>Ga0123353_10000004_pt1 | contig 312735 bp, 300 predicted proteins | sample TergutLab28metaG_3_FD_92763 | JGI IMG/M metagenome (GOLD analysis project Ga0123353, IMG submission 92763) | Labiotermes labralis P3 segment gut microbial communities from Petit-Saut dam, French Guiana - Lab288 P3 | ecosystem: Host-associated > Arthropoda: Insects > Digestive system > Gut ... | reverse complement strand
TTATAATCGTCCCCGTCGTCGCGCGCCCGTCTGCAATCATTTCATGCGCATATACTTGCGTACTTGGGATTTTATCAAAGGAATATAATTTATAATTTGTATTTGCCATTTTCCGACCTGATTACATCTGCGCCAAATGCCCGGCGTAAATTGTAAATTGCCGTATCCGCCGCGTGTGTATTTGCATCCGTGGAATAGCCCAGTACGCGACGCAAATCCCCGGCAGACAAACCATCCGCGCCCGCACGTGACAACGCACGGATAATTTTCATCTGAACAGGTGGTAAATCTGCATTCCGGCCGAACACCGCACAGATGATTTCCGAATTCGCGCAGTCGATATCAGCCAGAATTTTTTCTTTTAATTCGGACATCGACATCGGCAAATCCACCGCCGCCCATCCAGCATCAATTATAATATCAGCCGACATAAAATCTGTGCCCGTCGCGCCCAGGTCGGTTAAAATCCCGCGCCACATATTGTCCATCGTATAAAATGCGATATTATCCAGCATAGCCAAATAATATCGCAAATTTCGGTCATTTCAAGGCATTTATGCGGACTGGCCGGATACTTGCCAACATATACCTTGATTCCCGGAACCGCCTGCATTGTGTACTGAAATCTGGGCCGCAGATGTTCGGATAACACATAATACTCTGTTCGACCATGTGGCCGCAGGCGCGGTCATTGTTGCCTGGGTCGCGTAATTAATGTCCGCCATTTCGACCGGTAATGTTATTGTGGCCGCATTTGTCCCGGTTGATGTGAATATGCCGCCTTGGTCCACCCATCCAGATTTATATCGGCGGAACCATGAAGAGCCATCTGTCGCACGATGCGACGCAATAACAACATCGATATGACCATCAATGTTATCCAAATTTTTGTTTGCTTTGCCGGCAAGACCCGCGGCAATTTGTTCTGCGATTTGTTCATTGTCGCCACCAGCCGCAGATGAAATATCTGACAAGCGTGCCAGCGGCGTGCCGCCGAGCGTTTCGCCATCATGCACGCGCAATGTCTTGTCATCCGTATCCATTGTAATTTCGCCCATCGCACCGGTAAAATTTTCATGTTGGACGCGCGTGCCACGGCGGATTTTTTTAACAACCGACCGTCCGGCGTTATCGCGAATATGATTTTTAATAATATCTTTTGGATTTATTCCGGTGAATGCCGCGGCGACCGCGCTGGCTAATTCATATTTGTCAGTCATGGAAAGGTTCGGATATTCCGCCGTCACCATATCACAGAATTGCGCGGCCAATGTTTGCTTTTGTAAATGTGCTATCGTTGGTTGTCCCATTTTATTCTCCTTTTTGGTTATAAAAAATGGGCGCAAATATGCGCCCATGGAATACAAATAATAAAAAAACAGCAACCAAATGGTTGCTTTTCACGTGCGTGCACGTGTACCAAAAACAATCGTTAAAATCAAGGTATTATTTGCGGCGCTTTGGTTCTATGCGCATGACAGGCGATTTTGCCGGGTCCATCCAGCGTAAAATACGCTGCATGTCATCGCGACTGACCCCGACGCATCCGGCGGTTGGACCGGTCGCAACGTGCAGGAAAATCGCACTGCCCCGGCCCGGAACAATCGTATCGGTATTGTATTCGATAACTGCGCCGAATTCGTATTCGTCTATCAGCATGTCTTCGGCACTGTCCCATTTTCCGCCACGCTTTTGCCACGTATTATATTGTGGCGATTTTGGGTCATCCACCCATACGTCGTCTTCTTTGATTACACGATGCGGCATGCGCGTATCCAGTTCGCCCGTACCAAATACCAATCCCATGCGATATTCACCGAATGGTGTTTGGCCATCGCCTTCGCGTTTAATAAATCCAGCGCCGCGTCGCCCGACAAATCCCGGAAATGTTGCAATTGTGCGGCCACCTTCGACCAATGAAACAATTGCCCGTGTGCCGTCGGCGATTACGATTATACGTTGCATCGCATGTTTTGTTTTAATTGCGTCTGCGAATGCCGAAAATATATCTGATGCACCACCGCTGATGCCAGTTGCCGCCATTAATTCCGGATGCCACTGGACGCCTAATACAAAATCAGACCATGGATTTTTCGGCTCTATCGCTTCTATAATTCCATCCGGTGCACGTGCGGATACAATAAAATCGCCCGCTGCTTTGTCGTAAATCGCACTGTTATGCGATGTATTTACCGTGATATCTTTTTGCCCAACAATCCGGCGCAGCAATGTATTCGGCATGATTTCGATTTCATGTCCGGGTCCATGAATGTCTTTGTGATTAATCGTGGCACCAAATTCATTTATACGACCGATTAATTTACCGCCCAAAAATATCGCCATTTTTTGTGCGCCTGCGCAAATACCCAGCGTTGGTAATTTATGATGACGCGCATAATCAAGCATTATCGTGTATGCAAACCCACGGCGCAGCCCGCGATAAGATGGGTCGCCGGCAAATTCTGTGACAGTCTGAGAATGTAAAATTGCAAATGTGCCACCGGGAACCAAAATCCCGTCCGGACGCCATATTGCCAATTGCTCATTTACATTCGTCCATGAAATAAATACTGGACACAATTCATTATCAATCAGGACATCGACATATGGTTTTTCAATTGCATAGCGGTTATCCTTGTAATCGCTCTGCGCTAATAAAACCGCAACAACCGGGCGTTCAGCACAATTGTGCCCAAGTGTAATTTTTGGATTGCGGGCGCCATCAGCACGACGCATTGGAACGCTGTATTCGCAAATTGTACGTTCATTTTTTACAAAGCAATGTTCACGCAGACGTATATTATCGCGTCCACCCGAAAACAAACATACCGTGACAATCGCTGTAATCAGGGCCGCAGCCACAAAAATCAGTTTTTTATTTTGCATATCGTCATTATATATCAAAATATCGAAAATGAAAATAAATATTGCACCCTTTATAATTTTTGATAGAATCCGCGGGCTGGATGGTTAGCTCAGTTGGTAGAGCACTTCGTTCACATCGAAGGGGTCGTTGGTTCGAGTCCAATACCATCCACCATTATTTTAACAATATGAATAATACTGCTTTCTTTAAAACCCCATGCGGAACTGTACGTGCGACCGAGCGTGATGGCACGATTTTGGAATTAATTTTTGTGGATGCAGGCGATAGCGCGACGAATAAAAACTTGTCCCCTGTCCTGGGCCGGTTGGAAAAATGGTTGCATGATTTTTTTGATGGAAAAAATCCATGTGCGGATTTTAAATTGAATCCATGCGGCACAGAATTTCAAAAATCTGTTTGGAATGCATGTTCGAAAATCCCGTACGGCAAAACGAAGACTTATGGCGATATCGCGCGCGAAATTGCATCCGCGCCGCGCGCCGTCGGTGGCGCGCTTTCCAAAAATCCAATTGTATTAATTGTACCGTGTCATCGAATCGTCGGTGCCGCTGGCCTGCGCGGATACTGCGGCCTTTCGGACTGGGGCATCGGAACAAAAAAATTTCTTCTTGAATTAGAATCGAATTTGTGATATGATGTTTGCGTCAAAGGTGTAAATCTATTATCGTCCCATGTGGGCGTTTTTTTATGCCTTTATATCTTTCAAGCCGCGCAAAATGCGCGGCTTTTTTTCTCTAAGGAATTCAAATGGCATTCGATAAACAAGATTTAATTCTGGTCACAAATGATGATGACAATAAAATTACACGATATAAATTAGCGCGGATTATTTATGCCGAAACCGGCGCATCGTCTTTGGCCGCGGTTGAAGCATTGGCATCCATGATAAAAAATTTGGCGGCCGCATCCGGGCGTGAATTTTCAGATATTGCGAATGATTCGAACATTTTCGAATCGCTGCAACGTAATAATCCGCACAAGGAATTAATTTATGTGGACAGCCGTTCGAACAAATTCCAAATGTGTTTGCGCAGCGTGCGACGAATGATGTGCGGTCAATTAATGGATTCAGTTGGCGGTGCCACGCGATTTCATCATGCGGATGATATTCCAGATTGGTCGATGGGAATCGGATATATCGCCGATGTAGATGGGTTATTGTTTTATTTAGAGGATAATGTATGAACAAAATTTTAAACGGCGGATGGATGGCCGGACGCCGTACTTACATATTATCTGGCGCTGGAATCATTTCTGCGGTCGCGGCATACATTGTTGGCGATACAGATTTATTTTTAACGATGCACGCAATATTCACCTTGGGCGGGATTTTCTTTCTGCGCAACGGAATTAAAAAGGAGAACTGATGGACATCCCACAAAAATTTCAAAATAACGACGGAACGCTGAATACCGATTCTTTGTTAAAATCATATTCGGAATTGGAAAAGAAAATCGGAACGATGGTATCTGTGCCAACGGATAGCACGGATGATACGACGCGTGATAAATTTCGCCGCGCAATTGGCGTACCGACGGATATGGCTGAATATCCGGCGCACCCGCTGTACGATGATGATTCGATTCGTGCGAAATTTCTGGACGCCGGGTTAAACGCATCGCAAGTTGAAAAAATTTACGACATCGCAAATGATTTTTTGCATCCGGCGCTGTCTGAAATATTTAAATCGCAATATGAAAACGAATCAATCGCTGAATTAAAAACTTTTTTCGGCGGTGAAGATAAAATGCGCGATGCTTTATCGGCCATCGATATGTTCGGTGAAAAATTTCTGCCGCGCGATACTTATGAATCATTATGCGCGTCACCCGCAGGAATCCGCAGCATTTACGCAATGATGCAATCAATGGAACCATCCGTTCAGATTGGCGGCGGCACATCTGATGCAATCACAGAAAAAAATTTGCGCGATATGATGCGCGACCCAAAATATTGGAGAGACAATGATGAAGAATACATTCGTAAAATTGAAAATGGATTTAAAAAACTTTATTCGTAAAATTCGCTTGTTTATTTTTTCTCTTTCAGATAAAATTAAATCAAGAACAAAAAACTTTTGTTCTATGGAAAACAAAAAAGGAGAGAAGAATGGCATTTTCATTCTTGAAAAAACCAGCCCCGAAGAAGCCAGCCCCAAAACCGGCTGCGAAACCGGCGGCAAAAAAACCGGTTGCGAAAAAGCCGGCTGTGAAAAAACCAGCCGTCAAAAAGCCAGCGGTAAAAAAACCGGTCGTGAAAAAAGCAGCGCCGAAAAAAGTCGTTGCGAAAAAGCCAGCTGTTAAAAAACCAGTTGCAAAAAAAGCCCCGGCGAAAAAAGTTGTAAAGAAAGTTGCGAAATTGGCATGCCGCGTTCCGATGGCGAAAAAACCGGTTGCAAAAAAACCGGCCGTCAAAAAAGCCCCAGCGAAAAAGCCAGCTGTGAAAAAAGTTGCGGTTAAAAAACCAGCCGTCAAAAAGCCAGCCGTGAAAAAACCGGTTGTCAAAAAAGTTGCAGTTAAAAAACCAGCTGTGAAAAAACCGACCGTCAAAAAGCCAGTTGCAAAAAAACCAGCTGTGAAAAAAGCCCCGGCGAAAAAACCGGTTGCGAAAAAGAAATAATTGTTTCTTTTGAAAAAACGCCCCTTTCGGGGCGTTTTTTATTAATCACTTCTTTTCAGTTTTGCGGATAATCCTTTGGACCCGCAATGTTTTGTAAATCGGCGCCGTCACGGCATAACCGGAATATAAAACCCAATACCGATGCAATTGCGCATTGGTTTTTTAATCGGCATTTCGATGCCATAACCAAAGGAAAATTAAATGTCTATGTCTATTACAGAAGCATTTGTAAAACAGTTCGAAGCTGATGTTCATTTAGCGTACCAACAGACGGGCACAAAGTTGCGCAGCACCATCCGTTCGAAAAACGGCGTGGTCGGTGCCAGCACCGTATTCCAAAAGGTCGGTCGCGGCGCAGCCGGAACCAAAGCACGTCACGATTTGGTGCCAGTCATGAATCTGGCCCACACCGCGGTCGAATGCCAATTGGCGGATTATTATGCCGGCGATTGGGTCGATGCACTCGATGAACTGAAAATCAACATCGATGAACGTCGCGTCGTTGCGTCGGCCGGTGCATACGCGCTGGGCCGCAAGACGGACGAATTGATTATTGATGCGATGTCGGGTGCAACGTTGGAAGTCGGTGCATACAATGCGGCACTTTCCAAAGAACTGATACTGAATGCGGTCGCGATTCTGAACACCAACGATATCCCAGACGATGGCCGCAGATTCGCGGTTGTTGGCGTAAATCAATGGAACGCATTGCTGTCCATGCCGGAATTCACATCGTCTGATTATGTCGGCGAAGGTACCATGATTGGCGGATTCGAAGTAAAACGTTGGCTTGGCATCAATTGGGTTCTGCATAACGCATTGCCATCCGATACCGGACGCGACTGCTTTGTTTATCATGCATCCGCCATCGGTCATGCGGTCGGACAAGATGTCAAAACAGACATATCATGGTCCGGCGAACGCGCCGCACACTTTGTCTGCAACAGCATGTCCCAAGGCGCGGCATTAATCGACGCATCGGGCATCGTTCGCATCAAGTGCACAAAGTAAGTAAAAAGTCCACAGTCATTAGTCCATAGTAATTTTTACTTTTTACTATGGACTTTCGACTATGGACTAAAAAACGGAGTTTTTAAATGGCATTCGCAAATAAAAACCTGTCCGTAATCGCTTATGCGAACGGATTCACTCTGTGGCATTACGCGGAAAATGCAGCCGCTGGCGACATACAACGATGCGGATATTTCAACAGCGTTAAAACGCTGATGAACATTGGCGACATAATAATTATAAACGCGGCGGACGGGGCCGCGCTGCGCGCCGTTATCGCAACCGACGCGAATGTCACAATTGGCGCGATTTTATAAAAAGGATTCATTATGATTACAAAAATAGATTTATGTTCGATGGCATTGCTGAAAATTGGGGAAAAGCCAATTCAATCGTTCAATGAAGATACGGCGCCGGCCCAGTTGGCGCGAACTTTGTTCGAAAATGTCACCGATTCCATGCTGGCCGCCCATCCATGGAAATTCGCGACAAAAAAATGCGAATTGGTTCGGACTGATGACAATGATTTCTTGCTGCCTGTTGAAGTATTGCGGGTATTATCGTGCGATGCGCGCGATTATGAAATTAATGGCAATCGAATACTTTCAAAGCACGACAAAATTACAGTCATTGCAGTTATTCGTATTGTTTCCGAAAGCTATCCCGCGTTTTTTTCATCTTTGGCTGCGACGAAACTGGCAATGGAATTTTGTATGCCGCTGACTGATAACCAGAATTGCTTTAATACTTTGGCAGCGTTGTACGATTCTGAATTACGCGCGGCAAAATTCATCGACAGCACGATGGCATCATCCACAAGCGTTGCAGATTTTTCATTAATCAGCGCACGGTTTTAAAGGGGAAATACCATGGGAAAATTTATAAACACCCAAAATTCTTTTGCACTTGGTGAAATATCGTCCGAATTTTTCGCCCGGTCAGACATAGCCGCCGCGTCACGCGGATTGTCAAAATTGGAAAACATGGATGTATTGCCAGGCGGTGGATTACGTCGCCGGCCCGGAACAATTCGTTTGTTTGAAACACGCCCGGATGCGATGATTGTGCCAATGTTGGTCAGCGATGATGACAATTATATGCTGATATTATCGACCAGACGTATTGAAATTTATAAAGATGATAAGTTGGTCGATGATATATTAACGCCGTGGAACAGTGATGAAATTCGTGGCGTACAATATGCCCAGCGATTCGGCACGATGATTTTTACACATCCGAATCATGCGCCACAAATATTGCAGAAAAATCCAGATGGTTCATTCACATTGTATGATTTTGAATTTTCCGCGGATGCAAACGGAAACCGATTAATACCATTTATAAAATTCGATGATGCGGCCAATATCAAATTAACCTTAACATCGCATCCAAACGGAAATAATTTTGCGACCATTACTGCATCCACACCATTCTGGACATCTGCGAACATCGGACACCGACTGATGGTTGGCGACCGGCAATGGCTGATTACCGGGGTAACCAGTTCGACCATAGTTACCGCCCAAACAAACGCTGGACATACTTTGCCAAATGGCCCAATTTCAGATTGGCGCGAAACCGCATTTTCCGCGCGACGCGGATGGCCGACCAGCATCACGTTCCACCAAGACCGATTGGTTTTCGGCGGCGCGCGTGATTGGCCATGCGGCGTCTGGATGTCCAAAGTCGGCGACCATAAAAACTTTGATGTCGGCACTGGATTGGATGACGAGGCAATCTTTCTTACGCTACTATCATCCACGCGGCAACAAATATGCACTGTTGCATCGTCTGATAATTTACAGATATTAACAACCGCAGGCGAATGGGCAATTTCCAGCAAACCATTAACGCCATCAACAATAAATATCAAACAACATACATCGGTTGGTTCGCGCAGCGACAGATACCTGCAGCCGCAAAAAATCGAAGGCAGCACCGCGTTCGTATCCAAAAACGATTCAGAAATTCGCGAATTAGTCTTGGACCAAATTGGTGAAACGTATGATGCAGTTGATTTGTGCGCTTTGTCGAAACATATTATGAAGACGCCGGTTGATATCGCTTATCACGACCGTTCATGCCGATTGTTTGTTGTAATGGCCGATGGGTCGATGGCCGTTTTGACGCGAATCGCCGCAACGTCAGTATCCGCATGGGCCGTATATCGAACGATGGGCGATTTCAAATCCGTTGCGGTAATGAATGGCGAAGTATTCGTCGCAGTGAATCGCGATATCGGAACATTCGTTGAAAAGTTTTCAGACAGCGTGCCAAATGATTCGGGCGGATATGGATTTTCATTTACCGCATCCGGTATGCCGATATTCGCATCCGGACATAATCCGAAAAAACTACGATTGACCAAAATATCCGCGCGATTGATGGATACAAAATCATTGTTCTTTCGAATGGATGGACGGATGTTACGCGCGCCATTACCGAACAATGTACATGCGCCAGATTCGAATGGTTTCACAGGCGACGTTTCCATAAATCTTTTGGGAACCGCCACGGACACTATCCAGCCATTATGGACAATAACCAGCAGCGAGCCCCTGCCCGCAACCATATTATCAATTACTGCCGAAGGCAGATACTCTATATAAAAGGAGAAAATCATGGGACAACTTGTGAACGAAGTAGATGGAATCATCAAAAATCGGGCCGCCGGAAAAGAAATAAAAACCGAACGGCGAAAAATATTGGACCAGATGGCAAGCGATGAAGCCGCGAAAACAAACTTGGTCAAAAAAGCGCTTGCCCGTCAACGCGCAATTTACGGTGCATCTGGCATGACCGGACGCGGAATGACCGAAGAAGCCGTATTGAAACGCATTCGCGAAGAAGAAGAAACGCCGTTTGATACCAAACGCAAATCCAACCAGGACCGGCTGGCTAAATTGAAAAAACCAAAGAAAACAAATTTATTGAAATCTTTGGCGGGTGAATTCACAAAAATAATGGGGTGATGATATGCATAAAATTTCATATGCTGCCGATGGCGCACAGACAGAATTTGCATTCGATTTTCCATTTTTTCAGCATGCGGATATCAAGATTGCAATTGATAACGAATTGGTCGATTTGCATTTATATAACGTATTGCCGAATGAATCAATGAAAGGCGGAACTGTCGTTTTGATGAATGCACCGGATACTGGCACAACTGTTGATGTATTTCGCAAAATCGAATTATCGCGGTTTATCGATTACCAACCAACCGCGAAAATAGACCCAGAACAACTGAACGCAGATTTCAATTTCTTGGTCGAAGCATTGCGCGATATAAACCAAATTGATACAGATATGGCGGCATGGCAGAATGTTCATGACAAAGTACTGGGCGTAATTCATTATACGCGGATGCTTATCGAAGATAAAACCAGCGGCGGCGGAACGATTGGATTATATAATAATCTGTTATCTGTTTTGTCGGCATATATCCAAAATGCAGCAACTGATTATGGTTCAATCACAGATGATGCGGCCAATATGGATGATTATGGCACGCTCTGATTTTGCCGCGGCGTTCTTGGACGCGTGGAATGAACTTATCGGTTTAACGACACCGGTGCATCATAAAAAAATTTTGAATTTTTTAATTGGAGGGGCGCGTGATGCGCCGCGTCGGGCTTTATTGACCGCATTTCGGCATTCTGGGAAATCAACCGTGGTCGGCGTGTTTGCCGCATGGCAATTGTGTGAAAATCCGAATACTCGAATTCTGATTTTATCGGCTGAAACAAACCTGGCATCGCGAATGGTATCGCATATCAAACATATTCTGGAAAACCACCCAATGTGTCGTGATATGTTGCCAACGGTTAAAAAAGAATGGGGGTCGCATAAATTAACCATTAATCGGCCGCCGGGTATCCGCGAACCATCGGTAATTTGCCAAGGTATTAATGGAAATATCACCGGCATGCGGTCGGATTTGATTATATGCGATGACGTCGAAGTTCCGAATACTTGCAACACTGCGAAAAAGCGTGAACGATTACGCGAACGTTTGCGTGAACTGGATTTTATTCTGTCACCCAACGGCACAATGATATATATCGGAACACCGCATACAAAGGATACTATTTATAAAACCGCCTGATGGCGGTTTTGTTTTTTTACACACTGCTGACATATGCGCGAAGTTTGCCCAAAAGTTCTTTGCCTGCATCGCCGAACATCGGCAGATATGATTCGTATTCGGGTAAATCAGCCTGGACTTCGGCACGCATGCGTTCCGTCGGTGTCCATGATAAAATATCACTTGCACGCGACCACAGCGAAAACGCCCGGTCCGCATTATAAACCACACGCCATTTATCCAGCAAATCCGCCCGCCCAGCAATTGTTGCACGAATTCCGACCAACCAACGGTCAGCGAATTGTTGGATGGCAGGCAATGATTTTATGGCATCCAGGCTTTCTTGGTTCGGCTGGAAATTATCCAGCGCACGTTCAATTGATGCAAAATCGGTTTCGGAAATTCCGGTTGGGATATCATCATTATCCATTGGTGCGGATTCCATAATGCCACCATATGGCATCAAATCACGCGCAATTGAATTCGCCGCGGTTCGCCCGCGCTTTAAATTTTCAATATGCGTTACCAATCGACCGCCGGTCGGTAATTTTTTTAATTCTTCCAAAACCGGCGCAGTGGCTTCGGCAATAAATACGGCATTAACCGCCACCCATCCGCCGTTTATCACATGTGCTTGGCGATACAGGTTCATAAGGCGCTGTGCCGTTTTGGAATTTGATTCTCTCATCTCTCTCTCCAAGAAATCTGTACGGGCAGAAAATTTTCCGCCCCCACAAATCTTATTCAATAACTATCTGAACAACTTTATGAAGACGCCCGCCAGTATTTTTAACCGGGATTTTTTCATCCGGCGCAACCATGTGGCCGTATAGATTGCCTTTGGCATCTTCACCAACCATAACAATGCGTGCATGCGTTTTGGTATCTGGTTCCAATTTTTCAAAGTCTTCATCCAACGCAATCGCCAAATCGCCCGGTTGTGGAACCACGTCTGGATTCACAAACAGATAAGACCGGTTCGGAAACATCACACCCATCCGGCGAATATTCGGGATGACCGCGTATATGCCTGATTCCCCTTCCAGGTTCATTGGCATAACAATCATTTTTTCGTCGGATTTTTTAAATACAATATTTTTATCGCCCGGCGTTCCAAATACCGGTACCAATTTTTTACGCGCAGAATCATAAATTTTCGAACCATACAATGCGCCATGCATGCTGAGCCCGGCCGCCGGATTATTCGGTGTCAAGACGGCGCGCGCTTTTTCTTCGACCTTTGAAATTTGTTTCGTCAGCGCGCCAGATTCAAACAATTCAGCAATTGCCTTGAACATAGATTCGGCATTCAGTCCAAGTGCATGCGCCAGATTTTCAATTTCATCTTCATATACTTCGCGTTGACCAACTTCGATTTTATGATATACCGACAATGTCATCTTTGCGTCTTTGGCTGCATTCGCAATTGTTTTGCCAATCTTGCGGCGCAATGTACGCACGCCGGTACCGAAAATTTTCAAGCCAGAATTTTCATTATCAGACAAACGACGTGTCATTTCCGATTCCCAATATCCGGCCGATTGGTCGGATTCTTTGATAAATATATCGGATAATTTGCAATCCAAAATTCCGCACAGGGTCAATAATTGCTTTTGATTCAAGCGGCGGACGCCTTTTTCAACCTTTGACATTGCGGACAGCGACAGCCCAGCTTGCCGTGCAACCGCGGTCATTTTCATACCGCGCGACAGACGGATATTACGAATGTTATTTGGAAATATTACTTCTTCCCACGCCATGATGACACCCCTTGGGTTTAGAATTTGAAATCTTGACAGAATCTTAGGGAAAATTATTGCCAAAGGCAAGTAAAAAAAGGCGATGGTCATTTTTATTTGTCATTCCTGTGCAGAAATTTTTTTATATCAAAAGTTTTTATTATGAACAACAATTCGAGTTTCTTTGTAGAGCAGTCTGCTAATTCCGAAGTTAAAATGAAAATCGTTCTTCAATCATTTAAATTGTGGTTAAGCAGTGTACGTATCCAACAAAGCCTATTTTATATTGATTTATTCGCCGGACCAGGTGTTTATGATGATGGAACTTTATCCACGCCCATTTGCGTTCTTCAAGAAATTTGCGCCGACCGAAAGTTGGCGCAAAAATTTTGTATCGTTTTAAATGATAATAATATTGAATACATGGCGAAATTACGCCATGCGACTTCAAATATCCTAAATTTCAAATATATTAAATCTGTAACGACATCTGCACACGACAACTCAACTAGTAACCTGCGACCAAAAATACCAAATAATGCTCATAGTTTCGTATTTCTTGACCCATTTGGTTGGAAAGGCATGAATAGAAGCTATGTGCGAGAGTTGTTGCGAAATCCTAATTGTGAAATAGTTCTCTTGTTCAGTTTTAATCAATTTCATAGATTCAAGGATTTTGATGCTGTTTGCGGACTTTTCGACGATTTGTTTGATGCAAAAACATTAGCAAAAATTCGTGAATTCTGCCGGATGAATCCTGGATATAAAAATGAACGTTTCATACTTGATACTTATGTAAAATCTTTGACCGGTGACATTGGTAATTGTCATATTATTCCCTTTAAATTCCAAATAGAAATATCATTAAAAACTAGCCATTATTTAATATTTATAGTGCGCGACCATCAGCGCGCCAGCAAATTGCAAAACATATTAAAAAATCATGCAAACTATAAAGATGATATTTTATGCTATTCTGCAAAATGTAATGCGATATATGGTCAGCAAAGTTTATTTTAATTGCGAAAATCGCACAAATAGCCTAAGATTTTACTATGTCACAAAAATCAAATCTTGAATGGACGGATGCAACCTGGAATCCAATTGTCGGGTGCACAAAATATAGCGATGGATGCAAAAATTGTTATGCGATGCCAATTGCAGAACGCCTATGTAACCAAGGTATCGCCGGTTATGAAAATGGATTCAAGTTAACTTTGCGGCCAGAACGACTGGAAATTCCGCTCCACTGGAAAAAGCCGCGACTGATATTCGTCGATTCCATGTGTGATTTATTTCACGACGATATACCACTGGAATACATTCAAAAAGTTTTTGCCATTATGAAGCGTGCGGATTGGCATATTTATACGATATTGACCAAGCGGTCGCATCGCATGCGCGAATTAGCACCATTTTTGGAATGGCTGCCTAATATTGTTGCCGGCGTTACAATTGAAAGTAATAAATATCGTAATCGATTGGATGATTTAAAAGCTGTGCCTGCTGTGATGAAATATTTATCGCTTGAACCACTATTGGACCGAATTGAAAGGCTAGATTTGACCAATATAGATTGGTTGATTGTGGGCGGTGAATCAGGCCAGAATGCCAGACCGGTTAACGTTGATTGGATACGAGAAGTGCGCGATTGGACTTTGGAACAAAAAGTTTCATTTTGGTTTAAACAATATAGTGAACATGGATGTTCTGGCAATATGCCCGCACCAATCTTGGACGGAAAAACATACAAACAGTTTCCAGAATTCAAGCGTGGTAATTTGAGTTTATTTTGATAACAAATTTTTAAAAATCATCTGGCAAATCGTCGATATCAGGACCAGATGGTACGGATGACGGCGGTGTAAATCCAACCGGATTGCCCAGCGATTCATTCGCACCACCGCGGCCCCATTCATCCAAATCATCGAACAGCGAATATTCGCCGATAAATTTAGTATGTACAGTTTCCGGCCGACCATGACGGTTTTTTCCGATAATCAGTTCGGCTTTGCCGCGCGATGCGGCCAGGCGTTTTTCCCAATTATCCTGTTTGTTCATCATGAATTTTTCGCCGCTGGACATTGAATCTGCTGGATTGCGCCCTTGCAAATAATATTCTTCGCGGTACGTGAACATAACGATGTCGGCGTCTTGTTCAATGGAACCGGATTCGCGCAAATCAGATAACAGCGGACGTTTATCATCGCGCGATTCAACTGCACGCGATAGCTGTGACAATGCGATAACCGGAACGTCCAATTCTTTGGCCAGCATTTTGAGGCCGCGAGTGATTTCAGAAACTTCGTTAACGCGGCTATCGCCACGACGACCGCCACCGGGCAATGTCATCAATTGCAAATAGTCGATAATAACCAGCGATATTCCACCATGTTTCCGGGCCAAGCGGCGCGCACGCGTACGCATCATCGGCACGGACATTCCCGGCGTATCGTCAAAGAACAGCGGAACTTTGGACAATGCGTCCGAATATTGCGACAATTTCAAAAAATCTTCGTCGGTAATCGAACCATTGCGCAATGACGACGCCGATACTTTTGCCTGGGATGACAATACACGCGCCGCCAATTGCGATGCCGACATTTCAAGCGAGAAGAATACAACCGCGCCCTTGAATTTCGGATTCGCCCGACCCGATAAAATTGCATTCGCGGCATTAAACGCGATATTCATGCCAACGGCCGTTTTACCCATTGCGGGACGTCCGGCGATAATAATTAAATCAGATTTGTGCAGTCCGCTGATAGATTTATCCAAATCGCGAAGTCCAGTGGTCAGTCCAGATAATTTTCCATCGGCTTTGTATGCGATTTCGGCTTCTTCCAATGCAAATTTCATTGCCGCGCCAATTTCCACTGGGCCACGGTCGATTTCACCGGTTGCCGATAATTCAAACAATTTTGCTTCCGCTGATTCGATTTGCGACATTACCGGTTTATCCAAATCTTCGATAAATGCGGAATCTGTGATATTTTGGCCCAGCGCAATCAGTTCGCGGCGCAGAGCGTTTTCATATATTATGCGGCCATATTGTTCGACATTCACAACCGTTGTGCCGGCACCGGCCAATTGCGACAGATAATCCACGCCACCAACGGATTCCAGAACGCCTTGCTGTTCCAGGTAATTTTTAATTGTGATTACATCGACGGGGAATCCAGCGGCAAATTGACGTTCCATCAATTTATATATTTCGATGTGGGCTGGATGAGTAAAATGTTCGGCGCGCAAAAATTCGGAAATACGTTCCAGCGCACGATTATTCATCAGGATGGCGGCCAATACCGCCTGTTCCGCCTCTAAATTACTTGGCAATGTTTTTGGGGTAAAATTTAACGCGCCTGCTTCCATGACGAAAAGCATACAGTAAAATTCCAAGATTTCAAGTTACCCGTTCAATTTTATTTCGCGGTTGAAAATATGCATCAAATCACGGGCATGACGACCGGCGGCGGATTCAAGAAGCGGGTCGGTGGCGGTCAATTCCATCGCATCACGCACGGCCAGTTTGAACAAATCGCGATGTTCGCGGTAATCAACAAAATGATACGGAATCCAGCCGGATTGGCGCGAACCCAATAATTCGCCTGCGCCGCGCATCATCAAGTCTTGTTCAGCAATAACAAATCCGTCGTCAGTTTCACATAATACGGCCAGTCGTTTTTGTCCGTCTTCGGTAACATTATCGCCGTGCATTAATATACAGTAAGATTGGTCCGACCCACGGCCAACACGCCCCCGTAATTGGTGCAGTGCCGATAATCCGAATTTTTCCGCATTTTCGATAATCATAATGGTTGCGGATGGGACGTCAATGCCGACCTCTATAACACTGGTCGCGACCAGTATTTTTGTTTTGCCGGTCGGATTCGCGAAGTCAGCTATCACAGCGTCACGCGATTTTTTATCCATCTGGCCGTGTACCAGGCCGATATCATTTGGAAAATATTTTTTCAGATATTCATATCGTGTTTCTGCGGCAGCGTATTGCAAATCTTCGGATTCGTTCACCAAAGGACAAACCCAAAATACTTTCGCACCGGCATCAATTTGTGCGCGCAAACGCGATGCCAGCGCCATAATACGGTCGACCGCCAGCGTGGATGTTTTTATCGGCATACGGCCGGCTGGCTTTTGCGCGATTATCGAAATATCCATATCGCCATATATAGTCATCGACAAAGTCCGCGGAATCGGCGTCGCGGACAGTGCGAGCAGATCGGGATTATCGCCTTTGGCAGCCAAAGCGCTGCGTTGATTTACACCAAACCGATGCTGTTCATCGATTATAACCAGGCCCAGATTTTTATATGTTACCGCATCTTGGAAAAGCGCATGCGTGCCGATGATAATGCGCGTGCGCCCGCTGCGAATGGACAGCAATTTTTCGGCCTGGTCTTTGCCTTTGTCCCGACCGGTCAAAATATCGCATACAATTCCAAGTTCATCGCACCAAGGTTTTATTTTCGCATAATGCTGTTGCGCCAATGTATCCGTCGGCGCCATCAATGCCGTTTGAATCTTTTGTTCCGCTGCGTTCAGCGCCGCCATCATCGCAACAATCGTCTTGCCGGAACCGACATCGCCCTGAATCAGCCTCATCATCGGTTCAGTTTTCGCCATATCCATTTCGATATCTGCGATTGCAGATTCTTGGGCATCGGTCAATTTAAACGGCAGAATTTCGCGCAATTTAAAACGCAAATGTCCATCGCCCGAAATCGCATGACCAACAACGCCCCTCTTTCGCACCTGGCGTGTTATCGCAATTGCGACTTGGTGCGCCAGTAATTCAGCGTACGCCAGATGCGCCACATTTTCGTTGTTGGACGCCAGGTCAGCCGCATCACGCGGATAATGAATGGCGCGCAGCGCGTCAAAGAACTTTTTCAATTCGCCAGCGACGTCTATTGTTTCCAGGCGCGCAAAAATTGCGTCCCTCGCGTTCGCCATAATACGCTGGGTCAGTCCTTCGCCCAGCGGATAAATAGCTTGGAATTCCGGAATCTTATGCCGGTCTTCCATTTTTTCAATAAAATCGGGATGGTTTATAATCGCTCCACTTTGGGTCTGCGATGTGCCGCGGCCGCTGAAATCCAGTTTCCCGCTGACGATGCGCCATTGGCCGATTGGCAATTTCTCCAGCCAATAATCCAAGAAGCTGGAACCGAAAAATTGCAAAATCAGGTTCGCACCCATTTTATCGCGACATACAATCTGGGTCGGCGCGCGTTTGCCCGATTTGAATGTGCCGCCTTTCTTATGCGAAATAATTTCAACCGGTATAGTGATAATCTCGCCAGCCGTGGCACCAATCACGCTGTCCGAAATTCCACGCGGACGGACGGCCACGGGCGTATGCAAAATAAAATCCAAAACCCGCCGTCCGCCCAGCAAATCATTAAACCGCGCGGCCAACACCGGCCCAATACCCTTTATAAACTGCAAGTCCTGTAACAAAAATTCAGCGATTTGGTTGTTCATGATAAGAATAATAGCATCCAATATCCGAAAATCAAAGCACAAGTGTAACTCGGTCAAAGTTCCCCTCCGTTGGAGGGGAACTTAAAAAACATTTGCAATCCTGGAAAATTTGATATAATATGCACCGCGCAGCGATGCGGATATGGTGCATTGTGGCTGTATGCGGATATGGCGGAATTGGTAGACGCGCTAGTTTCAGGTACTAGTGGGGCAACCCTTGGAAGTTCGAGTCTTCTTATCCGCACCAAGTTTGTTCGGGTGTGGCGCAGCGGTAGCGCAGTTGACTGTTAATCAATTGGTCGTTGGTTCGAATCCAACCACCCGAGCCAAAATTTGAACCACCCAAAGGGTGGTTTTAATTTTGGTTTGTTGGGTTGGAGACAGAACCATTGGTTCGAATTCGAGTATATGAGAACAACCCCGCACTTGGATAGCGGGGGCAGTTCGAATAAATACGAGAATACGCGCAGACCACAAAGTGGGCGAGCGAATCCAACCACCCGAGCCAAGTAAGGAATTAAAAATGGAGAATTTACACTTTTTTACCGATATAAAAAACATACCCGTAATATTGATTATATTTTGAATATAACTCTGTCTCGTATTTATTATTTTCAATATAATCCGCTACGGTTTTATTGCCGGGATATTTTTCCAAAAGCGCTCTATCCGCTGTTATCCTCGGAATAAAATAATTATCCGTCCAGCATTTTTCAGGCAATGTAAATATAGCAATCGGACTATACCCTGCTTTTTGCATTATCAAAATATTCTGCCCTATTGTATCTAATCCAATACCAGCATCGCCCCAAAATTTTTCAATTTCGACTGGGCGTTCGTCAGTAAACCATGATGGACAGGTTACGGCAATATAGCCATTTTTTTTAAGAAAGCTATTCCAATAATTCAATCCTTTTTCAAAGCCTATGGTATCTATAGCCCCTTCCGACCAAATAAGGTCGAACTCCTCTTTTTGAAAAGAAAGATTTTCCATTGAGCCTACAATGCCATTGACTCTCTCTTGGAGATTTAATTTTTTGGCATTATCGTTAAAAACATTTATCAGCTCTGGGAGGATGTCCACGCCAGTAATATTTCCCTTGATGTTTTGTGCGAGAATCATTGTCTGTCCGCCAGTCCCGCAAGCCAAATCCGCCACCCGAGAAATTTTATCAAGGTTACCCAGAAAACTTAATGCCTTAATAATAGTTTCAGGACTGCCAGGCCCCTGTCGATCCAACCCTATGTGAGTTTCAATAATTAAATCGAGAACTGTCGGTTTTGCATTTTCCATTTTTTACTCCTTAATTTAACATATCATAGGGCATTATTTTTGAAAATGCGAATATTCTTTGCCAATTCTGCAAATTCGTTGAGATTACTGGCTCGTAAATTGCACGACGACCCGAGGGTGGTTTTTTATTGTCTTTAATAGTCCGGCAGTTTATAATGATTCACATCATAAAAAAAAGGAGTATTTCTATGTCCAATGCTATTTGGTTTATATCGTATAAATTGGTCGATGGGGCGGATGTAGCCGAATTTCTGGCCGCGTCGGAAAACTGCAACGCACAAGTTTTATCCAAAAAGCCAGGTTTTATTTCTTGGAAAGTATTGCGCCACGGTGATACATGGGTTGATTTGGTAACATGGAAAACAATGGAAGATGCCATAAATGCGGAAAGCGATGACAGCACGCCGGACCCAGTCGCATTAAATTTCTATTCTTTCATAGACCCAAGTAGTCTGAAATCCCAGGTATTTTCCATAGAAAAAGATTAGCCGAGAGAGAGATTAAAAAATGATGAGAAGCATCAAAAAGCGAATTAATAAAATGCTTGGGCGACGGACGCGCATAAAAAATCCGAAATTCGGTGTATCATTTGCGCTGTATGATGGTGAAGAATTGTTGCCCGCGGCCGCGCGAAATATTCGCCCGCATGCCGATTATATCAATGTAGTGTATTCGCCGAAATCTTATTATGGCGACGATGGAAATCCGGAAATTCCCACGATGCTGGATGCTTTGATGACGGAAAAATTAATCGATGAAGTATTGGTTCATGAACCGGAAAAATATGCCAAAACTGGTGACGGGGATTATCGCCGAATGTTGGAAAAAGAAAAACGTAATATTGGCTTGGATGCAGCGCGCCGTGCAAAATGCGATTATTTTATGACAATGGATACAGATGAATTTTATGATGACGCGGCGGTTACGCGCGCCAAAGAAAAAATTATCGCAAACGGAATTACCCATTCTTTCGTGCATATTTTGAATTATGGTCGCCATCCGACCCAGTTGTCTAATACGCGAAAATGGGAATATTATGTTCCGTTTTTTTCGGTTGTTATGCCGCGCACGAAATTGGGCGCCGAAGAACGCAAAGAACCATGTCTGTGTGACGTGACACGGATTCCGTCGCATTTTAATGGTGCGAAATATTATTGCTTGGAAGACATTTTTATGCATCATTACACTCGCGTGCGAAAAAATCTGGACGGAAAATATGATACTCGCAAAGTCGCCGCTTCGTTCGATGACGATTGGATAAATAAAGACGATGGATTTATCACAGTTCCGGATTATTTTGAACTGGGAAGGATTGCAGAATAAATCACAGATTACGACAATCAATAATAAAACGCGCAAATTTGCGCGTTTTATTATGCTTATGCAAGCATTATCAATTGCCAAGTAACAGCCTTGTCGCCATAAGGCGGCATGACATTGTTAATTGCAATCGGTGCGGTAGTCGAAGGTTCCCCCACAACTTTCCATACGCCAGATTCCGGGCATTTTTCGCCGGTTCTGGCGGTGCGTCCAACTGCCATGTCATTGTCCTTTTTGCTTGTAGCGATTACCCAACGCCAGGGCAATCGCGCGCGTTTCAATAACGCCCCCCTTGCAAAACAGGAAAAACGATGCTATAATCTTTTACGAGAAGCATTAAGCAGGCGCTTTTTTCCTGTTTATTGTTTATAGCGTCGTGGTCCATCACGACGCTTTTATCATATATAAATCAATATCTTCTGTCAAGCGAAAAATTGGATATTTGCAAAAATAATGCAAATTATTAACTATACCAATCGCATTGGGACTATAAACATCACAATGTTTGCATTTTTTTATTGACATCCATGATTAAATAGGCGAAAATGAATCAAAGAAACGAACAAGGAGTTGCGCCATGAAAAAAGCAAATATCCGCAGAATAAAATTTTCAAATTTTTACTCTTTCAAAAATGAAACCGAAGTATTTTTTACAGCGGAAGATAAATATTCGTCTGAAAAAAGTTCTTGGAATTTGATTGAATCAAAAACGCTTGGCGGCGAAAAAATATTGCCCGTGACTGTTTTTTACGGCGCCAATGCTTCGGGAAAATCGAACCTTTTACAGGCTTTCAAATGTTTTAGTTCCCTGTTGAACAGAAAAGACAAAAAATCTCCGAAAATGCCTTATCGTCCTTTTGCGCTTTCAAAAAATCAGCCGAGCAATGCAGAAATAGAATTCATATTGAATGACGATAGATATTGCTATGCCATATCTCATGACAACACTGCAATACTTTCAGAGAAATTATTCTATTACCCAACAGTATCGGGCAAGGAAAAAGTTATTTTTGAAAGAATTCCCACTAAGTTTAGCTCTGCGGACCCACGAATTTCCGAAATTGTAAAAAATGAAATTAATGACCATATATCCACGCGTCAAGACGTTTTGGCACTGGAAATATTACGAATCAGGGAAATCGAACCTTTTAACAATGTATATAAATTCTTTGATAATCTTGGCGGTCCAAATGAAGATTATATGAACATTGGAAAAGTTTTACATAATGACGCAGAACTTAAACAAAAAGTTGTAGATTTGCTTAAATACGCTGACATTGGAATATGCGATATAGAAACTAAAAAGATAGAAAGCAAAAAAGACGATAAAATCCTAGATTTTGAAGCCAAACTTAAAAGACTTTTTGGCGAATTTAGCGAAGATATAGAATTTGAACTCACGAAAGCCGGCCTTGACGGAGATACAAATGTAGAATATCACTATGAATTCAAACATAATTGCGATGGTAAAGATGATTTCCTGCTGCACCCAAGCCAAGAAAGCAGAGGAACAACACAATACCTAAATTTTCTGATGCAGTTTTTACCAGCTTTTGTGAACGGCGGACTGTTTGTTATAGATGAGCCAAGTCATCTGCATTCCATCCTGTTGCAAGACTTGATAAAGCTATTCCACAACAGTAGGATAAACAAAGCGGGCGCCCAATTGATATTTACAACCCATGATGTCAGTATTATGATTCCTGAAAATTTGCGGCGCGATGAAATATGGTTTGTTGAAAAAGATGGAAACACGGGCATATCGGACGCATACCCATTATCCATATTCAATGATATCCGCAAAGGGTACGATTATTCCAAAGGATATCTGCAGGGTAAATTCGGCGGAATACCATTCTTGGGGAATATAGACAAGCTGCAATCAATACAAATGGGGGACGAAAATGGCAAAAAGAAAATCGTTTCCGAATAATAGCCGTCAACAATTAGTACAACGAAAACAGGCCCAGCATCGTAATAATGTACAAATATGTGTCGTCACAGAAGGGTCGGTTACGGAAAAGGAATATCTTGAGGCTTGGCTGGACCAGATTCGAAGCCCGAAGCGGAAACAAATTGAAATAATTCCATGGGAAACCGGAACTGACCCGAATTCCGTATATAACGATGCTTTGAAGCAGAAAACCATTTTCCCGAACGCGTGCATGTTTATAATGATTGATGAAGACGACAGAACCGCAAAGAACAAAGGCAAAATAAAAAATGTTATTGCCAATTGCAATTTGCCTGTCGACGGCGATGTTGACCCCGAAAAAATAAATTGCATTTATTCAAATCGGTCTTTTGATTACTGGGGACTTTTACATTTCAAGGATACCAACTGTCCGGCGTTGGATAAAAGAAAACTTCGCAAAGAATTACAGCACCCGGATTGTCTTGGTGAAGCATACGACCCAGATAATAAAAACAAGAATGGCAAGGGCAAACGATTCAACTTGCAAGATTTGCAGGAAAAAGGAAGTGAGCTTGATGCATTCAAACGGGCGAAAAAGTTTCGAAAACTTGGAAATCCATTGGACCGGTCTGTTACCAATGCGGATGAATTACTGACATATATGAAAAGATTTTTATCCCGTTAAAAATAATAACTTGCCCCCACGCCGAATAAAAACTGGTCTTTGTTCAGTGTTATTGGCGATTTGGCAGCCGGACCGACCAGGCGCATATATTCAAACATAAAATCTGCGGATATATTTTTGTGGTCGGTGATGAAATATCTAAACAAACCGCCGATGTCCAAACTTTTAAGGCCGGCACGGGACGCATGTTCCGGAAATCCAAATTCAATGGATTCGACCGGTGTAATTCCAAAATAAGTCTGATTATATCGCCGGTCGCCGTATATCGCGGTCGTATAAACGGTCAAATTTATGCGGTCGGTCACATCATCGCGAAACGTTGCGCCCAAATTAAATGACGCGCCAGTGTTGCTGTCCGACAAACCTTCGGTCATTCTGAAATTAAACATCAACGGGCCGGTGCGATAAATTGTATTCAGCGTCACAGTTGGACGAACATCGCCGATGTATTCAATCGCGTCACGTGCTTCGTTGGCCAGGTTTCGTTTTACGCGCCAGCGGATTGCGGGTGCAACGATAAAGCTGCGCGATTCATTCAGTGGAATAAATATGCCGGCGCCCTGGGAAATCGATGCGAATAATGGCCCATATGATAAATCGATTTCCGGCATATATAATGGCTGATATAAATCCGAACCTTCGTATTTCGGCATATAGAAGCCCATTATGCCGGCGTGCGCTTTGAATACCCAGTCGTCCGGATTTTTGGGTGGCGTTGCTTCCAGATTTGTATTGTCTGTATCCGCGAACGAAATACCGGCGCAAAAAATCGCAGCAATGGTCAGAAAAATAACAGCTTTTATATTCATATCTTTTGGACTATACTATACGAAATGAATAAACGGAAGTTATTCTTGTGGTGTCTTTATACTTTCGCGAACAGCATAGTGTTCGTGAATTTTTTGGTGTATTTTTCGAAATGGATTGTTCTGGATGGTGGTCTGTCCGATATGTCGTATAATCTGGTGTTTGTGATTTCGGCGGCGGCGCTGTTGTTGACCGGGCCCGCATTGGCCGCGCATACGGATAAATGCAATGACCGTAAATTATTTCTTAACCTGGCGACGATTGCGACAATTGCGTCTTATATGGCCGCGGCATTGTTTGCGATTTTTGGTGCGCATATTTTATTGGCATTCTTTGGGCTTTTGGCCGGACAATATTTTTTCCAATTGGCGTATATATTCTTCGACCCGTTGCTGAATGATTTGGCGGATGAAAAAAATCGCGCACGCGCATCCGGGTTTGCACAATTCGCCAGCGCCGCCGGATTGGTCTTTGGATTGGCAATATTTTTACCGTTGGTGGAAAGCGGCGGGCGTTTGGCGTCGCTGGTCCCATCCGTTATTCTGTTCGCGATTTTGGCTGCGCCATTGATGATTTTTTATCGGGAAAAATCATGCAAAGCACCCATCGTAAAACCAAAAATTAAGCTGGGCTTTGATTGGAAAATGTTTCGTAATTTTTTGCTGACATCTGCGGCCGCACCGGTTCTGATTGCATTTTTCTTTTATACCAATGCGCTGAACACCATAACAAATAATTATTCGATTTATGCAGGCGCGGTATTAAATATGCCAGACAGCACGACAGCGATTATATTGATTGTTACCCAAATTGCGGCGATGATTGGTGCTTTGCTGATTGGATTTTTTGGTGATAAGTTCGGCATCCGGCGCAGCTTGCTGGCTATTTTATGGACTTGGCTGTTATTAATTCCACTGATTGCCGCATCCAGCAATATGAATTTGTTTTTCGTGTTGGCCGGAATACTTGGATTAACCATCGGTGCCGGCTGGGCGGCCAGCCGCGCGTATATAAGTACTAATTTAGAGTCAGGCAAAGTCGGATACGGATTTTCATTCTATACAATATTCGAACGGTTTTCTGCAATGGTTGGGCCGTTGGCATGGGGCGGGGTTTTATTGGTCGGCGGCGGATATCGACTGGCAATGTTATCAATGGCCGGCTTTATATTGGTCGGATTAATTATCTTGATGCGTATTAAAAAGTGATGTGATTTGTTTTAGCATTCGCAAAATTTCACGCTTTATGCGCATATGATTTTGTAATTTTGCTGGCTTGTACACCATATTATATTTTTGAATAATTTCATCGATATTCGCAATTTCACCCGAATATTTATCATTTATAATTTGTGATGATATTCGCGCATCTGGCAATTTTCCGGCCAAAACTTTATCCATATTTCGGAACAAATCATACCGCTTTCGTGCAATTTTTTGCAATTCTGGCGCATACATTCGCGCCGCACCGTAATCATTAATCAGTTGATGCGCAATTAATTTCGCGTCTGGTTTTTTAATCAATAATTTATTAACATTGCCACTGGATGCCGGTTGCGCACGACCGGAATAATTCATTTTTTCATTTGCCCGCCAATTATCCAATGTAATATAACCCGGCCCACCAAACCGGTCATAGCAAAATATTGGAATCCCAAGTACAAGCGCATACTGCACTGTGCGTCCGATGCTGACCACTGCGTCAAATTTCAATAAATCCGCGGGCGTAATGGATTTCATTCCAGCATGACCACCAAAGAATGTGGTGGCCACACCGTGACTTTTTAAAATCTTTTTAAATTCTGCATCTTTGAACAGAATATCGTGATTACTGACCACTGCTAATTTGCGCAAGCGTGCGCCCGGCGCCGCATTTGCAGCCAAAAAATCTGGTGTAACGGAATTATTGAAAACTTGGATACCAGACTGGCGACGCACCATTTTCGTTTCCCATGAATTCGCCAATCGTTTTGACAACAACCCGGCATATGCAGGCAATCGTTCTGCGACTTCATACGGTGACAATGATATATATACAATTTTTTTGGCGGAAAAATTTTTATCGGCCAGCAATTTGGTCATGATTGCCCAGTGATGACCCCACAGCAAATCAGCATTTACTTTTGGAACCGGCTGTTCCAGAATATTTATGATTTTGATATTGCTTGGAATTTCCCCAGACAACGGCTGACCATATTGAAAGCAGCAAATTATAACGCGCCATCCGCGTGCAGTGAAATACTTTGCATAGTCCAATGTCGCAAGCTCGCTGCCTGTGACATTTTTTATAAATAAATTTGTTAAAACAACTGTTGGTTTTGACATCAGATTAAGATTATAACCATAATATCAAAAAGTTTCCACTATGAATAATGAACCATTTTTGCGCGGATATCGCACACTGCATATTCCGATTATCGGGCCGGACGGTGAATCGGCATGGCCCACACTATTTCCGATTGAAAAGATAGACGAATTGCGTGAAACCGTTGGACCACGACACTTTTCTGCACAAATGATGCTGGAATTCGTATCCGCCGACCGCGCACGACTGGACCCAGGTGCATTGCAATTTTATTCCGGCGAATTTGATGCACGGAATGCAAAGATTTCCGGCGATTTTCCAATCACTGGTGTTGCATGTTACTGGGACCCATCGTCTGCCCGCGATGGTGCGGATTCATCCGTATGCGTTATAATATTTCGCGATGATAAAAATCGGCGCGCGTTTATTCACGATGTAAAATACTTGGCGACTGGTGACGATGACTTGCATCCATTTGCAACGCAATGTGGCCGTGTTTTGGATTTTTTGACAAAATATGACCAGCGCCATATCGCAATTGAAGTCAACGGGATTGGAAACGCTTTGCCGGAAATATTGCGTGGCGCGGCAATGGCATGCAAACAACCGTTGGTTATCCAGAAAATAATAAATAAAGAAAACAAAGAACACCGAATCTTGGACGCAATTGAACCATTATTGGCAACCGGACGATTATTTGCGCATGAACGAATTCGCCGGTCGAAAATTATTACTGAATTTGAAGATTGGTTGCCGGCCGCGGGCGCAAACCGCGACGACGGACTGGATGCGATTGCCGGCGCGCTGAGAATACAGCCAATCGCCGTGCGACCTCGCGGCCAGATGTTTTTGCCACTGTCCGCCACAACCGATTTCAAGGTGTAAATATATGGTTGAAAATTATGTATAAAGATTGGTGGACGAGCAGGGATTCGAACCCTGGACCCACTGATTAAGAGTCAGTTGCTCTACCAACTGAGCTACTCATCCAACGGCGGGTATTATAAATTAAAAATTTCACAGCGCAAGCAGTTTTCAGTTCATTGCAAAATTCAACCAATAGTTGCATTTTTTGTTCATTTGTGATATAATCGGCGCGTTGATGGAGTATATTTCATGGACAAGAAAAACAGACAACCAAGCCCACAGGTCTTGGCGCGATTGGCATCTATCACAGCCCAGGCAACGCAAGAGATGGACGCATTCAGGAATGCTGCCAAAAGTCACCGCATGATGGCGGCTGAAATCAAGAATGTTTTTGAAACGCAATTGCGATATTTCCAACGATATACTTTGAATTTCATCAAAAAAGAAAATAAATTTCTGATTCCACTCAATGCTGATTTTGGTTTTTATGCCATGGAAACTCATGATGGCAGATATGTATGCGGACTGGCAAACAAAGGTTCAAATACCATGGAACAGTTGGCAGATGGGTTTGTTGCATTTCATGCGTTAAAACTGATAGAATCAAAATACAGAGAAATAAGTCACAAAACATACAAATCAACAACGACAAGAATATCATTCGCCAGGGACAGATAACAAATCCCAAATTTTCAAACCACACCGCCGCCGGCGGTGTTTTTTTATTTAACCAAAACAAAGGAACCAATATGACGGAAAAAATCATATCTCTTTATAAACAATCGCTGGCCGGGCGGGACGCATGGACACGCAGATGGGCACAGTGCCAACGCTATACGATGCCCGCTAACGACGACGATACATCGTTACTGTTTGATGCAACGGCCGGGGACGCCGTGGATTTATTGGCAGCAAATATGTTTTCATTGCTGACCCCGCCGGAATCCGGATGGATTTCATTATCGCGCGCAACTGAATTTTCACCCGATCCGGAATTTACAACGGATGCGTTGCGCAATCATCTGAACGATTCTAATTTTTATACGACGATTCATCAATGCTATTTGGATATGACGATATTGGGAACGGCATGTTTGTTTTTCGCCGAAAATCCAATTGGTACGGAAAGCGCTTTTAATTTTACTGCGATTCCGATGAATGATATTTCGGTCTTGAGAGGCGCCGGTGGCGATTTAACCGCGGTGTTTCATACAACATCAATGCCGGCCATTGATTTAATGGAAAAGTATCCTGCGTGGACGCCACCGGCCGCAATGCGCGATTCCATAAAACAAAATCCTGAAATGCAATTGAGATTGGTACAGAGTGTTATCAACGATACAGACACATGGACGTTCACAGCCTGGATAGACTGCGGCGGCGAAATCGAAAACAACATCGTTGCAACCGGCAAATTCGACCAATGCCCATATATCATTTTCCGCTGGTCCGCCGCGGCCGGGGAATCATACGGCCGATCGCCCGTCCTGCGCGCATTGCCTGATATCAAGACCGCGAACAAGGTTGTCGAACTGGTCCTGAAAAACGCAACCATCGCAGTATCCGGCATTTGGCAAGCAGATGACGATGGTGTTATCAATCTGTCTAACATCAACCTGACCCCCGGCGCGATTATACCGAAAGCGGTCGGTTCAAGCGGCCTGACACCACTGCGCAGCGGTGCGGATTTCGATGTGTCGCAATTGGTATTGGGTGATTTACGTGCACGTATCCGTCACGCATTGCTGGCCGACCGGTTGTCGATTTTGTCTGACAAAGAAATGACCGCAACAGAAATCATTGCACGAAATACCGATATGATGCGCGTTCTGGGCGCGACATACGGACGATTGCTGGGCGAACTTATTCGGCCGCTGGTATCGCGCGGATTGGCGATTTTGGCACGCCGTGGAATTATTGACCCAATATCGCTGCATAATGATGCGCGCCTTGCGTATGTTGCGCCAATTGCGCAATTGGCCGCGGATGAACGCGCGACAGCGGTGTTATCATTCCTGAGCACAGCGAACAATGCCGGGTTTGCAAACAACGTTAATCATAATGCGGTCATGAATTACTTGGCCACCGCATTGCATATTCCATCAGAATTAATTTCACAATAGCAAACACCATGAGGGGCAAATAATTATTTGCCCCTGCGAAAGGAAAAACATGAAATACGTAAAAGCATATGCCGGGAATGGCACGGATGTTATATATGAAAAACCGTGTGGCGGGCGCGAAATCTGGTCGGGCGGGACGCGGGCGTGGCGTAATAATAATCCAGGCAACATTCGAAATGGGGCATTCACAAATGCGCGTGGCGCAATCGGCGTGGCCGGCGGGTTTGCAGTATTTCCGGATTATGATACTGGGTTTGCTGCGCTGTGCGCCCTGCTTCGCACGCCTAATTATCAGAAATTAAATCTGGGCGATGCCATTAATCGATATGCGCCGCCGATTGAAAACGACACTGGTGCTTACATAAATTTTATTGAACGCGAAACGGGAATTCCGCGCAATACGCCAATGATGACATTGTCACCGGTCGCATTACAAAAATTGGCCGCCGCAATCGCAAAGCACGAAGGTTACAGAAAAGGAATTATCAAATGAAAAACATTGAACAATCATACGCCCGAGTGTTCGGCACAACGGACGGAAAACGCGTTATCGCACATTTGCGCGAAATTACCATAGAACGATTTTTGGGCCCGGACGCCAGCGACAGTGCCCTGCGAACACTGGAAGGCCAGCGCGCATTAGTCCATAAAATCGAAGCATTAATCAAAAGGGGAAAGCATGAATAAAAAGATAAAACTGGCCGATGGTGGCGCGACCACAATGCACGGTCCTGCACATCATACGACGGCGACACCGATTATCGACATGCTGCGCAATTCTTGGTTTTTAATCGTTTTTATTGGAACCGCGATTTACTGGGTCGCGCGGCACGATTCCAATATGGATAACGTTCGCAGCATAGATGCGCGAACAACCATTTTGGAAAACCGCACCGCGAATCTGGAATCCGGAATTGCGCAATTACAGCTGCGACTGGATGTCATCAAAGAAGACATAACCATAATCAAAAAAGCGGTAATAAAGTAATTGACGCGCCATGCAAAATTTCCCTATAATCAGGGCATAAAAAGGGAGAAAATATGAAAAAAGTTATATTTGCTTTATTGACAGTATTCGCATTGGCCGGCTGTGGCCAAGTTTATGACCGCGAACCGGTTGGAATCGGATTCGATAACGACGAATTGAAGCTGTCACCTTGCGCTTGTATTCGCGTTTTCCAGGGATAGCGGGCGCGGATGGCCATGCTTGATTATCCAAACAATTTCGATACAGCGATTTTTCCAGAAGCGCGGCGCATCGCGTTATCGCGGTTTTTTGCCGTTTGGTCGATGATTGCCTTGATATTGGTTGCGGCGGGCGCCGGTGCGATATATTGGACCATTCGGGCCCAGCGATTGAATCCGTTTATGATTTCTATATCAAACGATGGACGGTGGTCCGCCATCGGCGAAAACACAACGGCACGGCGTACTTTTTCCGCCGCGCATTTAATGCAAGAATCCGTTGCCGTGAATTACGCGCGCATGTGGTTTGCAACCGATGCAGACCAGACTGTCAACAGTGCAACGTGGGCCGCATGTGAACCCGGTGACCGCGCCACACCCGGCGGCATGGGCAGCATATGTCAAATATCTGGTCCCGGCGTATTTAAAAAATTCACAGATATCGTATTGCTCGACCGTGTGCGGCGCGCTGCAAACGGTGAAATATGGCATCTGGATGAAAAATCCATTGCTGTTCGTCCCGTAAGAAATGTATCCGATGCGGGCAGCATGTGGCAAATAAACGCCCGTCTGGTTTCAAACAAGACCGCGCCGCGAAATATTGTCGCATTCGCATTGGTTGTGCGTTCGCCGAATGCTCGACCCATGACGATGGGATATTACGTCGCAGATTTTCATTCATACGCGGTAACGGAAATTAAATGAAACGTATATTGTACTTTTTTGCTGCAATGATATTAATCGCGATTTGCGGTGCAATGGTTTATGTATCTGGATTAATCTTTGACACAACACGTAAAATTGAAATTGAACCATATATTATGCAAAGCGCGAACCTGTCCGCTGAACGTGTCGGCCGACCGGTGATGCTGGAAAACCTGGGCGATGAATTTATATTAAATCGTCTGATTGCGAAATTTGTACATGAATATTTTTATGTTATACCCGATCCAAATAATGTCACAGAGCGTACCGGCAGAAACGGATTAATTTGGTCTATGGCCGTACCGGCGGTATCGAATGCATGGCGAACGGAAACTGTGCCAATACTGTCCCAAATGGCGTCTGACGGCATTATGCGCCGCGTTATAATTGACGGTGATGCGCGACCAGCCGGCGACTATTACATTGTGAAATATACACTTGTAACATATGACCGGCCGAATATAATCGACGCACCGCCGACCATATCACGAAACAATGAAATATTTTTAAAATTAAAATTTGAAAAAGGCGTGCGGGAAGAACGCAACGGCGAACCATTCAATGTAAAAAGATACTTGGAAAACGACGGTGATCCGGCGGCAATATTTAAATTCCAAGTGCAAGAGGCAAGATTTCAATGACAAAGGTTTTGCATAAAATTTTATTGATTTGTATTGCAGGCGTAATGACGTGTTCGGTTGCGCACGCTGATGATTATGATTTTGCATTTGATTCTTTTGATTTTGCTGCACCTGCTGCTTTTGATTTCGGGGGCGCACCCCCATTTTCATTCGATGACGATAATATTCCAGATGCATTTATAATGGATGCGCCGGAAACAGAAATGGCAATGCCAACCCAAATGTTTTTGAACCCAGGCGCCGAATACCTGGGCGTTAAAAACAAAGATATCGCGGGCATATTCCTGGGCATGCCGTTCGAAGATGTGCGGACACTGTTTTTTCGCGCACGTTCGCTTTATACGCCACGCACAAATAACGCGATAATATTTTCCGTACCACGTGATTGGAAATATAATCTGGATTATGAATGTCGTGGACAACGGATTGTTGCACCAGCAGAATTGGAAAAATGTATAAATTCGTTGGCACGGGCGCGTGGATTGCTTTATGCATCAGAAATGCGATTAATCCGCGAATCTACTGGTGAAACGATTGACGTATTTTTCACCAGCAATACCACCCACAACCGCGTGTGGCGCGTGGTTTATAAGAACGATGCTAATGTGCTGGAAGGCGATGCGACCAGGTTCGCTGCCCAACGCGACCGAAAAATATTAGCATTTTGGCAGGGTGTCTTGGATAAATATGGCCCGCCGAATGCTGGAACGGACGCCTGGATTTCCAGCGATAATGCATTTGATCCGATGCTGCGCGCGTTTTATGGACAATTGGAATTGACGGATGCCGGACTGAATGCGATGGATGCCGCGGACAATGCAACCCGCGCCCGTGAACAATTCCGTGCAAAACCTTATGCGTTCTAGTTATAAATCTGGCTTGTTTTCTGAATTCATTGCGCGCATGTTTTTGCGCCTGCGTGGGTATTCTATTTTGGAATCACGGTATGTGACTGGGCGATACACTGGCCGCGCAGAAATAGATATAATCGCGCGCGACAAAAATACAATCATTTTTATCGAAGTAAAAAATCGCGCCGATGCCGCGACCGGTATACGTGCGGTATCGCATACGCAACATGAACGTTTGCGCCGTGCGGCGAAAACCTATTTGGCGCGACGCCGATGGACGGGCGATGCGCGTTTTGACATCATGGTTGTCCGCGGGTTCCGTGTGCAGTGGTTTAAAAATGCCGTGTGAATATTGTCGGATTTGACATTTGCCACAAACAATGTAAAATCCATACCGGTTCACCAACAAAGGAGAAAGAGATGCAAAAAATTGCACTGTTAACATTGGTTGCATTGTCGCTGGCTGCTTGCGGTTCATTGCGCACCGCAGACAACGGAAAAACATACTATTCCACATTCTTTGGAATTTCATTGGAAAGCTTGGTCTATGGCGATGGAATAATTCCAGGAAAGAAGTTGTAAAAAACGCCCCGATGGGGCGTTTTTTAGTGTAAAGTGTAAATAGTGTAATCACAAAATTATTTCATAATTTTGCTTAGTGTAAACAGTAAATGTGTAAACCTTTACACTTTTTACACTCTTACACTTTTACACTAAAACTGTGTTGCAAACGATAGCAAAAACCTTTGTTCACGGTCGTATGATTTTTTCAAGAGCGGCCAGCCCCATGAAAAATTCATCGGCCCCATCGGCGTGTTCCAATAAATACCAAGACCCCATGATGCACGCCAATCTTGGTCAATCAGGTTTGCATTATTGCTGCCTTCTGGCCAGACGTCTTCGGCCTTTGGCGGACGACCCAATAATCCATAATCTGTGAATATGAATCCTTTGACTTGGTATTCATCGGGAATAAATATCGGGAAATTAACCTGGGTCGAACCATTCAATTTCCAAAGTCCGCCAAGCGCATAATTACGATAGTACCAATTTCGCGAACCTGTACCGGCAATATCAAATCCGCGCAAAGAATCACCGCCCAGAAAGTATCGATACATACGCGGTATGTATTCACCTTCTAACGGTTGAATCATCCCAAAGTCCAAATTTGAACGCAATTGCCAACGATTTTCCAAGAATTTCAGCAACCCGGTTACCGATGCATCGTATCGCATAAATGTATAAGTTCCGCCGAATCCGGTATAATTCACACCGAAATTTGCAACAACACCATCATGTGTTTGTTGCGCGAAATCCGTATCCAAATTATGATAACGGAAATTCGTGCCCAGTGTATAAAGGTCGGCTTTCTGCCATCCTGTCCCCAGCCTTATATCATAATTCTGGTCGAACGATGCGGCCAAGCGCAACCCTTGGGTCCAGTTGTCAGTCAATCGCCAACCCAGACGACCTGCGACAACAAAACTGTCCCGGTCATATCCGAACGAACCCAGCCGACTGTAATTATACATCGTATAATTCACATCAAATCCGCCGGATAATTCGCGGTCGAACAGGTATGGTTCCGTGAAACTGAATCCGACTTGTCTTTGATATTGTGCCAATTGGCCGCGCAATTGTACTGTCTGGCCGCGCCCCATAAAGTTCGTTTCAGTAATACCGGCATCAATCATAAAGCCGTTAATATTCGACCACCCAACACCACCGGATAATTCGCCGGTTGGTTGTTCTTCAACCTTGACATCCAAATTCATCAAATTCGTACCCGCAACGCGTGTCGGCACCATATCGACCGATTTAAAATATCGCGAACGCATCATGCGTTGACGTCCGGCTTCGATTGTCTGCAATGAAAACGGGTCGCCGTCACGGATGCCCATCTGGTGTTCAATCACACTGTCGAATGTACGGACATTGCCCAAGATTGTAATCTTGTTTATATACATACGATTCGTTTTTTGGATTTTGAAAACCAAATCGATGGTGCGCTTTTCATCGTCTTTTTCCGGAATAACATCAACATTTATAAACGCATATCCGCGGTCGCCAACAAATCCGCGTATCGCGCTTATTGTCTGTTCCACTTCGTCTATATTATATATATCGCCGCGACGCATTTTCAAAAGGCGCTTTAAATCCCCGTCATCAACATCCGGAAATGGATTTTCGATTTTCAGTGTTCCGAATCTGAACTGTTTGCCTTCTTCAATTTCGAACGTAACCGAATACCATTCGCGGTCGGCTGAAAAAGTACCACTTACCGTCCGAACCTGGACATCAACAAATCCATGCCGCATATAAAACTGGCGCAGCATTTGTTCGTCGTATTTAATACGGTCTTCGTCATACACATCAAACGATGCCATAAATTTATACCAGGCATATTCGCGCGACAATATTTCACCGCGCAGTGTGCGCGAACTGAATTTTTTATTTCCTGTAAATTTAATATCACGGATATGTGTCGGACGACCTTCGGTAACTTCATAAACAACATTCACGCGGCCGCCATCTAAATCAATACGCTGTGGTTCAATCTTGGTTCCGAAATAGCCCTGGCGCTGATACACCATCAACATGCGTTGCACGTCCGCACCGATAACCGATTCGTCATACGCTGACCGTTCGCGCAGTCTTATTTCCTTGCGCAGATCATCAGCGGAAACTTTGTTATTACCTTCGATTGTGACGATATTAACAACCGGCGATTCGGTGACATCCAATCGCAGAATGCTGCCGGACATTGTTGCAGATGCGGCCGAAAACATTCCGGATGCAGATATTTTTTTCGCAATGCGGTTCAAATCTTCTTTGTTCAGGTTATCGCCAATTTTCACATCGGCCAATAACCGCACAGATTCCGCATCCATACGCCGATTGCCGGAAACATCAATGCGCGATACAGTCGCAGCACCGGCCGCAGCCACAAAAAATAATAAACAAAAAGTAATAAATAGCTTTCTCATTCTTACCACCCGAACACCCTGAATATATCATTCTTCATTGTGAACGCAAATAATAATATAATTAAAATCCATCCGGCCCATAATATATATTCCAACACTTTGCCGGGTAATTTTTTGCGTGTAATTCCTTCGGCGCCAATCATAAACAAAGTTCCACCGTCCAATACCGGCAATGGTATCAAATTAATAATCGCCAAATTTACGGACAATAATGCAATGATGGACAGCAATGCAACGATACCAGCGGCCAATGCTTTTCCGGATACTTCGGCAATCATTATGAACGAGCCCAATTGTTTCGACGACCGTTCGCCCGTAATCATTTGTTTCAACACGATGACCAATGTCTTTGATTGCCGCCATGTTTCGCGCATCCCCGCAACGCCGCCTTGCCATATATTACGATGACGAATTTCGGTTTTTGCACCGTCTGCAATCAATCCCCATCTTTCCGCCGCTGGAATTTTTACATTCACCAGGTTTTCACCGCGAACGATAATCACATCTGCATCACGTCCGGCGGTCAATTCTTTGGCCAAAATTAATTCGCCCCAGTTCGTGATTTTTTCGCCGTCTATGCGAACGATTGTATCGCCCGCACGAACACCGGCGGCATACGCAACGGATTCTTGGATAACCTGGGCCACTACGGGCAATTGTACCACGGTCGGCCGCATGGCCAATCCCCAGTAAATCGCAAATGCCAATGCAAAGTTCAAAAATACGCCGCCACCCGCAATCATCGCACGTCGCCACAGGGATACAGACAGATAATGACCCTTTTTATCTTTGGCCGGCAATGCGTAATATTTTTCCCGGTCGAACAGGTCTTCATTACCATGCAGCATAACATATCCGCCAAGGGGAAATGCCGCCAATTTCCATTTTGTTCCGCGCCGGTCGGTCCATTTCAGCAATGCCGGACCAAACCCGATAGAAAAAGTATTAACGCGAACGCCCGCAATGCGCGCGGCAATATAGTGTCCCATTTCATGCACAAAAATCACCGCACCCAAAACAACAATTAAACCAACAATTATCCAAATCATTTTTTACCTTTTTATATCATCATCAATGCAATCAGCGGCAAGACAAATATCCATCCGTCAAACCGGTCAATCAGTCCGCCGTGGCCAGGCAACACATTCGAAAAATCTTTGATGCCCATTTTTCGTTTCAGCGCGCTGGCCGCCAAATCGCCGTATTGCGACAACAACGCGACCGCGATTCCAACCCATAATAATTGTGCGATAAATTGCGGTTGTCCCATAATGGCCGTGTCGATAAACCCGTATGCAACGGCCGCGGCTGCGCCGCAAATTATTCCGGCAATTTGTCCGACCCACGTCTTGTTCGGTGATACGACAGACCACATTTTATCATCGCCAAATCGTGACCCAAAAAACCAAGCGCCGATATCAGCCGCAGATATAACAATCAGCAACAACAGCATATCAAACGGACTGCGCCCCACAATGTACGCCGATGGTACCATCAATGCCAATGCAATCAGCATCCAGTTTCCAGGCACGGATAAAAATGCAATGTGACGCTTGCCTGTATTTTTCGCACGCCATTTATAGCGCACAATTAAAAATTCAACCGCCATACCGATTGCAACAACCAGCGCCAGCCATCGCAACGCCGGAACACCCATGTATTCAAGCGCACCGGCCGCCGCGGCAACCAACGCCATCGCCCCGCCAACCAAAATTCTTGTTTTAGTGTTTGTCATTCTTTCCCCCCGTGTAATCTTTTTCCACGCCGCCGCCGAAACGTCGCGTGCGACACGCAAATTCATCCAGTGTTTTTTCCCATGATGCTTTGCTGTTCACATATTCCGGCCAATGTTCCGGCACAAAAAATAATTCCGCATATGCATTTTTCCACAGCAAGTAATTCGAAGTCCGGTATTCATCACTGGTACGAACCATCAAATCAACGGGCAGCAAATCGCCAGTGTCCATAAACGTTTCAAACATATCAATGTCCAATTCCCCCGGCGCAATTCCGCTTTCCATCGCGGCCCTTGCCGCACGAATGATTTCATCTTGACCACCGTGGTCCAATGCAAATACAACAGTGCCACCGGTATTTTCGGCCGTTTCTTTTTCCAATTTTTCAGATTTTTTTACAATCGATTTTGGAATTCTGTCACGACGGCCCACCACACGAAAGCGCAGGTTTTTCTGTTTAGCATTCTTATAATTTTTATCAAATACTTCTTCGTAAAGTTTCATCAGAAAATCAATTTCTTCTTTGGACCGGGTCCAATTTTCTGTAGAAAAAATATAGAAAGTCAAAGTTGATACACCACGACCGATAAAATAATCGACCAATTCGCTGAATTCACCGACGCCCGCGCGATGCCCCAGTAACGGCGAAAGTCCGCGTTTTTTTGCCCAGCGACGATTGCCATCGCATATAAATGCGATATGTTGTGGCACTGCGCCTGATTGTGAATTACTGATTGTTGATTGCTGATTTTTCTTTTTCAAGAACCCAAACATATGTCTTCCTTTTGCATGGGGTGCATCATAGCACCCGTGTTTCCATAATGCAACGGTAAAAAATGGCGCATTTCCATGCGCCGATATATTTTTACTTGATGATTTTATCGTCTGAACCCACCACCCATACCAACACCCATATGCATTCCGCCGCCGCCGTGGCCGATACCAACACCCATGCGCATACCGCCGGCTGGATTCATTATATGGCTGGGGTTATTTCGCGTTGGGTCGCGGGTTTCATGTGCGCTGCGCGCGGCATATTCATCAATGTGTTTGTTTGTGTAATCATTGCGTTCATCGCGGCCCATTTTATTCCATCGGTCGCGCACGCCATGGTCATGCCAACCCCACCGGTCGCCCGCCCATAAAAACACGGAATCATAACAATCATCCCCCAAAACACCACGATTAGACAACATACAATTACCCAAATCATCCACACCGTAACAGTATTGGTCGATTTCATCACCGCAAAAATCAGCAAAAGGATATAGACCAGTGTCGATATCGTACGCGTTCGCGCCGTGTATGATAAATATAGCTGTAATAAAAATGAGTATTCGTTTCATGGCGGTTACTCTTGCATAAAAATCATCACAGGTCACTAGGGAACAATTCCGAAATCACACTGTCACTCCGGCGCAGGCCGGAGGAGGACTTAAAACCGTTTGTCCATTATAATGGGCAAACCAATTTGGCGATGCTTTGCATCGCGGTTAATAGACCCTATTCCGGCCTACGCCGGAATGACAAAAATGCTTTTGCATTTTTGTTTAAAATAAAAAAGGGCGGAAAATTTTCCGCCCCCACAAATTTCGAATATCGAATTTCGATTCTCGGCTATACGCTCATAATATCTGTTTCTTTTTGTTTTGCGATGCTATCTACTTCCAGCGCGCGGGCATCAAATACTTTCTGCAAGTCTTCTTCAAAACGTTTGCGGTCGTCTTCGGAAATAACTTTGTCCGTTTCGGCGCGTTTGATTTTGCCCATCAAATCTTGGCGGATATTGCGCATGGAAATTTTCGCTTCTTCAGCATATTTGCCCGCAACTTTGACCAGTTCACGACGACGTTCTTCGGTCAGTGGCGGCAGATTGATACGAATAACACCACCGGCGGACATAGGATTCAGGCCCAGTCCGGAATCACGAATTGCTTTTTCCACCGCACCGGCGTTTGACAAGTCCCAGACGGAAACCGAAATCACTTGGGCTTCGGGCGTGCTGACCGTTGCGACTTGGTTAATCGGCATTTCAGAACCATATACTTCGACCCGCACGCCGTCCAGCAAGTGCACAGATGCGCGTCCGGTGCGCAGTCCAGCGTATTCTGTTTTTAAAACTTCGATTGTCGCAGCGGTTTTTGATTCTGCTTCTGTTTTCAATAATGTGTAATCCATGGATTCTCCTTTGCTTGGAAATAGCATACCAATGCCGTATAAAAATTTCAAGCCGGATTTTTGATTTGACTTTTGTACATGCTGCATATAAAATACGCGGGCATTTGGGGTTGTAGCTCAGTTGGTAGAGCACTTGCATGGCATGCAAGGGGTCGTCGGTTCGAGTCCGATCAGCTCCACCACTCTCATGGCGGCCGTAGCTCAGTTGGTTAGAGCGTTGGCTTGTGGTGCCAAATGTCGCGGGTTCGAATCCCGTCGGTCGCCCCACCTACTTAAAATTAATCCCGCCGTTTGGCGGGATTTTTTATCGCATTCTTATTTCTTGAACTTCGGTAATTGGGGGGTTGTATTCCGGGCATATCGTACCGCGGAAACCTTTTTGTTTGCGACGTTTTACTTTCGCCCACATTTGCTCCATGCCTTTGCAGACTGTCGACCTGGTCGTGATGCTGCATACGCCATTGGCATAAAGCGCCGTTGTCTGCACGCTGGCCACCATGGTGCCATGTGCATCTAATACAACGCCTTCGTCCGTGCCTGTGGTCGCGTTTTGCATCGCGCTTATCAATCCAGCAAATGACGTACCCGGAATCGTGAATATTGTACCATCTTCGGACAAGCGGCCACCAGCGTCGCTTTTGAACAATTCCGGAATACCTTCGTCGGTTCTGGATGCCATCGCGGCGCACATACCCATATTAAATTCATCCGATTGGTTTTCAAATGCTGTCGCGGTAAGCTCGTTAAATTTGCGCGTGTAATTCCGGTCAGCCGCCGCAACCGCCGCATTCGCGATAATCGCCATAGATGAATCCAGCAAGTGTGGGAACCGCGGAATTTCTTCGTTCCTTTGATTACCGACTGTGGTACGACTGCCCAATCCTTGGACACTGCGACCTTCGACACATTGGCGCACAACCGTATCAGATGACAATATTGCAATCTTGTTGTTTATCTGTTGTTGGATACTTTGCGCGGACGCATTTATACGACCGGCCACTGCGCCGCCGGTCAAGGATGGTGCGAACGCACTGATATCAATCGTGATTGGCGTAAATTGTGCCGCCGCCGATTCCGGCATTGATATGCCAATACTGCCCATCGACATCAGACCCGATATTTCAAAGTCGCCGGCCGCATTTTTTACCGACAGCAAAGATTCTGTTCCGATTGTGTTATCTTCGTCGAACGCGTCACATGTATCCACACTGCCGCATACTTTTATCATTGCTGCATCGACCGCTTTCTGGCAATTGCGCAAATGACTGTTATCAATGGCCAAGAATATACCTTGGACCATGCGCGCGATTTCATCCATTACTTCGCCGGTGCCAATGTTGGTTTGGCCAAATTTATATTGGCACCCAACCAGTTTATCCGCCGGACACATACCCATAATGGTCGCCGTATCCAAACCAATACATCCAGTATAATCTTTGCCACAGCGGTCATTTGATTGCAAGCATTCGCGAACCTGGGTCGTACATGAATCAACACGCATCGCGGCCAAACGCGCCACTACGAAATCCCAAATCGGATGTTGTTGCGCACGCGCAGCAGATGTTGTTGGTATGCCGCATGCTTCCAGCGGAACACGACAAATATTCAGCATTGTTTCCGGACGCGTTAAACACAAATCGAATGAACCGTCTGGATTATTCGGGTCCATATTGTCGCGGCATCCACGCTGGAAACATGCTGATATATTACCGATACAATCCATACGTGCATTGGATTCTGCCATCAGTTCCGCACTTTTAATTGTTGGCGCAATATCGCCCAAGAATATTTTCCATACGGCGTCACGGTCTTGGGACACCGCGGCAACGCAATGCTGCGTAACATTATCGCACAGCGGACGTTTGGCGGTCAATGTGTCAAACGAACTGGACGCGATATTAATTGTTGTCATCGCACCGCGGATTGGTGTTGTGCGTGCACGACCACCAACCGCATTTTCAGATGCTGCAATTCCAACGCATCCGGTAAAGTCCGCACCGCATCCGCCGGTTGTCTGCATACATTGGCGGAATTGAACCGCGCATTGTCCGGCGTCATAGCGGTTCGCAGATTCATAGCTTTCCAGTGCAGCTTCGCGCAAAGCACGTTCAGCGGCGGCCAATTTTTGTTGCGACTGGCGGCGACGATTTTGCAATTCATTTTCAAACGCGCGGCAATCGGATTGAATTGTGGTGGAATACAAAGTCCGCAACATCTGCATCTGGCCTTCACACCCAGACATTTGTTGTTCACACATTTGTCGCACAGCGATGTGCAGCTGGTCGCCCGATTTGCCTTCCAGCGTATTAACAACATTATCCATCACACCAAAATCAACCGCATCGAACACGTTCGACATATCCCAAATACCCAAATCCAGCGGCGTGCGGCGCGTTGATGTTGCCGGTGTCTGATTGCCAATGGCATTTGTTGCGGCCAATTGTTGTTGGCGGAAAACTTCGTCCGCGCGGGCGCCCATTTCAATTCTTTCAACGCCTTCGGTTGCCATTTTAAACGTTGCTTCGTCCAGTCTTTCGATTTCCGCCAATACCGCATTCAATTCAGTATGACGGTTGGAACACATGCACCGTCCGCCAGATTCATTTTCCATCATGCAAAAAGAATCCATACATCCGAACCAACGTTCACGGCATATCGGGTCGATAACAGATGCACTGGTGGTTGCGGCGGCAACGGTTGTGCCGGTTTGAACGACGCGTTGTTGCGGTTGTGGAACGGCCGCAGATGCCGCACGCGCGGCAACGACGGGTTGTTGTGGCTGGGCGGCTTGCTGGACCGGTGCACCGGGCGTGGCACTGCGCGCAGAAACCGCGGCGCGCGCGGCGGCGGGCTGGGCCGTTGTTGGTTGTGCGGTCCCGGCGACTGGTGCGGCCGTTGGCGCGCCACGTCTTTGCGCCGGTTGCGCCGCATCAGCGGTTGCCGCAAACAAAACGCCAACAATGCCAAATAGTGCAATTTTCTTTATCATTTTCATTCTCTCGTTATTCTGTAATTATATCATAAAAAAACGCCCCGGTGGAGCGTTTTTATTCTTCATCGCTGCTTTCTATTTGCAGTAATTTATTTTCCAATGAATTGCGTTCAGATTCACGATATCCGGTTGTGTCTGATTCATCCGGCAATGAAAAATTATCATCGCGCTGTGGACGTTCCGCGACCATGACCTTGACCGCTGGATTAATCAGGTTTTCAAATGCGGCCTGGGCCGATTCACCACCGATTACATCCGATTCCAGCAATTTATTGTCCCCCGGTATAAACCATTGATGAATTTTAACCGCCGTCAATTGCATAATCGGACGCGTGCGCGCACCAGCCACAGCGGCGGGCAGCGTGCTTTCCGAATAATACCACAGCGTGCCCCAATAAACAAATCCCATGATTACAATACCGCGGATAACACCGAACACAATACCGAAAGTATGGTCGGTCACGCGCATCATGCTTTCTTGGACACGGTCGCGCAGTTTCTGATTAAAGAAACTGAACGCGACCAAGATTACAAAGAACACGATGAAATAACTGGCCACCAGGGTTCCAATTGTTGCTTCGGATAATTTGAACCAACTTTGGAACAGTTCGCCCAAATATGGCGATGCGAACCGCGCGACCAATGCCGCAACAATCCACGCTACCATGGTTACAGTTTCATAAACACCGCCACGTATCGACGCCCAAATGGTTGATACCAAAATCACGCCGATATATATGTAATCAAGAATTGTTAAATCGAACATTTTTTATTTCTTTTTCCGCTTTGAAAATATCACAAAACCAAGCGCAACCAACAATATCGCAATCAAGCCAGCAAATCCATACATTGCTGTATTGTCATTTTTTTTTGTGGTTTTTGCAACTGGTTGACCGGCGGCACGTGCAGCGACGGCGGTCGCGTGTTCACGGCGAACGGCGTCCGGATTTTTTTCCAGCGCGGCGCGGCGCGCGGCGGCCGCGGCAACATCAGATTCAGACAAGTTTGCATTTGCTGCGTTCCGGAATGCTTCGGGCGAATTTTGGCCGAATCCTTGGAAACATTTGCCATCGATTACAACGACCGGAATGCCGCCACGTTCATATTCACATTTTTTCAGCGCCGCTTGGAATTCTTTGCCATTGTTTGGATTGCCAACATCCACCTGGGTAACAATCATATCTGGATATTCGATAACCAAATGTTCATTTATAAAATCTTTGGCATAATGGCAATACGGGCACGAATTGGAATAATACAGCGTCAAATTCGGCGCTGCATGTGCACCCATGGCAAAGACAGACAATGCAATAATAGATAAGTATTTTTTCATATTAAGTTCTCCTTTTTTCGGGACGATTATAGATATGAAAAATAATAAAGGCAATAAAAAAATCCGCGCGATATGCGCGGATTTTTTACATTAAAATTTCATTCTGGCGCCAATGTTCAGTTGATATGAAGTATATACTTCGCCGGTTTCATAAGTAAAGCCTGCAAATCCGTACGAACGTTCGCCAAGCGATACATTCGTTCCTGCGGCCAATTCCATGCCGTTTCCGCGCGCGCTTGTATGTATTTGCGCACCACCGAATCCGACGTTTTCATTGCCCAGCCATTCGCGGAATACGCCGATTTCAATCCATGGTTTCCAGACCGATTGCGTACCGTTCGGCAAATAATTTGTCTGCAATGCCAATTTGGTATTAAGACCGGTTGTGGAATCTATATGGATATCATCGCCAAAATTCGTTGTTGCATTTTTTGAGGGTGCATATTTAAAGCGCACTTCGGCTTTCGGTTCCATCGACATGTGCGAATTTTGCTTTGTTCCGATGTTCGCAAATTCTGGCGCACGGAAATAGAACAACTTTCCGGTTTCCAGTGATGATGCTATAAAGTTTCTGTCGATGTCATACGATACGGTTTGTCCGTTTGATGCAATATTTTTCAAATCCGTATCGACCCAGAAATGCCGCACTGTCGCATCAATGAACCATTTGTTGGGACTGCCCGATTTGTGTACCCACGTAGCGTATGCACCAACGGACGGTGCCGATGTAGTGCCGCGTCCGGTATGACCGTTTGATTGATGTATGCGTATATCCCTTGATTCCAGCATACCGGCCATAACACCAACATAGATGCGACCACTATCAACGTTGAATTGGTGGTCATATCCGCCTTCGATTCCAAGCAAATCCAAATCGGCATCAATATATTTGTGTATATTTTTGCTTTTGCCATATGTACGCACCCATACGCCGTTATGTCTGGATTTATCATCGCCGCGTAATTCGCCCAAACGCTTGCGTAATTCATTCATACCGGCTTTGACAACGGCCAAGTGAATGATTGGTATCGCACCGGCTGTTTGCGCAACAGATGTCGGTGTCCAATCTGTCTCCAAGTACCAGTTGTCGTCCAATTCTTTGACCAGATGATATTCATAAGCACCCGTGTCAATCATGCCGCCATTCAGCGTAAAGATTGCGGATTTATCAAATGCATTTGTTAAATCAACAACCATAATTCCGTATTCTCCGTCCGGCGTCACCACATTGTTCGTCCCAACAGAATTTATAAACAGCGTTGTGGTGCCGGTGGCATCGCCGCCAGCAACGACCAATTTGTCCGTGCTGGTGCCATTGCCATCAAAATAAGTATTCAGCCACAGATATCCGTTACCACCCGACCAATCGGTCACAGTTAATGTATTAAAGTCGGTGCCGCGAAGATTCACAATTCCGCCATTCGATACATTCATCGCGCCTGCGGATGCGGATTCGGCAAAGTTTATAATTCCACCAGACAGGTTTGTATCGCCCATAAAGAATCCGGATGTATAAACATTTGTTATACCGTCTGTTTGTGTGAACGTACCGGTGTATGCTGAACTGTCCGCGTATATATCAAATGTTCCAGTGCCGGTTTTATTGATTTCGCCCAATCCTGTGATGCCTGAATATATTGCAACGGTTCCAGCTGTGCCGTTGATATTTATAATACTGTCATCATCACCATATATGTCGTTCGCACCGGTGCTGTCCGAATTATTTTCAAATACTATATCGCCGAATGTGGAATCCAACAACAATGTGCCAGAATTGTATATCGCACCACCAAGACCAGCCAAAGCATTGTTACCATCAAATATCGCGCCATTTCGAATTCGAACATCGGCTTCGTTATATATCGCACCGCCGCTGCCGGTTTGGGCAGTATTGTGCAAGAATTGCGTCATGGACAAAACGGTCAGACCATCCATCGCATATATCGCACCACCCTCGAATTGTGCTGTATTACGTTGGGCAATTACATTTTGTATTAATGCCGTGGAATTTGCGTCAGTGATTTTCAGCACTGAACCATATCCGTCGTTACCATTCGGACCGGAATCATACGCAGGGTCGCTGGAATCACCGAAGGTAATATCGTCGCCCGCAAAAGTATATGCATCCTGGATCGTTAAATTTTGCAATGTAAATGCGACATCGCCATTAAGACCAGACAAATTAAAGAACGAACCTTTGAGATTTTGCCCCCCATAATATCCCGCCAAGATTTCCCCGGACAATATACTGTTCGTTGCGTCATCATTGTATCCTTGGACAACGAATGTGCCAGCATTTGTGGCAGACAAACTTTTTCCGATATTGTATGTTTCATTCGTCAACGAGAAATTAAATCCGCGAACACCCGCGCTGTGATAATTGTCATTCATTATATACAATGAATTTTCATCTGATTCACCGACTATATCCAATTCTAATCCGGTTTGCGGCGCATCAACTGTCGCAAGATATTGATATACGGTCGTTGCGAATGATGCGGTTTGTCCCGCTGTAAATTGTGCGCCGGATAATATGTCTTGGATATAGAATGGTCCGGTCAATCCGTCTTCGGCGCTTGGGTTCAATATCTTAATCGTGCCCAACGCCAACGTGTCACCGGTATAATTCGTCACATTTAATTTATCAGATATAAATTCTGTGTATGGATTACCCGATCCAGTCAGCATCAGGCTGAACGACAATGTCGAATTGTACGTCGCCATATTTCCGACATTGAACGTGCGCACGTTGGTTCCTGTGTTGGTTAAATCAATTACTGAATCATTGAATACATAATTTGTGCCATCCGTAAAATCATAGGTCGTAACACCCGCCATATTCGTCGGGTCAAACGATATATTCGAATCACTGAACGACACCGTATTACCCGCACTATTCGCGATATATCCGGTCAGATTATAATTTGCCAAATTATTTGCTGCCGCCAATGTAGCATCACGTCCAAAGTTCATTGTTGCGCCCGTCGCGCCCGCCGCAAATGAAATCTTTGACGTGTCAATATTCTGCGCAGCAATCAGTGCGCTGTAATTATTCAATATGCCATTCGTACCCAATGTCGCATTATAATATATTCCCGCAATACTGGTAACGTTCAGCGTGCTGTTCGATATATTATTTGTGCCACCCAGCATGCGTGCGGACACACCGACTGTCGTTTCCCCAGCGGTCTGATTAAATATTCCGGTAAATGCAGAATCATCGGACAACAACGCAAGATTTCCGGTATTGGTGATAATTCCGTTCCCTGCGATTACCCCGTCAACGGAAACGGTATTGCTGAAATTTACTGTGCCGATATTGTTTATGCCAAACCCACTGTTTGTTAAAGCTGATATTGCGGCATCGCTGATATTCAATATGCTGGTGGTATTGAATACCATGATACCATCGCCAACGTTGTTATTAAATGTAAACGCATTGCCCGCGCCATTTAATGTTACCGTTGTTCCGCCCGTTATCACCAATCCGTAAGCACCGTTATTGGATGCGGACATTGCACCGCCGTTCAAAATTAAATTTCCACCAGTATTTGCAATTATCCCCGTTGATTTGTTTCCATCGGCAAACAATCCGCCCGCGCCCGCGGTTACAGAATCCCCGGCCAAGACGGACAATCCGTTTCCGTTATTTCCGCTGGCCGTAATCGTTCCCGCCTGTAATATTATTTGGCCGTTGCCCGCGGTTTGCTTTGACGTACCGGACCCGATTGTATTGTTGTTCAAAGCAATTGAATCAAATCCGGTGATGCTTATCACATTGTTCGCGTTATTATTTATATACAGCCCCGAACCGTTTCCAGATGCAGAAAATGTATTTCCTGCAACGCCGGTTATATTTATCTGCGCGTTTCCGGTCGCCATAACGCCATAGCCATAGTTACCGTCGGATGTAATGCTTGTATTGCTTATGTTAATTTTAGATGCGCCGGCGCTTGCACCACTGGGGTTGCCCGACGCATAAATTCCAACGCCAGTTGTTCCCATCGCGTTGTTCGTGACGCTGATGCTGTTACTGCCATCTGCCAATCCTGTTATATTCATAACGCCCAGGTTGTCGGCGATGATACCGTACATACTGCCGCTTTCGATTATATTCATATTGTTAATGGTCATAACAGAACCGGCGCCTGATGAATAAATCGCATTCCCCATATTATTAATTTGATTATTTGTCGCTGTAATTGTATTGGAACCATCGGACAAGCCGATTATCGTAACATCGCCGCCGTTAAACGCTTGGATTCCATGCTGTTGCGCGCCACCAACGTTGATATCCATGTTTTCTATGTTAATCAAAGCCGTTACGCCGCCAACGCCGGTTGATATTATTCCACCGCTGAACGACCCATGATTATTATCCCAAACTGTCAAAGTATTCGGCGATGAAAGTCCAGTTGCGCCAATCAGATTAATTGTTCCGTTTGCCGCAAACACACCGCGTTGGTTATTACTGGCAACTATGTTCATGCCATTGATATTTATATGACCAATAGTGTAACCGCCGTCCAGTGTTTCGGTTCCGGCTTGAATTCCCGCGCCACCGTCATTTTGGGCTGGGTTGATATAATTCCCGGTCGCCGTCAATGTATAATCACCGGTATTATTTATGGTAATGGTGCCACCACCAAATGCCAGTACACCCGCCATACTGTTTGTTGCGTTTATATTCGCGCTGTTTGTAATAACGGCATTTGTTCCATTGGCACGAATTGCAGCACTGGTCATCGCCGTGGTACGGCCATTGGAATCGAACACCTGGTCCGTGGTCCATGTTGTTGTGCCCGATGGCAAAGCGATGCTGGTCGCGTATGCGGTCGGAATAATAAATGTTGATATTAATGTTAATGAAATAATATTTTTATTCATATCCCAGGCCCCCCTGTTTTTTGAATTATAATTCAAATCAGAAATGGAAAATATTGGAGAGAATGCCTATGAAAAAACGAACGCCAAAGCGTTCGCAAAAAGTTTCTGGTGCCGATTATAAGATTCGAACTTACGACCCCCTCATTACGAATGAGGTGCTCTACCAGCTGAGCTAAATCGGCACGGGGCCTATTATACACACGCGCCGGCGGATTTCAAGTATTAAAAAACGCCCTTTGGGGCGTTTTTTATTCTTCGCACGCGCCGTGACTGATTGCCACAGGCATGTTGACTGTGCAAACACTGCCCTGCATTCTGCATGCTGTATCAATCAGCGTTGCAGTTTTTGCGTCTGCCGGATGATAATTAATCTGGACGGCGTTGCAGGCCCAAGCTTCGCGGAATGTGCCACAGATGCGCTGCCAATCTTTACAATCTGTAACCTTGCCCGTTGGCATAATCGTATCCGGCAATTCCAGATTCCATTTGATATAGAAATCTTTCAATGAATCAATCTTGCCCGAACGGTTATAGCTGACCCGACCCAAATCATCACCAATGCGGCATGATATACGGTCGCGTTCAATGAACGAATTAATCAGTGTGGCAAGTCCGCCCGCACCTGCACCAACACCCGCGCCAATCAGTGCGCCCTGGCCGGCTTTGCTGTCGCGGCCTTCCAAAGATGGCAATTGGTTCAGCATAGATTCCAGATTATTAACCGCACGCGTGAATTCCGCAGTTGTCACACAGTCACTGTTATGCGGTGGACAGCGCAGGCTGTTGCTTGTGATAAGTTCTACCCACCAATCCACACATTGATTGTTTCCGGCCGTCCTGTTCGCGGATTCATTAACTATAACTTGGCCGTCCGTGGTCGTGACCCGCAACCTGTGGTCTACCGCGGCCGTTACCGCGCTGCCTGCATTAAAGCATGGGTCGTTTTTCGCCTTGGACACCATATCACGCAGCGCCAAAATATCCCGGCATTGTTGGAACGTCAAACCGCTTGATGCCAACTGCGCCGATGTAATTTCATTGTGCATATATATGGACAATCCACCGGCCAGATTTGCGCTGCGAATTTCTTCTGCCAAATCTTTCAAGTCGCCTGCATCGCAATCAAACGTGTTTTTGCGGGCGGCACCGATAATCGCGCCGGTACCGGCACCAACCAACGTACCGCCGCCAATTCCAACTGCTGCAACATCTTTGGTATTGGTCAGCAATCCAAATCCGAACAAGTCGCGATTGCATCCGAAACTGGTACCCGCCGGACGCCAAGCTTCGGCATTACGGTCATCGCCACCGAACAGCCACTTGTTGGTAATCAGGTTATTATTATGATATGCGGCAACGCGAATTAAACATTCGCCGGTCGTTGCATCCCATCGCGCGTAATGTCCGCGCTGGCCATCCACACCCGGATGTCCAGTATTAACGGTCGCGCCCATCGGATTATCTTTGGACGGGCCCAAACCGCCAAATCCCATAACCATGCGATTATATTCGGTGGTGGTGGCGCCGGAATTCGCGACTGCGGCAAACGAAGTTCCATACGTATTGCGGTCCAGCAGCAAGCATGTATTTTCTGCCTGGTTCGGTGTCAGGCCAGTTTTGCGCAGGATAAATGCAAAATAGCTGGGTTGCACAACACGCGAATTAAAATCAATCCAGACATTCGCTGCGCTGCGATATACATTCCGGCAATTTTTGCGGACGTTTTTAATACAAAAATCAACCTGGGGCGCACACAGATTCATGCCGTTTTCAATGGCAAAGCGCAAATCCGGATTATATAAATCATTCAATCCACCCGGCAGAGTTCCATTCACGCACGTCAAAACATCGTTCATGCAATTATCAACTGTATATGTGGAATTGCGCACACCGCCGTCTGGACATTCGGACGGGGCTGATGGACATTTTCCATTCGCAGGCATTGTGGTGCCATCAGGACATAAACATATTCCGTTTGATGGTCGATTGCTGCCATCTGGGCATTTGCCCGGTACCTGTGGACATACGCCATTTGACGGCATATTGGTACCATCCGGACATAAACATATTCCGTTTGATGGACGCGCACTGCCATCCGGACACGGTGTTGGTGGGGGTGGCGGAGGTGGTGGTGGCGGATTGGTAACACCTGGGCCAGTCGGCAGATTTTGTGTTTGCAGATTTCCAACGCCCGCGCCACCCAATCCAGGCATGCTTGGCATCGATACCATACGTGCGGTCGGCGCCGCACCCGGCGCAGTTGTCCCGCCAGTGCGTCCGCCAGTCATCGCCGGCGCCGCGGCATACGCCAACCCAGACACGCCAATAAATCCAATGGCCAACAACAGCAATCTTTTATTTTGCATATATTTTCCCCTATATTCTTTACGCAATTATATCATAAAAAGGAAAACGGTAAAAGGGATAAGTAACAAATATTGTGTTTGTTTGACCAGCCATTCATTTGATTAAAAAATCCCGCGTAATGCGGGATTTTTTTATTTCGGTTCTGCTTGTTTGAATAAATCATCCGGCTTGACCGATTTTTCTTTGGTTTTGGTTTTTGCAATCATTGCATCTAACGCTTTCTGTTCGAATAACATTCCGCGAACCATGGACAATGCATTTGGATTCTTGTTATAGAATTCAAACACTTGCTGTGGGTCTGGGTAACGTGATGCTTCGGCCCAAATTGCTTTCTGCAAATCATCGCGCGTGACTTCGACTTTGTTCGCACTGCCCCATTCGGCCAGAATCAAACCAAGCTTTACACGACGCTGCGCGTCTTTTTGTTCTTTCTTTTCATCGAATTTTTCGGACGCATCGCGCTGGGCCAATTCGTTTTTGGCCATTTCGACTTCTTGATTGACCAAAGTTTCCGGAATATCCAATTTAACTTTGTCCGCCAAGATATCCAGCAATTCATTGCGCATTTCGCGCATCGCCGCGTCTTCGTATTGTTCGCCCAAGATTTTTTTAACATGGTCGGCCAATTCTTTGACGGTTTTAAATCCAACTTCGGCGGCAAGCGCATCATTCAGGTCTGGCAGATTGTGTTTGCGGATTTCGTGAATTTCGATTTCGAATTTCGCATCTTTGCCCGCCAAATCTTTGGAATGATATTCTTTTGGAAATTTGACTTTGATATCGAATTTATCGCCGGTTTTGTGACCGATGATTTTTTCTTCGAATCCAGGTATGAACGAACCACTGCCCAGAATCAGACGATGCTTTTTTGCTTCGCCGCCTTCGAATGCTTCATCCTTTACAAATCCTTTGAAATCAATAACAACAACGTCGCCATCGGCCGCGCTGTATTTTGCATCTTGTTTTTCAGATGTCGCGCGCGATTTGCGCAAATTTTCAAGTGACTTTTTTACTTCGGAATCTTCGACTTTGGCAACTTTCTTGGTCAACGTAAATTTTTCCAAATCGAATTCCGGCAATGTCGGCAAAATATCGAATTCCAATGTATATTCAATATCCGCGCCCATTTCGACCGCGCCCATGTCTGCTTTTGGCGCGCCGGCCAAGCGAATTTTTTTATCTTTTACATACGCATCCAAATCGGCATTGATGGCTTTGTCCACAGATTCACCGAACGCAGACGCGCCGTATTTTTGGCGCAGAACAGCCAGCGGAACTTTGCCTGGACGAAATCCTGGAATTTTGGCCTTTTCGCCGTATTTTACCAATACTTCATCGGTCGCAGCCTGAATTTCCGCCGCGGTCAAAACACCCGATACAATATAATGTAAATCTTTGATTTTTTCTTTTTTAAACATTTTATACTCCCCTGTATTAACAAGGTCCCGCATAAATTCCGCCGAAGCGGAATTTATGCGGGATGACACATAATATTAACGTTTGCTGAACTGTGTCGAACGACGTGCCTTGCGGAAACCGAATTTCTTACGTTCCACAACGCGGCTGTCGCGGGTCAGGAATCCAGCTGCTTTCAACGCACCGCGTGTTTCCGGGTCTGCAATCGACAAAGCTTTGGAAATTCCATGTTTTACCGCGCCGGCTTGGCCGCTCAGACCGCCGCCAGATGCAAATGCGCGAACATCATATTGACCGTCGCGTTTTGCAATGCCGAACGGTTGGCGCAGAATCATCTGCATAACCGGACGTTTGAAATATTCAGACATTGGCATGCCGTTAACGGTGACATCGCCTTTGCCCGGTGCCAAATACACGCGCGCAACCGCATCTTTACGTTTGCCGGTGGCATACGTGACGTTCGTCATTTTTGGTGCTTTTTCGGCTTTGGGTGCAGCAGCTTTCGCAACCGGTTTTGCGGCCGGCGCTGCTTTTTCGACTTTCGGTGCGGCTACTTTCTTTTCAGCTGCAACCTTTGGCGCTGCTACTTTTTTCGGGGCTGCGACTTTCTTTTCCGCCGCTGGTTTCGCGGCTGCTTTTTTTACTGTATCAGTCATTTCTTAACCCCTTTTATTCTTTTGATTCATCGCGCCGAAATCAACCAATTTCGGTTTTTGCGCAGAATGTTTGTGTTCCGCACCGGCATATACGTGCAAGCGGTTCAAACGGTCATTCGCCAAAGCAACCGATGTACGGCGGCCAATCATACGTTTAACAGCCAATTCGACCATTTTTGTTGGCTTTTCTTCGCGCATTTGGCCCATCGTGCGTTCTTTGATTCCGCCGACCCAGCCAGTGTGCCAGAAAAATTTAGTCTTTTCGGCTTTTTTGCCAGTCAATGCAACTTTGTCTGCATTGATGATGATGACATTGTCGCCGCAATTCATGTGCGGTGTAAATGTCGGTTTATGTTTTCCGCGCAGAATGGTCGCGACATACGCGGCCAAGCGGCCCAGAACGACGTCGGTCGCATCAATCAGAATCCATTCGGATGTCAGCTCTGACGCTTTCAACGATTTCGTTGATTTTGTTATCATATTGATTAACCTCTTTGTTTTTGCCCGGCAATTATGCAATGCAAAGCCCGAAATGTCAAGAAAAATCAGTGTGGTATTTGTGTACCGCATTTATGATTTAACTTGAACTTTATTATTCAGTATGTAGAATGTACATTCTGGGCATATGGCGAAATTGGCAGACGCGCTGGATTTAGGTTCCAGTGAGGAAACTCGTGGGGGTTCAAGTCCCTCTATGCCCACCAAGTTTTATACGGCTCGGTCAAAGTTCCCCTCCTTTGGAGGGGTGGCCGCAGGCTGGGGTGGTTTACCCAAGCTATCGGATACACCGTAAACCACCCCACGGCTTTGCCGCACCCCTCCAAAGGAGGGGAACTTTGACCGAGCATACAATAACCAGACCACACAATCTTTATATTCATGTTCCGTTTTGTGCCAGCAAATGCGCTTATTGTGCGTTTCATTCAGTGGTATGCAAACCAGATTGGAATGCATATTCGGCGCAAATTATTTCCGATATAAAATATTGGTCGGGGCGACTAGGCCGGTGCGCGGTGCCGACGATATTTTTCGGTGGCGGAACGCCTTCATTAATGCCGACCGATGTGTTTGCACGTATCATGGATGCTGCGCGCGAAACGTTTGATATTTTGCCGGATGCAGAAATTACAATTGAATCAAACCCGGGTACATTGTGCGCGGCGCGACTTCGCGAATTTATGGATGCGGGCGTTAACCGATTGTCCGTCGGCGTACAGTCTTTTGATGATAATGAATTGAAATTCTTGGGGCGCACGCACAGCGCCAACGATGCAATTAAATTAATAAAAATAGCCCAAGATTTTGGCCTGAACACATCCGGTGATTTTATATACGGGTTACCGGGCCAGTCGGTCGCGTCGGTCGAAAAAACTTGCCGTGGGATTCTGGATTTGGGATTGCGGCACGTCTCACTTTATGAATTGTTGATTGAGCCAGGGACACCATTGGCCATGCGCGGCGTACAAAAAATCGATGATGATACGGCCGCAGCGATGTATGAAAAAATTGATGAAATTTTGGCGCCTGCCCTGCCCCGATATGAAGTTTCAAACTATGCGCGCGCGGGTTTTGAATGCCACCACAATCAAAATATTTGGGCGGGCGAACCGTATATTGGCATTGGCGAATCCGCCGCCGGCCGCGTGTTAATTGACAGCCAATGGTTCGAGACCAAAATAATAAATAATAAATTAAATATCAAACCATTATCAAATCACGACCGCGCAGTTGAAAAAATTATTACCGGATTGCGAACAATGTGCGGCGTGGAATTGACGCCTGATGTGCGCGCTGCAATCAATTGGGATTTTGTGCATGCCAACCCGAATAAATTTATTGTCGATGATACGCATATTCACATAGGACGAAGTTCCGTTTTGTTTCTGGACCGCTTGTTGATAGACTTGGTCGCATGAATAACGAAGTTAAAAAATCAATTATTGATATAATACGCAGCTGCGACTATTTAATTTTTGCATCGAACGGTCTGGGCGGATATCCGGATGCACGAAATTTTATTAATATTTTTAATCGCGATATTGATACGTTGGATTTGTATTTCTTTACATCAACGCGATGGCATACTTTGGGCCAAATTATGCGTAATCCAAATGTATGTTTGTATTATTTCAATCCGGAAACGCGAATGTCTGTGCGGTTGTTCGGCACAGTGACATTGGTCCAAGACATGGCTGCAAAACGCGCCCGCTGGGACGACAACATAAAAAAGTTTAATGTCACGGGACCAGATGACCCGACGTATTGCTTCTTGCACTTTACGCCAAAAAGATATAAATTTTACATCGGATACGAAGAACACAAGGGAGAGATTGATGGCATTTGATATCGAAAATTATCCATTACCATTTGCGCGTGATGGGCTGGAACCATATATGTCTGTGCGTACGGTTGATTTCCATTATGACCGGCATTTGGGCACATATATAAAAAATTTAAACGATTTAATTGCCGGAACAAAATTTGAATCGATGACGTTGGAAGAAATAGTGCGCGAGAGCGACGGAAAAATATTTAATAATGCCGCGCAAGTTTTCAATCATAATTTCTTTTTTGCAAAATTGAAAAAAGACAGCGGTACAAAAATCCCATCGCACATCACGGACACATTCAAAGATTTTAATTCGGAATTCAAAGCCGCCGCGCTGGGCATATTCGGCAGCGGTTGGGCATGGCTGGTGGATGATAATGGCACACTTAAAATCATTACAACTGCGAACGGAGACACGCCGATTGCGCATGGCATGAAACCATTGTTGTGTTTGGATGTGTGGGAACATGCTTATTATCTGGATTATCAAAACCGCCGTGGTGATTTTGTTGATGCGTTTTTGAATCATCTGGTCAATTGGGATTTAATTTAAGCTTTACAAAGTCTATATTTTTTGTATATTTATCGTTATGAAAAACAAGCTGTTAAATATAATTTTTGCTGTGGCGGTCATTTTGGCCGCCGCGGCTGTTATTTATACCAAAGGAATATGCATGAAAAACGATTTGGGATATTTTCCGCAAAATGCGCTGCACAATGCGCCGGCGCGGGTGAACGATGCGATTGATGTGGCGCGTGCCCGGGCCTCTGAACTGGCCGCTATGCCGGATAAAACATATATGAATTTTGTGCGCGCACTGGCCGATAATGATGCCAAATTGACTGAATTATTAATGCCGATTTATCATTTGGACAGCGTAATGAATTCCGATGAAACAAAACAAATTATGAATGAAATTATTCCACCACTGTCCGCCTATGGTTCTGATATGGCGCGGCACCGTGGTATATATGAAGGATTCAAGTATATCCGCGATAATGAATTTGACGCATTGAACGCGGCCCAGCAAAAATTGGTCACTGATGTCATTCGCGCATTTGAAATTGCGGGCGTAAATCTGCCCGCGGACAAGCAAGCGCGATTAAAAGAAATTGCCGCCGAGATGTCAAAAATGTCGAATGATTTTTCAAACAATGTTATCGAAGCAAACAAAAATTTTAAACTGAAAATCATGGACGAAACGAAATTGGGCGATATGCCGACGGCCGACCGCGCGACGGCGCGCATTGATGATTGGTGGGAATTTTCATTGCTGGATTCGCATTATGTCGCAGTAATGACCTTTGTTACCGACCGGGATTTGCGCAAACAAACGCATGATGCACGTATGGCGCGCGCACCGGAAAATATGGATATCATAACGCATATGCTTTCATTACGTGTTGAACGCGCTGGAATCCTGGGCTATGAAACCCATGCGGATTTGGTATTCGAAGACCGCAGTGCACCATCACCTGCCGCAGTTAAAACGTTCTTGAAAGATTTGCGCAATCGTGCCGCCGCATCCGCAAAACAAGACCGCGCGGAATTGGCTGCGCGCGCCGCGACCGACGGCATCAAAGATTTTGCGCCCCACGATGCTGCATTTTATGGACGCCTTGTACGCACAGAACAATACGATTTGGATGAATCAGTCGTGCGCGAATATTTTGAAACTGGACGTACGACCGATGCAATTTTCGATATGCTGGCCGAAATGTTTGATATTAAATTTACGGAACGCAAAGTTCCATTGTGGCACCCGGATGCGAAATATTACGATATGTCGCGGGATGGGAAAATCATCGCCGGATTCTTTATTGATTTGCCGACGCGTGAAACTAAATCGCCGGGCGCATGGATGAATTCTTTCCGTCCGCATTATGTGGATGCAAATGGCGTACGCCATTTGCCCAAAGTCTTGAACGTCGGAAATTTCCCAGCCGCGACCAAGGATACGCCATCATTAATGGCCACAAAAGATGTTGCGACATTGTTCCATGAAATTGGGCACGGATTGCACGGATTGCTTTCGGCCGTTGATGAATTGGATTTATCCGGCACGGCCGTGGACCGCGATGTGGTTGAATTCCCGTCCAGTTTCTTGGAATATTTTTGGAATTCTCCGGTGACATTGAAACGCATTGCACGTCATTATAAAACAGGCGAACCAATGCCGGATGAATTAATTGAAAAAATTATCAAATCAGACCGATTTATGCGCGGTACGGAAATGGTTTGGAAAACAGAGTACAGCTTGTTCGATATGGAAATTCATACCCAAGGAAAAATGACCGCACAACAAATTCGCAGCGCGTTTGATACCGCGCGCCCGGCGGATTCAATTACACCCGGACCATCGTATGACCGGCCGCTGACCGCTTTCATGCATCCATTTGCGCATTCGTATTCGGCCGGATATTACAGCTATCTGTGGGCGGAACAGATGGCCGCAGACGCGTATATCGCGGCAAACGGAAATCCATTCGACAAAGATTTAATGCATCGGTATCGCGATACAGTATTGGCCATGGGCGGTACAAAAAAAATGGATGAAATTTACCGTGAATTTATGGGCCGCGACCCAAAGCCGGATTCACTGCTAAAATTTTATGGGTTGAAATAAAAAATCCGCCGAATGGCGGATTTTTATCTGACTTCAAATTCTGCACTGATTGATACAGATATTTCATCACCGGTGGAAAACAGCGTCGGTGCGCCGCCACCGCCACCAATATCCATCGCAACCGCGCGCGACATACGCATTATCGGCATCGGCATATTATCGCCACCAGATGTCGTGCGTGTGAATGATGCAGAAACCATGCGTCCAATGCGCATGCCATCCGCAGATGCAACCGATTCTGCACGTTCACGCGCATTTTCAACAGCGGTTTGAATGCATGCTTCGATAACCGGTTTCATTTTTTCACTCGATGCAAACATGCGCAGATTTTCTGGATAAATATTTACATCTGCATCGCCGGTATTTGCCATGCTGCGCCGCGGGTTTTCCAAGATGTTTTCAATTGTGTCTGCATTACGACTGGAAATTTGTAATTCGATATTTGTTTCAAAGCCACGGGATTCCATACGTTGTTCCAAATGATTCCATTCTTGTTTTTCAAACGAATCAAATCGCGCAGTTTGTAATTCCATTGTCTTGTCATCGATTTTTTTAATTGATGCCGCCAAAGATTCATATTCCGCGCGTGCAATTGTCAAAGACCGCGCTGCATCGGCATCAATGACAGACACACGCAATGTTATCGCGGTGCGGTCTTTATCAACGCGCGCCAAACATTCGCCGGCGGTTGTGATGGTGCGCTTTGATTCAACCGGCACGAACCAACGGCCCGCAGCGAATCCAAACACCAATAATATTAAAATTCCAAATGCGGCGGTTATGTATTTGTTCATATCTAATATTCCTTGCTTCAAATATTGTATTATTTGCCCTTACGCATTCGCGACTTTACTTCTAAATTCCGCAGATGGACGGAATGATATTGTTTTGCGCGCGGATATTATGGCACTTTCGCCGGTGCGCGGATTACGCCCCATGCGTTCTTTCTTTTCCAAAATCTTGAAAGTACCCAAGCCCAAAATTTTCACTTCTTCGCCACGTACGAGCGATTCTGATACTTCGGCAAAGAATAAATCAACCAATTTATAAGATTCCGCCCCCGACAGCCCGGCCGTCTGGCGCACACTTTCTGCTAAATCTGCACGTGTTATCGTTGCCATTTTTTTACCTTTAATGATACGTTGTCGTTATCGAAGTATGCCGGAATTGATTGTCACGTCCGGAGTCTTTCATTTTCATATCGGCGTGTTGCAAATCGCGGCCCGCCTTTGGATAAGTCTGCTTGAACCATTCCGATGCGTCTTTGTGATTATTCGCAATTGCGATATTTTTCGGCACGACAAAATGGAATTCGCGCGTATCGTATTTTTCATCCCCGACTTCTTTGAACGACCGGTCGGCCAAGCCAATTTTTATCGTGCCAATATAGTATGCATTTCCCGCCGATGGTGTTACATCAATCGCAAACGACGGATTGGATAACCATGTGCGATAAATATGTTCAGTGTTCGACAGCCAGAATGCCTTGTGCGATGCCATAAATGAAATTGTGCGGATGGCCAATGGTTCGCCCGGCGCGACTTCGATTGCAAAGAATTTATTGGTTTCGATATCGGCATAATCAACGTCGGTATCATCGTTCCATTCACCGATATTTGTGCCATCACCCGGTGTTATGCCCATCGCAAATGTCATAAATCGTTTATCGGATTCTTTGGCCGCTGCAAAATATTCATTAATTGCTGGGTCGATTTCAACACGGCCAACGAACACAGCTTTCTTGTCCGACGGTGTTGCGCCGGGGCGCAGTGGTTTAACCTGGCCCGTGCCGCACGCAGCCAGGGAAACAATTGTCAAAAGAAGTAAAATTTTCTGCATAGCAATATCCCCTTAATCACATTTGTAAGCATATGCTTTGTGTTTCCAGTAATCGTTCCGGCCGATTATAATTGCGCCGCCGTATGAATAATTTACCGCAGATTCGATTCGCATTGTATCCGCGCCCATCGATGCGCCCTTGTTCCGAATCCAATTCATCGATTCGTCTTTGTACAGACCGGATAAATCACCGCTGTCCACAACGCCCAAGGATTCGCAATCCGCCGGCTTGCGGTCAACGAATCGTATTGATTCGCCACCCGGTGTCAATGTTTTATACGGCGTACATGCCGTCAGAAATAAAACAACGAACAAAAGATATCTTTGCATATCAGAACATCCATCTGACACCGGCCATTGCGCCGATGCTGAATAAATTAAAGTCTGTTGTGGATACAATATCGTAACGCGCGCCGACGTCCAATTTTAAATCTTCGGTCATATCGAATGTTATACCGGCCATGGTGGCCCATGCGATACCGAACGTGGAATCGCGACCAACATCATCCATATTTATATATTTTGCACCAAATCCCGCACCAACGTATGGTTTCACCAGCCAATCGCGCGGTCCAAAATCACCATAAAAATTCAACATCACACCCATCGGTGAAATCCGTGCATCTTTGTGTGTCATTGTGAAATAGCTGCCTTCTATTTCGCTGCGAAAATATAGCCAATCTGCTGAACGATGATTGAACCCGAATGCGAACATTCCACCGATTCCATCAAATGAAGTATCGACTTTTTTTATTTCGCCGTTGGTATAGCCCAGTTTTAATGACAAATAATTATCATACCGCGCCGCATCCGCCGCGCCGACAGTCAACAGTCCAAAGACAATAGTCAAAAGTAATTTTTTCATATTTCCATCCTTTTTATTTGTTGTCTATTATAGTAGACAATGCATAAATCACCAGTCACCAGCACAAGCCACCAACCACTGCTTACACTCTAATCAGTGCCGCGCCCCAAGTCAAGCCGGAACCAAACGCCGGATACAGTATTAATTGCCCCGGCTTTATCAATCCAGAATCAAGCCCATCGGCCAATGCAAGCGCACCAGACGCACCAGACGTATTCGCGTGTTTATCAACCGTAATAATAATTTTTTCCATCGGGAACCCCAGGCGTGTCGCGCCGGATTCGATAATACGACGGTTTGCTTGGTGCGGAATTATCCAATCGATATTTTCCGCCGTAATGCCCGCATGGTCGATTATATACTGGGCCGCTTCGGGCATTAATGTCACAGCTTTCTTGTAAGTTTCTGGGCCATTCATACAAATCTTGTGGTCCGTTGTTCCATGCAGCATATCGAATTCCCGGCCATCGGAAAATACAACTGTGTCGATTATTCCGCTGTATGAACTGGATGAATGTTCAAATATCAATGCGCCGGCACCATCGCCGAATAACACGGCTGTATTGCGGTCGGCCCAATCAATTAAACGCGTCATCTTTTCCGCGCCAATTATTAAAATACGATTATGCATACCGGCGGTAAAGAAAGCATGCGCACAGTGCAGCGCGTAAATATACCCGGTGCAAGCACCGCGGACATCAAACGCCGGCTGATTTTTCGTCATACCAATCTTTGCGGCAACCTGGGTCGCAACAGCCGGGAAATCCAGTTCGGCGGTCACGGTCGAAACAATTATTAAATCAATATCATCAGCGGTAATTTTCGCATTTTCAATTGCGCGCATCGCCGCCGCAGTCGCCATATCAACAACGGTTTCATTGTCCGCTGCGAAATGGCGGACTTTCATGCCCGTGCGCGATGTAATCCATTCGTTATCTGTATCAAGAATTTTTGTAAAATCATCGTTTGTGAAAATTTTTTCCGGTAAATAAGAACCGTATCCAATCAATCTGCTTCCCATTTTTCATCCTTTTCGTAACGGGCGAATTATACACGCGTCAAAATCGGATGCAACATTATATTTATTCCTAAAAAACGCGACATTATGTCGCGTTTTTTAATTCTGTTTTTAATTTCGACATATATCGCACGGATGCGCGGATGCGACTGTTGAAATCCGCGTCTGCCAAATCAGCCGCGTACCGAACAGCATTTGCAAATGTTAACGCGTCGGATGAACCGTGTGTTTTTATGACGAATCCGTTCAGACCGATAAATATCGCGCCAGCATAAGAGCGCGGGTCAAGTTTAGCTTTTAATCTTTTAAATACGTGGGTCAACAAGAACGCAACCGAAATCGCAATAATAGATTTTTTGAATGTATCGGTCATAACACGCTTCATCAATTTTGCCGTACCTTCGACAGTTTTCAATACAATATTTCCAGTAAACCCGTCGGTCACAACAACTTGGACTTCGCCGCCGCTGATATCCGTGCCCTCTACAAATCCGACATATTCAAACGGCAAATATTCTTTGTGTTCGTTAAATAGATTATTCAGGCGTTGCAGATATTCTTGGCCTTTTTGCTCTTCTTCGCCGATATTTAAAATACCTACGCGCGGGCGTACAATTTTGCCGATTTTTTCCGCATACACAGAACCCATCAGTGCGAAATCAAACAGATTTTCTTCATCACACTGAACATTCGCACCCAAATCCAATAATACAACACGTTTATCACCGCCGCCAGCAGGCAACATAGTTGTAATCGCCGGGCGTGAAATTCCATCAATTGTTTTTATCGCCAATTTGGAAAGTGCCATCAACGCACCAGTATTCCCAGCCGAAACAATCGCGCACGAATTGCCATCGCGAACGTCTTTGATTGCCATGTACATGGATGTGGTTTGCGCGGTGCGAATAATATCGCGCACTTTGTCTGTTTGCGAAACAACATCGGGCGCATTAATAATTTCACAGTTGCGCGCAACGCGTTGATATTTTTTCAACATCTTGCGCAGCAGTGCTTCGTCGCCAAAAATACGGAATAAAATATCATCGCCGGGATGCTTGAACAAAAATTGGTTCAGACCACCAAGGACAGCCTTTGGCCCCTTGTCGCCGCCATGAGCATCAACTGCGATGATTTTTTTTGATTGGTTTGACATTGCGAATTATTTCGCGACGACCTGTTTGCCGTCATAATTCCCACACGCCGGGCAAACATGATGCGGACGTTTGTTTTCGCCACATTTTTTGCATTTTCCAGCCGCCATGATTGGCAACGCGTCGTGTGCACGGCGCATCTTGCTGCGCGCTTTGGATGTTTTACTTTTTGGAACTGCCATGTCTAATCCTCTTGTTCTTATACGGTTGCGTATTCTAGCAGCGCACCCGCATTTTGCAAGCGAAATCTTAATGGCAACAATTTGCCAAATTCCGTGCTTCAAACTTCTTTTTTTCATGGGCGCTTTGTGATATAATTCAAAGCATGAAAAGATATGTGCCGATTTTGGCTGCTTTTTTGCCACTTGCTGCATCTGCGGTGCCCGAAGGCACGCCTGTTTATTACCAACGCGGGTTCACCCCGGTCCAACCGACCCAAACGGTCAGCGGTAATACCATTGTTGGCCAGCGCAAGATTACATACGAAGTTCCGCGCCAGCCGGACCAATGGATGCCCGGTAATATGGCGGGCATGCCCGGAACCATGACGCCGGCCGGCATCGCATTTGCAAAGCATCCGGATTGGATTTTGTCGGCGGATTATCGACGCAGCTATTCCACATTTGAATTCGAAACCGGCGTGCAAAGCGTTCTGAAATGGAACGATATGATTTTTAACGAAATCGGCGTCCGGTTGCACCATAATTTCAATATTCGCGATTATAACCTGTTTGCTTTTGGTGAATATCGATACGGTCAATTGGAATCCGGTGGGATGTCCATCGACTATGACTTGAAGCCATTCGATAATTCGCGCCCGGATGTTGGAATATTTACAATCTCTGTCGGTGATATGTCGGGCAAGACAGACAATATCAAATTCGGCTTTGGCGCAAAAAACGTCTGGGATGTTGCCGGCTGGAAATTATCGCCGTCGATTGGATACGAAGTATTTCGTCACAACCTGCGCATGGGTAATCATATTTATCCAAATCCGGCCATATATCTGCCGTTACTTACCGACCAAGGTTTTTATGTATTTGGTAACAATTCTGGTGAATTCTTTGCGGTTGTGCCGGGAACGCCGCCACCCGCCGATATGTACCAAGTATGTATGTCGCCACAAGATATCAAGCTGGTTACTAATTCGCCGGGACCGGGCGGTTCGCTGGGCAATACTTTGATAATTGGTGATTTGGTTGTGACCGACCCGAACCAGGTAACCGTATGGGGTGTATATCCGGATGAATGCGTGATTATCGGCGGCGATGGCATGATAAAAATCCCGGGCACAACGCATATTTATAATACTACGTGGAGTGGCTTGTACCTGGGACTGGAAGTCGAAAAGCAAATGACGTTTGCAGACAGATTGCGTTTTTATGTCCAAGTGGGCATGCCGAATTATTCCGCCGAAGGTATATGGCCGAACCGTACAGACTGGCAACAAAATCCAAGTTTCACTGACAAGGGCAGCAACGGTGCATATTCATACTTGCTTGAAATGGAATATACTCACCAACTTTCCGAACGCGTACAATTATCATTAAAAGCAGATACGAATTATTTCCACGTCGGACAAATTGGTGGACACCTGTATGTTGCAGGATATTCGTACTGGCTGATGGAAGATGGGCAATTCGTTCTGGACGTCAACGGGCATCCGCAACTGATTACAGTCGAACCACATACAGTATATATCCGCGATTCATTAAAATATGCAAAATGGCAATCTTTCGGTTTGCATGTCGGAATCAAATATTCGTTTTAATATGCAATGAAATTAAAAATTTGGATTTTTGCCCTGTGTTTTGCGCCTTTGGCATTGTTTGCCAACGACGATGATTTCGATATAAACAAATGGAATGCAACACTGCACGAAGTTCAAAGTCGCGCAATCGCCGAAGGCATTTCGCCGCGCGTAATTAACGCCGTAATTCAAACGGGCGAATTTATGCCCGGCGTCGTTCGCAGCGATAAAAACCAAGTCGAATTTAAATTAACGCATGCGCAATATATCGCACGCATGATAACACCGGAACGCATCACCAGCGGCCGCCGCGCAAAGACGCAAAATGCCGCCATGCTGCGCCGTGTTGATGCCGAATACGGCGTACCGCCGCACGTTATCGCCGCGTTCTGGGGACTGGAATCCCGATATGGCGAATTCAAGGGCAGTCATAAAATTTCAGATGCATATCTGTCGCTTATCTATGATGGGCGGCGCGGAACTTTTTTTGGCAATCAATTAATGGCATTGATGAAAATCGCAGATAAAAATAATTTGGAAATTGATGATATGCGCGGGTCTTGGGCGGGCGCAATGGGACATTTTCAATTTATTCCAACAACGCTGCAACAATACGGTGTTGATGGCGATGGTGACGGCCGGATTGATATCGTAAATAATTTCGCCGATGCATCACATTCAGCCGGAAACTATTTATCTAAATTGGGATGGAATAAAAATGAACGCATATTGCGAACTGTGCGCGTGCCGACCAATTTTAATTTGTCATGGTGTGATTCCCGCACGAAAAAAACATTAAACGAATGGGTGGCAATGGGCATAACAAACCCAGATGGTTCGGCAATTCCACGCGGCACGCGCGAAGCAGGAATGGTGTGTGACGAAGATAGCATAACAACAACCCGCACAGCATATATGGTGTACGATAATTTTTACCGTATAAAAAAATGGAATAATTCAAATGCTTATGCTGTTGCCATCGCCCTGCTTTCGGACCAATTGCGGTAAAAATCAATTACAATAACGCATCTGCTTTGTTGTTGGCTTTTGGCGTCCCCAACAGGAATCGAACCTATATCTAATTCTTAGGAGGAACTTGTTCTATCCAATTGAACTATGGGGACGTGCGCGGTATTTTACACAATTTTTTTCTTAAATCAATATCATCATAAATTAAAACTTCAAAAAACAATCCATTTTTGATACAATTAAAAACATGAGAGAGAAGTATTTAATATTACCAATTTTGGCATTATTGCCAACCACATTGATTGCCACGCCGCGGGGCGATGGTGTGGGATTGATGCGCACACCCGACGCGGTGCCCACATCTGTGTCCGAATATTCTACTGATTATGCCAATATACCAATCCTGATACGTTCTGCCCTTGCATCGCGTGGCGTGCCGATTGCACCAACCACAGTTGCGGTGCGTCAACCGCGTGGCCAAGCCGGCCCAGATGCCCAAGGCGGCGGCACATCATGGCAAGATTATGTTGTTCAGACCAAGGCACAATATATAAATTTCCTGCGGAATTCTGCGACTGGTCACCGTGATGATTGCGCGGATAAATATACAAAATTCGTTGGAATATTTCGTCATGATTCTACATTGAGCGGCCAGATTACTGCGCGCACCACCGGGCCTACGACCGGTCGATTGGATTTGGTGTGCGATTTCTTGGGATACGCACATTGGTGTTTCGCAATGGGATTTGCGTACGCACTGCGCGATTTTGATGACCCGGTTCGGGCCAGCACGGGCAGTCGGTGCTTTACATACCAAGAATTCTGTGCAAGGCATGGCAAAGTATTGGATAATTCAAAGGTCGATGAATACCTGTCGCGTGTGATTGATGAAATCGTTTTTTATAATACAAACATCCGCAATACTGAAAAAAACTTGGTGATGACCCAGACCGAAATGCGGGCGGGCCCAGGTGTCACAACCACCATGGGATGGCGCGGATATGATACGGACAGCTGGGTGACAGAAAGAATTTCCGCCGCAGAAATGGTTCGCCTGTTGTGTATATAAAAATGCGGCATTGCCGCATTTTTTAATGGATGTACCATTTAAAAGTTATACGTCATGCCCATACCGTAAAAAGCATAAGAATTATTTTCGGGCGCAGTATTGCCGTTGGAAAAATGCTTTACATAAATTTCTGTGGTCGCGCGTTCATTAATTCTGTATCCGGCGAACAGCTTCAAAGTAAATACCAATTTCGACCCAATACGGTCATTTTCAGCAACTTGGAAACCACCGCCCGCACCCATACCCGCATACCAATTACGTCCATGTGCAAATGCAACGTCTTTGGTTAAATAAATAATTGGAATCGAATAATCATCCCAGTCCCATCCATACCGACGACCAAATCCAATTGTCTGGGTAACGTTCAGAGACAATCGCGATGGAAAATAGAACAAAGTCGATGGCACAGAATATTGTACATGCAATTCTGCGAATGGTACAAACCGCGCGGGCAATGGGACGATTATGCCACTGTCGATACCGGCACCGATATTGAGTGCAACTTGGTGACGAAAGTCACCGAAAAACGGGTTGTATGATTTGGTGGCGCATTCGCAACAACCGTCGGCCAAAACGGATGTGACGGCAAAACAACACAATGACAAAGTGATTAAAAATCTTCTCATCATTATGATTTCTATAACAAAATGTCGAAAAAATCAATAGGGAAAAATATGTACGGATAAAAAGCGAACGCATGGTCACGCCGACGTTTTAATTTATCTTTAAATTCGGGCGCGATGTACGTAATGTTTTTAATGATTTATCCTGGGCCGATTTGAATGCGGACGGTTCCCAGATTTGAAATGAATTTCCGCGGCCGACGAATATCGCCTTTGACGTGATGCCAGCGTGTTTCAACAAATCAGCAGGCACAATAACACGGCCCGTCACATCGAATGAAAGCGGTCGTGCATCAGCAAACAGCATCGCGGATAAATCGTCCAATTCTGCATCGAACACGCCCATCTGGTCTGTGGCCGCGGCCATTTTTTCCATACGCGACATTGATAATCCCTCTATACAGCCATTTGTAAAAGAACGATACAGAACAACACCACTGAATTGTTCGGTGGCAACCGCGGTGCGAAAGCCAGCCGGCACTGAAATCCGACCCTTGGCATCCACCGTATTTTCAAAAGTTGAAAGAAACAAAGTCATTATTTGTATAGATAGCAAGATTTTGCATGACTGTCAATGACAATTTATAATCATATTATGGTACATTATGGTTTTTATAAATAAAATTAAATGAAATTATTTTTCACTTGACCTGCGATTCGTTTTTTTACTAACATTGGCGTATAGACAACAGCAAATACAGAAAAAGCCGCATAAATCCGCCAAATAAGCAGAAAAACAACAATAAATGATTGGGAATTTATGATTTATGATTTAGTTTAGTATGGACGCAGTCTATACAAAAAAATTATAAATCAGCAACAACAAAGGAGAACGGGATGGGAAAAAATATCAAAGAAATAATGGTCGCATTGGACAAAGTTCTTTCCACGACCGTTTGGGTGAATGGCGACCGTCAAATTGTATCGCTGGCCGATGAATTGCATATTGGTGCAGGAAATGCGCCACGCACCATCGAAGATTTGCCGCGTGCATCATTGACCGGCGCATTTGTATCATTACAAATTCGCGGTGATAATTTCGACGTTGCCGCAGAATCTTTGGATACCACTGATTTGGCGCTGCGCGTCAAAGAAATGGTATTTGCCGAAGCCAAAAAGATTCTGGATGTCGGCATGGAAAATACAGACAAAGTCGCAATGGCGGCATAGTGTGACCACAGTTTCCGGAAACGGAAGGAAGGGAGAAAATCCGGCCATTAATTGGCCGGATTTTTATTATGCAAATGTCATTCGGCGCACGCGCAATCGTACGCGGCGAAATGGAATTAAATGCGATAGCGCGCGCGGCATGGCCAACATCAAATTGCTTTTCATAAATCCGCGAAACTTTGATGGTTGCATTTTATGCTTGTTCAATATATCGTCCATAACTTTGTTATAAAATGCGATATTTAATTTGCGGCATTCGGCCAACGCACCGCTGTAATCCGGCACTTTGCTGGCCGATGTGGTCGCGGGCTTGTACCGCATGCCGGCGAATTTTGATGACCAGTTATCGCACAGCACTACATGTTTATTCATCAGCGCGGCCCAATAGCATACATGATAAGTATTCGTAACTATCGTGTCTGATTCCGCGATAAATTTCATAATTTTATTTATGGGCGCAAAATTATTTATCTTTGCATGTTTGGCGGTGACGATTGGAAACTTCTTATGCTCAATAATACCAACTGGGCGGCCGGATGCACGTTGCGCATCCAGCAATGGATGCATACAAGACACGCACGGCAGATAAGGCAACCCGTAATCATTCTTGTAATCACGAATGCCGATGCGCGTGAAACGGTTGTAATCAATGCCACGGACTTCGGGCATGTCAAAGTGTCTATTTAACCCTGCGCCCCAAACATAAACATTACCGCAAATATCCAGACATTTCGATATCGCAGCGTTCCATTTCGCGCAATGCTCCAATAATCCGCCACCACCGATTATGATAATATCACCCGGTGAAATATGCCACCATTGGATTGTCGCAATATGATGAATGCGTGTTTTAAATCTACGAAATTCTGGAAAATATTGATACGGACAACACGCCAAGTCACCCGCATTATTATTCTGCACACAGTGGACAAAATGAATCGTCTTGTTATTCATGTGGTTAAGACGATATCAGGGAAATATTCCCATGTCAAAGATAATAAAATGCCCCAAAGGGGCATTTTTTAATAGTTCCTTACGTTTGTGGTAAATACGTCCGTTATGGGGCGACACGGGGCGTGATGCGCCATGTTCATCAGATTACCATAACTCGTTTTTTGTAATCCAAATTGTATTTAATTGTATACGCGGCCGTTGTAAAAAGACATATTTGGGACACAGGATTCTGACACACTGCGGACATACGCGAGAGTATTTATTAAAAAAATGTCCACTAAAGTGGACATTTTTATGAGTCTCCAACTTTTGAGAAAATAATGATACTATTTCGAGCGTTTACGAGAAAACCACCATTTGGGCTCTTCTGCTTTCCATTGTTGGAATTTCCTACAGTCTTCTCTCTCTGTTTTACAACGATTGGTACCTGAAAAAAAACTTTCATTAAAATCTGCGCTGCAATTACAAGGATGATCTCTTTTCCATGCACCATGATTTGTTAAAAACATATCTGGAACAAAAGTCCAATTGGTTATACTGTAGAGACGAATAGGAAAAATTCTGCCCATTTTTACCCTCTTGTTATATTATTTATGAATAATAACACACTCACAATAACATTTTGTCAAGCAAATAATAACTCATTTTATGTCGACGATATGTCCGCAATTTATGTCCCGTGCGTGTCTAAAAATGCTGACAACACCCGTTTTTACCTACCATACCGCCCCGTTTTGCCCCGTAATAGCCCTTAAACTACAAAAAACGGCATTATAAAAAACCTTTTTGGGCGTGTTTTTTTATTTTTAATTTGGTTTAATGCATTGAATATACGATACTATTTAGCGGATTTGAGACGCTATTTCTGCAAAAATAATAAAAACACTAACTTACCAACTTATGTGTTTTTGTAGTTTAAGTATATCTGATTGTCCATTATAAAGGACAAGTCTTAAATTGCGTGTCCACTAAAGTGGACAATTTTATACAATGCCTGCGGCGCAATGGATTCCGGCCTTCGCCGAGATGACGACGGTGTGTGTCTACTATAGTAGACATAGTTGGAAATAATGGTGGTTTTTGTAGTTTATTGGGCGGCATTGCACGCTACATATACCGGACATAGAAATTTCAGACATAATAAAAACAACCCGCAAAGCCTTTGTGCTCGCGGGTTATATTTTTAGCGTGGAACTATTTTTAAATCGACAGTTTTTGCTGTTCGCCGCCGGCATTTTCGCGGGCAATGCGTTCAGCTTCATCTTCGGCCATCGCAATTTCACGAACACGACGTACGTATGCACCGGTACCGACCGGAACCAAACGACCAACCATCAGGTTTTCATTGATACCAATCAGTTTATCCGTGTTACCGGCAATTGCGGCATCAACCAAGACTTTGGTCGTCTGCTGGAACGACGCGTTGGATATAAATGAACGCGATGTCAAAGACGCACGGGTAAGTCCCACCAGCACCTGCGATGCTTCGGCCGGACGGCTGCCGTCTTTCATTACGCGCGCGTTTTCTTCTTCGAAATCGACGCGGTCAATGACTTGGCCCGTCAGGAACACGGTATCACCCGGATTCGTGACTTCGACGCGGCGCGTCATTTCGCGAATCAAGATTTCCATGTGCTTGTTATTAATCGACACACCTTGCAAGCGGTATACTTGTTGAATCTGTTCAACCATAAATTGTGCCAATGCTTTACGGCCCAATATGCGCAAGATATCGCCCGGAACTTTGTCCCCGTCGACCAACATTTCGGCTTTTTTTACCATGTCGCCGGTACGGACCAGCAAGCTGACACCCTTTGGAATCGCGTATTCAACCGGCGCGGACCCGTCATCCGGCATGATGCGCAGCAATATCTTTGCCTTGCCTTCATCAATGATTTCAATTTCGCCGTCGGTTTCGGCCAATATTGCCGGTTTTTTCGGATGGCGCACTTCCAGCAATTCGTTAACACGTGGCAGACCGCCGGTAATGTCGGCTGTACGTTTGGCTTCGACCGGAATACGTGCGATGACATCACCCGCATTAACCATCGCACCATTCGCAACGTTCAGAATCGAATACATCGGCAAGATATATTCAGCATTCTTTTTGCCGCCCAATGATATCACTTGACCTTCATCATTCGTCAAAGATATACGCGGTTGCAATGCTTTCTTCGTTGATGCTTTCCAGTTCAGGACTTTGCGTGATGTAATGCCGGTCATCGCATCGATATCTTCGGAATATGATAAATTATCGACCAAGTCATGGAATGCAACACGTCCGGTTTTTTCCGCAATAATCAAGTTTGAATATGGGTCAGATTCAGCCAGCTTGTCGCCCTTTTTAACATCCGCGCCGTCCGCTATCAGTGGCATGGATGCGTACGGCAATTTCGCCACGAACAATTCCGCGCCCTTTTTATCCAGAACGCTGATTTTCGCGTTACGGGACAAAACGACTGCACGACCTGACGAATTGTTAATCGTTGTGACACCATCAAATTTAATTTTTCCATCAACTGGTGTTTCGATAAAGTGACTGGACGCACCCCCGGTCGCAATACCACCGACGTGGAACGTACGAAGTGTCAGCTGGGTGCCTGCTTCGCCAATCGACTGGCCCGCGATAACACCGACCGCTTCACCAACGTGGACCAATGCAGAGCGTGACAAGTCCATACCATAACATTTCGCGCACAGACCGTCGGATTGACATGTCAGCACGCTGCGAATATCAATACTTGGCAATCCAGCACCGTCGATTTCTTTGGCGGCGGCTTTGGTAACCAAATCGCCCGCAGCAACAATCAATTTTCCAGTAATTGGATTCACGACGTCTTTGGCAACCGTACGACCCAGCGCAACATTGCCCAATGATACAGACAAAGCCGAACCGCTATATACCGGTGTGGCCGATATAAATTCAAATGTTCCGCAATCTGATTCTGTAATCAAAGTATTGTGTGCCAATGAAACCAAGCGACGTGTCAAATATCCAGCGTCGGCCGTTTTCAGCGCCGTATCGGACAGACCTTTGCGTGAACCGTGGGTGGATGTAAAGTATTCCGCCATGGTCAGGCCTTCTTTAAAGTTCGATATAATCGGAACTTCGATAAGGGAATTGTCCGGTTTCATCATAACGCCACGCATACCGGCCAGCTGTTGAATCTGGGTCTTTGAACCACGCGCGCCGGAATCCGCCATCATGATAATGGAATTCCAATTGTCGCCTTCGGTTTTACGCAGGCCCGAGAATGACAAGTCACCGATTTTATTCGTAACACGTTGCCACATATCAATCAGTTTATTGTAACGTTCGCCGTGCGATATCAAACCATTTTGATACTGCGAATCGATTTCTGCGACTTGTTTTTCCGCATCCGCAATCATTTGCTGTTTTTCCGCCGGAATCACAATGTCATCCATACCGATTGATATTCCGGATTTTGCCGCTTGTTCAAATCCGGTATTTTTCAAATTATCGGCCAGCATAATCATTTCTTTGTCACCGCAATGTTCATAACAAGCGGCCAACAATTGTTCGATTTGCTTTTTTGCCATCGGCTGATTCACCAATGAAAAAGTCATACCCGGCTTTTTCGGCAAGAATTCGCCCAAAATCATACGACCCGCGGTGGTTTCAACGCGCACACCATCGACACGTGCGATAATCGGTGTGTGGAATGTAATCGCACCGGATTCCAATGCCAATTTGATTTCATCCATATTTGCAAAGCGTGGCGATTTATCATCATGCTTGCCATCCATCAAAGTGATATAATACACGCCCAAAATCATGTCTTGGGTCGGCACAATCATCGGGTCGCCCGATGCCGGTGCCAACACGTTATTGGATGCCAGCATTAATGTGCGTGCTTCCAATTGTGCTTCTAATGAAATCGGAACGTGAACCGCCATTTGGTCACCGTCAAAGTCAGCATTGAATCCTTTACAGACCAATGGGTGCAGACGGATTGCTTTACCTTCAATCAATACCGGTTCAAATGCCAGCACGGACAATCTGTGCAATGTCGGCGCGCGGTTCAGCAACACTGGATGCTGATGAACAACTTGTTCCAAGATTTCCCAAACGATGTCTTCGCCCGCGTCGACCATTTTACGCGCGGTTTTCAAAGTATTTGCATAATCGCCGGCCAGCAGGCGTGAAAACACGAACGGCTTGAACAATTCCAACGCCATGGTTTTCGGCAAACCAACTTGGTGCAGTTTCAAATTCGGACCCGACACGATAACGGAACGACCGGAATAATCCACGCGTTTACCCAACATGTTCATACGGAAACGACCAGTTTTTCCAATCAAAGAATCAGACAATGATTTCAACGGTTTGCGATTTTGCGAAACCAGCGGGCGCGCTTTGTGTCCATTGTCGAATAACGCATCGACCGCTTCTTGCAACATTCTTTTTTCATTGCGGATAATAATTTCCGGCGCATGCAAATCCATCAATTTTTTCAGACGGTTGTTGCGGATAATCACACGGCGATACAAATCATTCAAATCAGACGCAGCAACGTGACCGGCATCCAATGTGACCAACGGACGCATATCCGGTGGAATAACCGGCAACACATCCGGCAACATCCATGCCGGTTCCGTTTTGGAATCCAGCAAAGATTCAACCAGTTTCAAATGTTTGATAATACCCTTGCGCTTTGTTTCGGATTTTGTTTCGGACAATTCCGCGCGCAAACGTGTGCGTTCGTCGCCCATATCTAATCCGGCAACAACTTCGCGAACGCCGTCGGCGCCAATACCAACGCGGAATGCGTCCGGACCAAATTCTTCCAACGATTTCTGATATTCATCTTCGCTGATGACGTCATACAGTTTCAGGTCGGTCAAGCCTGGTTCGGTAACGATATACGCGTCATAATAGATAACCTGTTCCAGCTTTTTTTGCGGCAAGTTATTCAACAAAGTTGCAATTTTACCTTCGCGCAGAAACCATGTATGCGATACAGGCGTGGCCAATTTAATATGACCCATGCGTTCACGGCGGACAGATGACGGACCGACTTCGACGCTGCACCGTTCGCAAACGACGCCGCGGAATTTGATACGTTTATATTTTCCGCACGCACATTCGTAATCTTTGGACGGGCCAAAGATTTGCTGGCAGAATAATCCATCCGGTTCCGGTTTCAATGAATGATAATTAATCGTTTCCGGCTTTTTTACTTCGCCCATGGACCACGATGAAATTTCTTCGGGCGATGCAATTTTAATCTGCAACGCATCAAAGTGTTCTTTGGTTTCAATCTGGCCAAATATTTTTTGCAGCATATTCATTTGTTCGCTCCTATTAAATCTTTTTTGGTATCATGGACAAGCCCAATCCGCGTAATTCGCGCATAAAGACATTGAACGCTTCGGGTGTGCCGGTTTGGATATCCGTGCTGCCCGAAATAATTGTTTCATACATCTTGTTGCGACCGGCGATATCGTCGGATTTCACGGTCAACATTTCTTTCAGCAAATGCGCCGCACCGTGTGCTTCCAATGCCCAGACTTCCATTTCGCCCAGACGTTGTCCACCCATGTGTGCCTTACCAGCCAGCGGTTGCTGGGTGACCAGGGAATAAGAGCCGACCGAACGGGCGTGGATTTTTTCATCCACCAAGTGATGCAGTTTCAGCATGTGCATAACGCCAACCGTCACAGGACGTGCAAATTTTTCACCAGTCATACCGTCAATCAACGTTACTTGTCCGGATTCCGGCAATTTCGCCAATTTCAACATTTTATGGATATCGTCTGGCATCGCACCGTCGAATGTCGGTGTTGCCATCGGCACACCATCGCGCAGCAAATTCGCATTCGCGCGCACATCCGTATCAGTCATTTTTTCAAGTGACGCCGCGACGTCTTTGCCATAAACCTTGCCCATCAGTGTACGCAGGTCATCCGTAACCGCGCGCTTTGCTTTGATTTCATCCAAAGTTTCGCCGATTTGTGCACCAAGTGCTTTTGCAGCTGCACCCAAATGAACTTCCAAAATCTGACCGACGTTCATACGTGATGGCACGCCCAACGGATTCAGAACGATATCGACTGGTGTTCCATCTTCCATATATGGCATATCTTCGATTGGAACAATTTTTGATACGATACCTTTGTTTCCATGGCGGCCAGCCATTTTGTCGCCCGGCTGCAATTTCATTTTGCGTGCGATAAAGACTTTGACTTCTTTTAAAACGCCGGCGGAAAGTGAATTGCTTTCGCGGACTTTTTCGATTTCATGATCAACACGTTCGTTGATTTCTTTCATTACGAATAAATGTTGTTCGCGCGCTTCATCAATTTTTGATTGCACTTCATCATTTTTTATGGTCAATTTTTTGACATCAGATGGGCGTATTGCTTCGGCAATTTCGTCGGACAATTTTTTTCCGATGAACGGCTTTATGCTGCCGCTGCCGTTTATGATGACCAAGCCATCAGCCAATTGCAAGACTTGGTCCGCAAATCCGCGTTCGCGAATTGTGATTTCTTCGTCGCGTTTTTTATTGATGGCTTCGATTTTCTGCAATTCAATCAATTGAGTGCGTTCGTCTTTCTTGACGCCGTGGCGGGTTAAAACGTTGACGCCGATAACAACGCCTTCTTCGTTTGGCCCAACGCGCAGCGACGTATCTTTGACGTTCAATGCTTTTTCACCAAATATGTTGCGCAGCAATGCTTCTTCGGGTGTCAGCAGTGTTTCAGATTTTGGCGAAACGCGGCCGACCAAGATATCGCCCTGCTTCACGTGCGCACCGACATAAATAATTCCGGATTCGTCCAAGTTCTTCAGCGACTCTTCAGACACATTTGGAATATCGCGTGTGAAAGATTCCGGCCCCAATTGAGTGTCTTTAATCTTGAATTCTTTTTCAACGATTTTAACAGATGTGAACACATCATCGCGTGAAATGCGTTCGGATATCACGATGGAATCTTCGTAATTATATCCGCGCCATGGCATAAACGCCACAGTGACATTTTTACCCAACGCGATTTCGCCGTATTCGGAATTCGCACCATCGGCAATGATATCGCCGGATACAACGCGGTCGCCAACCTTTACCAATGGTTTTTGATGCATCAATGTTTCCGAATTCGATTTGCCGAATTTTTCCATATCATAAACATCAACGCCGGTCACGACATTGCGGGAATTCATACATTTGATAACGATACGATTCGCGTCAACAGATTCGACAACACCGGAATGCTTTGCAATTTTGACGGTGCGGGAATCGCGTGCGACTTCGCGTTCAATGCCGGTTCCAATTAACGGTGCATCTGCGCGCAGCAATGGTATTGCCTGGCGCTGCATATTTGACCCCATCAAGGCACGGTTCGCGTCGTCGTTTTCAACGAATGGTATCAATCCGGTTGCAATCGACACAACTTGGCGCGTTGCGACGTCAATCAAATCGATTTCTTCGCGTGGCACCATTGTAAATTCACCATCGACACGCGCAGTAACCATTTCTTCGGACAATGTGCCGGATGCAGTCATTGGCGAATTACCTTGGGCGATTTTGTGACCGGTTTCTTCATCAGCGGTCAGATATACAACTTCGTCCGTGATTTTATTATTTTTAACAACATAGTACGGCGTTTCGATAAATCCGTATGGATTTACGCGCGCATAAGACGACAAGTGCGTAATCAGACCAATATTCGGACCTTCGGGTGTATGTATCGGGCACAGGCGGCCGTAATGCGTCGGGTGCACGTCGCGGACGTCAATGCCCGCGCGGTCACGGTTCAATCCACCCGGACCCAATGCGGACACCAATCGTTTGTGTTCCAATTCGGCCAATGGATTATAAGCATCCATAAATTGCGACAATTGTGATGTACCAAAGAATTCAGCGACCAGTGCGGTCAACGGACGTGCATTAATGATGTCTTGCGGACGCATGTTCACGACATTCGGACTGGCCAATTGTTCGCGTACCAATCGTTCGATACGCGACATACCAATACGGAATTGCTGTTCCAACAATTCGCCAACAACACGAACGCGACGATTCGACAGATTGTCAATGTCATCGATATTGTCTTTGCGGTCAATGATGTTCGCCAAAGTTTGCATCGTTGCGACGATGTCATGTTTGGTCAACAGGCGTTCGTCTTCTGGCTTTTTCCCGGAATCGATTTTCAAACGCTTGTTCATTTTAAAGCGACCGACCGCAGACAAATCATAATACGACGGGTCGAATCCTTGGTGTGCGAACAGGCTTTGCGCTGCTTCGACCGTTGGACGTTCACCCGGACGAATGACGTTGTATATTTCAATTAACGCTTCGTCACGGCTGGATGTTTTATCTGCAATCAAAGTATTACGCATATGCGCGCCGTACGACAGATTATCAATGGATATCATCGTAATATCGCGGACGTTCAGTTTTTCCAAATCTTTCAAGACTTCTTCGGTGATTTCCGTACCGGCCGCAAACATTGCGTCGCCGCCATTCATAATCGGTTCGAATAAATATTCACCGACCAGTTGTTCCGGGCTGATTCCGAATTGCTTGGATGCGGATGTAATCTTTTCAACTTTTTTGGCGTTAAGGCGCGTGCCTTTTTCGGCCAATACCTTTTTCGATTTCGGATCAATCAAATCATAATTCAAACGATAAGTGCCCAGATTTGCAAATGATGCAACATCGCCAACCCACATCTGGCCATCAAAAGACATCGGAATCTTATGATAAAATGCAGACAGAATTTCCGTATCCGTCATACCGGCAACGACTGCGCGACGCGTGTCGGCGGCCCATTTCTTTTCATCCGATGCAGTCGGCAAACATTTCAGCATAACGGTGGCCGGAACTTTGCGGCGGCGGTCAACACGAACATAAACAACACCGTTTGATTCTTCGAAATCAATCCATGAACCACGTTCTGGGATTATACGCGCAGTATATGATGCAGCGCCAGCAGCCTTGGATTCTTTGGTCTTGCCAAACACAACACCTTGGGCGCGGTGCATTTGCGATACGACAACGCGTTCGACGCCGGATGCGATAAATGTTCCGCGTTCGGTCATCATCGGAATTTCGCCCATGAATATTTCTTGTTCTTTGATATCGCGCAAAGACTTTTTACCATCTTCGGCAACGTCCCAAATAATCAGGCGCAATTTTAATTTCAAGCGTGCACCATACGTCATATTGCGCAGCATGCATTCGCGCACATTATATTGCGGGCGATCAACGTTATATTCCACGAATTCCAAATCAGCAACGCCGGCGTAATCTTTCATTGGAAAAAACGCTTTGAACACGTTTTGCAATCCCATGTTTTTACGCGATGATGGCGCCACATCTGCTTGCAGAAAATCGCGATATGAATCATATTGAATTTCGACCAGGTCGGGCAGCGGAGTCTGCAGCAAGCTGCGTCCGAATGATTTGCGAAGTTTTTGAATTACTGCCATTTTGACAACTCCTTGCTCATTTTAATTTCAATTATTGATTCTGTTTATAAACCAATAATCAAAACGCGCAAAACCCACACGGGAATCCCGGGTGGTTTTCATTTTGTTTTTAAGTTTTTGTAATAAATTTAGTCAATTGTTCGGCTTTTGGTTGAGGATTAGTATGTAGTAGCTAGTATGTAGTAGGTAGAATTTATCTTTCTACATACTACATACTAAATACTAACTACTACTTCACTTCAACCTTAGCGCCGGCTTCTTCCAATTTCTTTTTCAACGCTTCTGCGTCGTCTTTGGAAATGCCTTCTTTGACTGTTTTCGGTGCGGATTCAACGAATGCTTTTGCTTCGCCCAGACCCAGACCGGTAACGTCTTTCACGACTTTGATAACGCCCAATTTGTTGGCGCCCGCATCGGCCAAAATAACGTCGAATTCAGTCTTTTCTTCCGCAGCAGCGGCAGCCGGACCGGCAGCCACAGCAACAGCGGCAGCAGCAGAAACGCCCCACGCTTCTTCCAAAGCTTTGGACAATTCGACCGCTTCCAGAACGGACAATTTTGACAATTCATCAACCAATTTTTTGATATCTGCCATTTTACTCACCTTTGATTTAATTTATTCTTTCTTACCATACTCTGCACTGACGCGTGCCAAACGTGCGCCTGGTTCGACCAGTATGCGCGCAATCGTGCCGCGAATTTCCAACAGAGACGGCAGTTTGGATAATTGCACAACGCCTTCGGTGTCCAGTATATCGCCATCCATTTTTCCACCAATGATGGAAAGTTTCGGATTGGCTTCGGCGAATTTCGCTAACACTTTGGTCACAGCCAATGGGTCTGTCGCGATGGCAACCGCCGTCGGACGTTTCATCATATCGGCAACGCCTGCGAAATCAGTGTCTTGGACAGCCAATTTGAACAAGCGGTTTTTGATGACCTTGAACACGGATACGTTTGGTTTCAGTTGTTTTCGCAAATCTTCGGTCTGTTTAACAGTCAGCCCGTGATTTTCGATAACGAACACACCGCCCGCATCTTTCAAAAGAGTATGCAACGATGAAATCAGATTTGATTTGTCTTGCTTTTTCATCTTTTACATGCCTTTGGTTTTTGTTAAATTTCCGTCCGCCTTCGTCCTATTGGACTCCGGCGCGATCGGGGCTTTTAGTAGGGACAAATAATTATTTATCCCTATGGTCTTGCCCCAAAAGAGTATTCTCTTTCGTCTATGATGGGGATTAAGTTCTTGCGAACACCATCAGTCTTGGACAAGAATCTTTCGCGCGCGATGCGCGCAAGGTTGAAGTAGGAAGTGTGAAGTTTAAAGAATTTTAAATATCTTCCTACTTCAAACTTCAACCTTTGAACTTAAATTGTCACCCTCAATCCCGGGCCCTGGGTCGTTGACACAGATATACCTTGGATATATTGGCCCTTTGACGCAGATGGTTTTGCTTTTTTCAAAGCATCCACAATCGCAGCACAGTTTTCAACCAATTTGTCGGTTGAAAAAGACATCTTGCCGCATCCGGCATGAATAATACCTTTCTTTTCCGCGCGCAATTCAACTTGGCCGGATTTGGCCAATTTGATGCCTTCGGCAATATTGTTTGTGACCGTGCCCAATTTCGGATTCGGCATCAAACCTTTTGGTCCCAGGACGCGTGCGACTTTGGACATTTTTGGCATCATATCCGGCGTCGCAATAACGCGGTCAAATTCCATAAATCCACCGGCGATTTTATCAATCAATTCTTCGCCGCCGGCAATATCCGCACCAGCCTTGGTCGCCGCCGCCGCATCCGCCGTAATAACAGCAACGCGCGCGGTTTTACCCGTGCCATGCGGCAATGAAATCATCTGGCGAACTTGCTGGTCTGCTTTGGTTACATCAATGCCCAATTTAACCGCAATTTCCAGCGATTCATCGAATTTTTTGGATGTGAACCCACGCAATACTTCGATTGCGTCATTCAGCGTATAAACTTTTTCACGGTCCAAGTTGGCCCAAGTTTGAATTCTTTTTGTCGTTTTCATATCTTAACCCTCTACCTTTATGCCCATGGATTTGGCTTGGCCAGCAACGATTTTCATCGCAGATTCCACGTCGGTTGTGTTAAGATCTGGCATCTTGTCTTCGGCGATTTTGCGAATTTGGTCGGATGTCAAATTACCAATAAAATCACGACCCGGTTTTTTCGAACCAATTTTTGCATTTACTGCTTTTTTCAAATAATAAGACACCGGCGGCAGCTTCATGATAAATTCAAAGCTGCGGTCTGTATAAACAGTAATCACGCAAGGTGTCGGTGTTCCCGGTTCCTTGGATGCGGTTGCATCATTAAATTGTTTGCAGAATTCGGCAATATTGACGCCGGCGGCACCCAAAGCGGGCCCAATCGGCGGCGATGGATTCGCCTGTTTTGCGGGAACGACCAATTTCACGTATCCCTTTACTTCTTTTTTTGCCATTTTTATCTCCTGTTTAGAGTTCGTGGTGCGAAGAGGCAACTTCTACCACATTTATAATAGAACAAAAGTTCTGATTATACTTTTTCAACCTGACTGAATTCCAGCCCGACGGACGTTTCACGGCCGAATACCAATACCGTAACGTTCATTTTTTGTTTCAGGTTATCGACTTCTTTGACGATACCGTTGAAATTCGCAAACGGGCCGTCAATAATGTGTATTTCCTGGCCGACGTCGTATTCGATATCGGATGACACCGGACCTTCTTCCATTTGGCGCATTAATCTGCGCGCTTCATCTTCGGAAATCGGCACTGGTTTATTCTGGCGTAATTTATTGCTGGCCAAAGAATTTTGACCCAAAAACATAACAACTTGCGGAATTAATTTCACCAAGGAAAATGTTTCATCGGTCATATCCATCTGGACAACGATATAGCCCGGAAAAAATTTCTTTTCAGTTTTAACACGCTTGCCGGCTTTGATTTCCGTGACTTCGCGGGTCGGCACCAATATTTCGCCGAACATCGGATTCAATTTGGCATTGTCGATTTTTTCACGCAATTCGCGCGCGACTTTGTTTTCTGCACCCGTATGAACATTAACGATATACCATTTCATTCGAAATTTCCCCTAGAATATATATCCAACCAGTTTATTCAATATGCTGTCGATAAAGAACAGAAACAGCGCAATCAATCCACCAAAAACAAATATCATAATTGTCGCACGAACCACGGCATCGCGGGTTGGCCAGGTTATCTTGAACCATTCCAGTCGTACGTTTTTGATATAATTGATGAATGTTTTCAGCATTTTTTATTCTCTGTTTCGACCAGTCCGCCTATGTCCTTTGGACTACGGCGCGCCAATCATTTTTCTAAATGGCAAGCCATTAAGAAAAATGATTGGCAGGGGCAGAAGGAATCGAACCCTCACCAAAGGTTTTGGAGACCTCTATTCTACCGTTGAACTATGCCCCTAAAATCTTTTTAACCCTTTGTAATTTGGATATAAAAAACCAAACTGTCCTGCTTTATACACCATGCAAGCTTCAAGAGCTTAGCACAAACAAACGTAAAATCAAGCAGAAAGTGACGGTCAGTATAGAATATTTTACGCAAGTGGAAAATCAATTACCTTATCACTGGCGAAATGCGCAATTCAACCCGCCGGTTCATCAGGCGACCGGTCGTGCTTTGGTCGCTGATTGGTCGGGCGGACCCGCGGCCAACGATAAACATACGTACTGGGTGGATTTCGTGCGCCGCAAAAAACAGTGCTACGCGTTGCGCCATATCCAACGAGAATGATTTTGCCATGTTCGCGTCGCGCATTGCGTCTGTATATCCAGCAATTTCAATATAAGTATTGCCATATTTGACCAAGATTTTGGATATTATACGCAAGGTATCCGCGCCGTCCGCGGAAATATCTGGTTGGTCAACAGACATAAATGCATCGCGGACCAAAACAACAACAACATCGGTTCCGACGCGCTGGACTTGGATTCCTGGTTTGCGCAATGCATCATATAGTTCATATTCCAGTTGTTCCATCATCGGGCGTGCAACGGCGGCGGATTCAATCGGCACACCACCTGTACCCATAAATATCGGACGCTTGGCAATTTTTGCATCACTTGTCATATCGCCGAACGAAGCGCCACGCAAAACAGACGACCATTCGTCCCGCGGCGGCGTTTGATATCCAGCGCAGCCGAACAGCAGACAGCAGACAGTAAACAGCAAACAGTATTTTTTCATTTCTATTTTCGAAGTGACAGTCTAAGTTCTCCTCCTTTGGAGGAGTGGTGCGAAGCGCCGAGGTGGTTTACAGTGCATCCGAAGTTTGGGTAAACCACCCCGTCCCTTCGGGACACCCCTCCAATGGAGGGGAACTTCTACCTCGCAATAATCGACACCTTATTCTCTTCGCCGCGGCGGCAATTTTCGGCCGCATCGCCCAGCACAGAATCATTCGTACGAATGGCAATGGCAAAATCTATTTTTGCACCGGCAATCCACACACAATCATTATAACGAACGCCCATCAGATTAATGGAAAATTCCGCGCCATCGTTTTCCGAACGAACATTGTATTCTGTTGCAATCGCTGGCGCCCGGTCGGTTTTCAGTGCACCCGCTTTTATCAAATACGCGATTGATACGCCGTTATAACTGCCCCGGCCGGAAAATAGCAATTTAGTATTTTTTGCCAGGTCACGCATATCTTCGATAACTTCCATGCGTTTCATCCGCGTGCTCATCACGCTATATACTTGGAAAGTTCCAGCAATCATAATCGCGCCCAATGCCATCACGCCGATGACTTCGATTAAACTCCGCCCTGATTCTGAATTTTTATATGACATTTTTCTCTCCATTTAACTACCGAGAAATTGATTATAATGATGCAGATGCGTTATTAGAATCAATTTATCTTTACTATTTCTGCGCCGGCGAATAAATCCATCGCATTTGCAACCATCGGGTCGGATGCTGCGGCGGCGACCGCCCCTTCTGATGCAGTTGGCGTATTTTCGGATTCCATCAATTGTTCCAATTGCCATTGCATACCCGTATTATCAAACAACCATTTGCCCAATTTCGCGGCAAAATCTTTATCGCCACGCCGGTTGAAAAATTTAATATGGCCGGGTTCAAATGATGATACTTCTATATTATTATTCAGCGCCGATAGCAACAGGATTTCTTTCGCATTGGTCAATGCAGTGGTCAGGTCCATAATGGTATTAATCACAGTGTCATCCCGCAGAGCAACCGCAGGTTGCGAGTGCGGGACCTGGTCAGTCTTAACCGTATCTAAATGTTTATTATCGGAAATATTTTTTATTGCCTGGTTTTGACCAGGTCCCGCACTCGCGTCGCTTTGCGCCGCTCTGCGGGATGACACGTTATTACCCTGCGCCATCAATACATCAACTGGCGGCATATCTGCAACGTGCATCAATCGCACAACCAGCATATCAAAGCACTGTTTTTGATTTCCGGATGCTGCCATTTCCGGCACCGCGGCAACCATAACTTGCCACAGGCGTGACAAAGTATTTAATGTTGTGGTTGCGCCCAATTCAATCATTTGTGCACGTTGGTCCGGCGAATAAGGCGCGGTCGGTACATCACCGGCGCGCAGCGACGGATGCATGCGCGTCATCCAATGTGTCCATTCCATCATATCGGAAAGCAGCAATGACAAATCTGCACCATTTTGATAAAGTTCGTCCGATTTAGAAAGCGCCACAGCGGTATCACCCGACAATAATATTTTCATAAAATCCAGAACTACAATTCGGTCTGCGCGTTTCAACATATCCAGTACTGCCACGCGGTCAACTTTGCCGCCTGTTTGTGCAATTGCCTGGTCAAGCAAAGACAAACCATCACGCACAGAACCATCCGCCGCACGCGCGAGCAGCTCGTTCGCGTCTTCGGATAATTCCACGCCCTCTTCCGCCGCAATCCATGCAAAATGTTTTTTAAGTATTTCAACCGGCACACGAACCAAATCAAAACGTTGGCATCGCGACAAAATCGTTACTGGAACTTTTCTTATTTCGGTTGTCGCCAAAATAAATATGACGTGCGCCGGCGGTTCTTCCAAAGTTTTCAACAACGCGTTAAATGCCGAAGTTGATAACATATGAACTTCGTCGATTATATATACTTTATAGCGGCCATTGGTTGGACGATACTGGGCCGCTTCCAGCAATTCGCGCATATTATCAACACCCGTGTGTGATGCCGCGTCCAATTCCAAGACATCTATATGTTGGCCCGCGGCAATCGCGGCACAATTTTCACATTTATCACATGGCGTCGCGGTTGCTTTGTCAGATGACAAACAATTAAGCGCTTTGGCGAGTATTCGCGCAGTCGATGTTTTACCCGTTCCACGAATTCCAGTAAATATATAAGCATGCGCAATGCGCGCCGTATTGATGGCGGTGGTTAACGTTTTAACCAAGACATCCTGGCCAATCAGCGTCCCGAAATCCGGCGAACGATATTTACGTGCAAGAACTGTATAATTTGCAGACATCAGTTTTCCTTACCTATATTACAATCCCTGCGATACTAGCAAAAATAAACGCATGCGCAATATAAAAAACCACTTGCGCCGCCGCCTGTTTTTTTTCTATGATTGACGACAGGGGGAGCGATGCAAACCATAGAACCACCGGTTTTGACGTCCAGAATTATGACATTTGTCTTTGCGGCCGCGCTTGCGACGCTGGTCGTACTGGTCGTGGCTTTGTCGAATTTGACGCCCGTCTCGCGCACCCAAATTTTCTTCCTTACGACCACGCCAACCGATACTATGGAAATTACGGTCACGCCGTTTTCGCCAAACGATTCGAATTTACCAATATTTACCGAAGCATTCATCCGTGAATACATAAAACTGCGCAATGAAATTATTCCAAACGTCGGATTGATGCGCCGTAAATGGGAATCAGGCAGTGGCATAGTATATTTAACTTCATCGCCCGAAGTATGGGGGCCATTCACACGCACCGCTGCATTTGGATATATCATGGGAAATTATCCAGAACTGGATTTGGTTTGCCGTGTTGAATTTATGGGCGCAATCGAACCGTGGGCAAAAAATAGATACATAACAAATTTCAGATATATATGCACAGATAATGCTGGACAGCGTACCCAAAAAGATTTTACAATCTTGATAGGAATAGATTTCGAGAAACGAATGCAATGGGGCCAACGGTTGGATAATCCGCTGGGCATATTCGTAACAGAATATGAAATCCGGGCCGGTGGCGGCGACCCGCTGAATTTCGTTCAATAAAGGAATAAATAATGAAGAAGTTATTTATATTTTTTGCAATTTGTATATTGCCACTTGTGGCGGATGCCCGCGGTATCCAAGCCGCATGGGACCATCCAGAAGCAAACATGGCCGCGGGTTCAACGAAACCGGGATTCGCGCAATTAACATGGACACCGGGCGCCGTTTTACCGATTAAGCTGCGCAACGGAATGGTTACGATGGTTAATTTCCCGGCTGGCGAAGTTATCGAAGACGGCCAAATTGGTAACACGGGATTATTTGAATTCGAAATTCAACGTTCAACGATATTTATATCGCCGATGCCTGCTAATCAGGGCAGTGATACAAACCTTATCATAACTGGCAAATCCGGAAACGTGTATATTTTATATTTGCGCAGCGAACCGGCAAATGCATCCGAAATTACTTATTCCCAGGTGGACATAGTGCTGGACGGCGGTCGCGTATTGCCGGGCGGCAATGGCGCAGCGAACGCACCCGCATCCGGCGGAATGAATTCAATATTCAACCGCAATCGACCAGCGGCTGGTTCCGGCATGATTGGCGTTGACGGCGAAGATTATGGTTGGATAAAGTCTATGAAAATTGATCCATCGGAATTCCGATTCGATTTGGATATATTCGTACCAAATCCAGACGATTATGTAATCGCCCCGGAACGCGTGTGGCGCGACCGCATATTTACATACATCGATTTCGGTGACAAGGTTATCGCGATGACACAACGCCCGGTCGTGTCGTTATTAATCGAAGGTGGCGAATCCCCGGTCGGATTCCGTACAGACGGTGAAAACGGACGATTGCTGATTGTCGAAGCAGTCGGCGATATGGTACTTCGCAGCGGACAACGCTTGGTATGCATTAAAAAACGCGGCAAACCGTTCTTGATTGCGGACACCGCATCCGTCATGGCATTGGCCGAAGCAAATGTCGCAGCCAGCTGGATGTCAAATCAATCATTGAACAATGTCGTGTTCGGCGATACGCCAATGATGCCAATGCAGCAACAGATGCAACCAATGATGTTTGACCAAGGCGGCGGCGGTTTTGGATTCCAACCGATGCCAGGTGCGATGCCATTGAACCAAGGCGCCCCGTCGATGCGTTCATTCAGCGGCGCGAATATGATTCCATCGGAACGCATCACTGCTGGTTCATTCTTGCCGCAAAGCGGAATACCATTAATCACCAGCAATCAACGTGGTGTTGCGGTCGAACTGCGGTCGGATACATCGGTCAAGGCGCTGAATGATTATTGGACAAACTTACTTGCGCGTTTTTCGGGTGACGAAGGCGCAGGATTACTGACACCATACAAAGACAAAGTGTTCTTTGCAGTCGATGAGCAAGGCGTTGGAACACTGGGCGGTGGCGGTTCCACAGCGCGTCTGTACAGATTGCGCGTTGGACCAATGAGTGATATAGACGAAGCACAAACCTTGTGCAACCAATTACAAAGATTCCAATCCGTGGCATGCCATGTGGTCAGGATACAATAATTAAAGTAGGAAGTTTGAAGGTTGAAGTAGGAAGATTATAAAAATCTCTTCAAACTTCAAACTTCAAACCTCAAACTTCAAAATGAAGCCACTGAATCAAACCTTTAACGAATTCAAAAAAAATCTTCCGCCGTATGTTTTGTGGATGTTGCTGGCGGCGGCGTTTTTGGTTGTGGTGATTTTATTGTTCCTGCTTTTGTCGGGTCCCAAAAAGAATACTGTCACTGCTGGCGCTGCGATTGACGGCGCATTGATAATTGACCCGGATGCAGTCGAAATGCGTGGCATCACAGTTGGTAACATGGGTGAAACCCGCATCACCGTATCTGCAAACACTGCGATGCGAATCACTGATGTATTTCTGGATGATAATATAGATGGTCTGAGCATTCGGAATTCCACATGCCAAAATATCGGTATAATTTCTGAACGTGCGCCATGCGTTGTAACAATTGAATGGAAACCGGTTAATGAATTGAAAGATACGGGCACCAAAATAAATATCAAATATCATCTGGCGTCTCAATCAATTGAAATGTCGCATATTGAAACTGTACCTGTTTTGATATCTGCGCGCCGTGCTGAAATTATTGCTGAACCTGTGCCTGCGCCAGAACCGTTTTTTGATACTCCTGCTGCACCGGAACCAACGTTGGATTTTACATTCGACTTTGATGAATTTGCGAATATTTTCGAAGAAACTGCGCCAACCGTTGTTGCGCCAGTCGCACCGCCCAGACCAGAACCAGTTCGCGAAAGCTGTTTTGATTTTGCGATGCCTGGATATAATTTATCTGGTCGTCATGCGGGCTGGATACGGCCGTCTGCGGGACGTTATCTGTTCCACCCATTTGCGGATACAGAATGCAAAAACCCAATTGGTGAATATAATCCAAATACTGGCTTAATCACTGATATTAATAATCCATCACGCACAATTGGGTCGGATGTGGACAGCATCGGTGGCCGCGGTATCGGCGCAAATTTGGCCATGCCGATTTTATCGAACCCAGTACCAACAATGCCGGGCAACCGCGCACGCCAGGTCGAAGGCGATTTGACCAATGTATCCGCAGCCGGCAGCCGGGGCAGCATATGGGGCGGACGCCCGCGTCCACAACCATCAACCAGTTTTCGGCCATCTTCACTGGGCGACCCACGGGGTGGCGGCATGGGTGCCACCGAAGCAACCGTGTCATCTGTGCCGTACGACCGGACGTTTGTGTTGCGCCAATATAAACCAATACCGGCGACGATTGTTAATGAAGTACGCGCCGATGCAAAAAATCAATCGCGCCTGCCGGTCCAGGCAACCGTTGACCGCCATGTTTATTCCGATAATGGCCGCACGATTATCGTTCCGGCCGGGACACTCATGCTGGGTTGGGCGCACGGCGATTTGCCGGGGCCGTATAAATCTATCGGTCGCATGCAGATCAGCTGGTACAGATTCGTCCGACCAGATGGCGTCGAATTCAACTTTATGGGTGATGAAAATACAAATCCATTTTCCGGCGATTCCCAAGGTCGCGTTGGCGTACCGGGCCGCGGTTCTACGGATTATCTGGAAAGCATGATAATGCCGATGATGACCGCATTGGTGCCGGCGGCGGTGAATTTAATCGCGCCGATATCCGACCGGTTTGTGAACCAGATTAATTTGGATAACAATACTGTTACTCAATCAGGTCAGGTGCGTTCATCGGAATTGGCGAAACAGGAAATCATAACGACTTGGAATCGCGTTGTTCAAAAATTGGCGCTGGATATAATGGATAATACCGTGCCGCCGTTTTCGATTGCGGCCGGAACACGTATTACTGTATTTTCGCCGACCGACTTGGTTGTAACTTGCGGTGACCCAGCTGATACCAATGATACCCGTAATTGCGCGATGATTGCAGCGCCCAGCACGGATTATGCCGTATCACGTGGAAACAATTTCCAGCCGGTTGATATGTCACGTGAAGAATGGATTGGTCAAGCGCGGTCATTCAATATAGATTCCCGCGAAGTCTGTGAAGATGGCCGTGTTCGCAGCGGAAATTCTTGGCAGCGCTATTTTAATGATTTCCGTGCGGCTGAATTCTGGTGCCAAGCAAATCAATACCAAGGTCGCAGCCAAGCACAATGGAACGCATTCTATAACCAACAACAGCAAGGCATCGTCGGTCCCAGCGGACAAGTAATGCAGCCGGGCAGCCCTGAATTTAATCAAAATGTTTTAGGATTGCAATACAATGACCAGGGGCTCATTCAAAACCCATTTGCGCCGACGCCATCCGCGCCCGCGGCACCAACCATATTGTGCCCAGATACGCAAACACCACCCGATTCATCCGGATGCTGCATGGGCGAAATATTGACCGATATGGGCGACCAGGGATGGAATTGTTGTCCGTCTGCCGGCGGCGATTGCTTCCCCCCGATATTGTAATTACCCTATCCGTGCCACATTGCGGGTGATTTTGACCCCTCATGTACTACCTGTACACTACGGGGTCAAAATCACCCGCAAACCGGTCAAACATAGAAAAATCATTTGGTTTTTTTAGATAATCTTGATATAATAACCAAGCATATGAACTAAAAGGAAAAATCATGGCGAAAAAATTCAACAAAATTAACATTGATGTTAAAAAATACAGAAAAATCGGCATTATCGCGGCGGTTGCAATTGCGGTCGGCGTGCTGGCGATTTGGGGTATTTCCAAAATCAACCGCAGCATATCGGTTGACCGTGCAGTTTCAGGCATTTCAACCGAAGCGATCACCGGTGCCGATTTGCGCATTGCCGTTATCCGCATGGATGAAATCCAGGCGCGCGCAACTGTGCTGGACAATCTGCGTAAACAGCGCGAAGGCTTTGAATCCCGTCTGCGCGATGAATTGACACGTCGTCAAAATGCACTGGAAAAAGAAAAGACAGAAATCGAAAAATCACAAGATATGCTGTCACGCGAAGCATTGGCCCGTCGCGTCCAAGAATATCAACAAAAAGTCACAGCTTTGCAACGCGATGTGACTGAACGCGCCCAAGCAATTGATGTTTCGTTCCAGCAAGCATTGGCTGATGTTCAACAGAAAAATCTGGACCCGATTATCAATGCAATCATCGCACGCAAAAATCTGTCTATTGTTATCGATGGTCGATTTGCACGCGTGTCTGATTCTGCGCCGGCTGCATTGGATATTACTGGTGATGTCGTAACCGCGCTGAACAAAAATATCACAACGCACAAAATGGCAACGCCACGCGGGTTCTAAAAATAGTTGGGGCGCATATTTGCGCCCCAAAATAAAAAATAAAATGATAAAGATTAAATCAATTTTTGCTGTTTCAATTCTTGCCATTGTCGCAACTGCACATGCGTCCGACAATGTGTTTTTTCCGCATCAAACTGCACGCACAATTGATGAATATGGAATTCCATGGTGGGACGATTCGATTTATAATCCGGACTTGATTGATTTTGCAGATAATGCGCCGATGTACCAAGAATACAATTCGACCAATGATATTTTTGACACCCAAAAAATTCAAATTGTTATCCAAGAACCATCATGCGAAATTGAATCGCCGATTTGCGATTTCAAGCGGATGCCACGCGCAGCAAATATCATGCGGCCGATGGTTTTATATACTTCGGAATGTCCGTTCAACACGGATTTAGAATGTCATATCTGGCGTACCAAACCACATGTGCGTGAAACAGTGGCGCCGCGTCGGCCCGTATTGGCCGCCGACCGCATGGATAATATAATAGCCGCGCTGCAATGCGATGGGCACCTGGACGCAAATGACCCGGATGCGGCACCGCTGCTTGCCCGATATAAATTATTGATGGCGGCATCAAATTCTTGTTGCCGTGATGGGATTACGTATCATTTGCGCCGTGCGGGTGCGACACCGGGATTGGTCTATAAATTCGTCTTGGACGATGCGAATTTTTATGGATTCGGTGCGCGGTGTTTGATGATGTCTGACGCCGATTTGTCCGCTTCGTTCGCCGGCGGAACGGCAACGGCGGAAACAGTCGCGGACGTACGCAACACTTGCCTGTGCCGCGGGCGCGCTTGGTTTAATTCGTTACTGGCACCATTTGGTCAAATTTACGCAGCTGTGCCTTGGTGGGAAAATCACCCGTTTGAATTTACTTATACCGATGGGCTGCAACGGCAAATTACGGTTGATATCAACCGCGATGTTCGGAATGTTATGAATCAATTGGCATCTTGCCCTTAGAACTGCGCACAAAACTACCCAGGGGCAAATAATTATTTGCCCCTTTGTTTTTTTTGTTTTATAATCCCGCCAATTATACGCAAGGATTCTCATGAAGAAGTTATTATGTTTTTTATTCGCGCCGCGCGGGAATAAAACAACCGCCGGCCAACTGGCTGAAAAATTCGGCCTGGAATTGCGCGGTGATAAAAAAACCGTGGTCAGCGGAATCGCACCGATTGCAGACGCGGCGAATGGCCAATTGACATTCTATTCAACGGAACAAAATGCAAGCGGATTTAAAATTTTGCCAATTGATATTCTTAGAAAATCGCGCGCGTCCGTTATTGTCGTGCAACCGGAACACGTCAAAGATGCACCAAAAGATGCGACATTATTAATCACTGAATCGCCACGTGGCGCGATGGTAAAAATATTGGGCGAAGTATATAAGCGCCCCGCCCCACGCGGAATATCTTTGGATGCGCACATTGAACGCGGTGTAATTTTCAAAAACAAGCGCAGTGTCTATGTCGGTCCATTCGCACATATCGCACGCGGCGCGGTAATTGATGCCGGCGTGCGAATTGAATCTGGCGCATATATCGGCGGCGGCGCAATTATCGGTGCGAATACAATCGTCGGCCCAAATGCGTTTATTGACAATGCCACCATCGGCACCGATTGCGTGATTTACAACAATGCATCAATTGGCAAGGATGGTTTCGGATACACCCGCCAAGACGGAAAAAATATTTTCATGCCGCATGCCGGACGCGTTGTTTTGGGTGACCGGGTTGCCGTCGGCGCTATGTCATGTATCGACCGCGGATTGCTGACCGATACCAAAATCGGCGATGGAACAAAAATTGATAACTTGGTCCAAGTTGCACACGGTGTTGTAATCGGCTGCGAATGTTTCTTGGCGGCGCTGACCGGCCTGGCCGGCGGCGTTGTCATTGGCGACCGCGCAGTTTTGGGCGGAAATGTCGGCCTGGCCAACGGTGTACACATTGGTGAAGATGCCGAAATCGCCGCAAAATCCGGATTGTTTCGCAATGTACCAGCCGGCGAAAAAGTCTTGGGCTATCCCGCAACCAACGCGATGGAGTATATGCGCATGCATGCATGGCTGCGCGCACAGGTAAAGAAGTAAAAAATGTTCGATAAAAAATACATTGAATCTATAATTCCACATCGCGGCGATATGCTGATGATTGATGAAGTTCGCGAATACGACACGTCCAGCGGTGTCGCGATTAAAAATGTGCGTGATGATGAATTTTGGTGCGCCGGGCATTTTCCAGGCAATCCGATTATGCCGGGCGTATTGCAAGTCGAAGCAATGGCGCAAACCGCGTGCTTTATCGCGTTTCAAAATATGAATACGAATGGCGCGGAAACACTCGGATACTTTACAACAATGGAAAAAATTAAATTCTTTCATATGGTAAAGCCGGGCGATGTTCTGGAACTGCATGTTGAATTGGTTACGAAAAAAATGTCGCTGTGGAAATTTCACGGCATTGCGATGGTCGGCGGCCGGAAAGTATCCGAAGCAACATTTACCGCCGTAATGCAATCAACAAATCCCAATTAATTGCTTCCATTTTTATTGATTTTCTGATATACTGCGACAAAGAGAGAATATGAAATTCATCCGCGTTGCTTTTATCGCATTTTCTGCCGGCTTTGCTCTGTGTGCCGGTGCATTTGCCGCGCAAAGTCCGATTAATTCACCAACACCGGTTATCGCGGGTGGCGTGGGCGGCGGAAATCTGACTGCTTTTTCTGGTAATGTCGGCGCGATGAATAATCAGCAATGGAATACAGCGATGAATCCGGGCAACCGGGGCGCGGCACCGGCGGCCAATTTCGGAAACTGTAATGCTGTGATTTTGCGATGCGCCCAGCCACGATGCACCGGCGGCGGATGCGCGGATATGAACGTTGCGGCGGGAATTGTTAATGGATGCGTTCAGTCAAGCGCTGAATGTCGGCAATACGGCGATGATTTGGTATTTGCGATTGCCGCGCAATTGGTCGCGCAATCGACTGCGCAACAAAATCAAATGCAGATGCAAATGGCGGCCCAGGCCGCAGCCGCAGACCAAGCAGGCGCAGCCGCAGCGGCTGAACAACAAATGCAACAGATGCAGATGCAAATGGCCATGCAGATGCAGCAATTACAAAATCAAATGGCGGCCCAGGCCGAAGAATCCGATGCACGCATGGCATCAATTCTGGAACAACAACGCGCAGCAGCAGCGCAACCCGCAGTTGTTGCGGCATCAAATGAACCATCTGCCGCCGCAATGACGGCGGCCGCAACTGGGATAAATATCGACGTATTGGTACGCGAACAAGCATCCGGTCAAATTTTAGCAAAATTGGATGATGTGAAAGCTAATTTGCGCGAAGCACGCGCCGCGATGGATGCTGCATTTGAATACGCTGGATGCGACCGCAATGGTAATAATTGCACTGGACCGCGTCGCGTCGCGGCATTCCGCGCCAAAGCATTCCGGTTTTTCGACCCGTATAACGACGTATTGGACAACGTGTATGACGCACTTATCCAAGCACAAACACTGGGCGTTGATATCACAGATATATACATGATGCTGAATGATTCTTGCAACGTATGGGGACAATTTTTGTGCAGCGAACACCAGATTTTACGTTTTATGCACTGTACTTGTGATAATCCGAATTGCAGACCAGGTAATAACGAACGTTGCGCACCAACCCCCGATTTAATCAGCAAGGTTATCCCACCAAACCAAGGTGGATGCACACTGCTTCGCACTATGGCTAATTCGGACACAATACAACAGAATTGGATATGGCCTGAACAAAATATTGGAAATCAGCCGTGTACTATGGCACAATTAAGAAGTGAGAATTGTATTCCAACACAATGGGATGCACAGGGTAACCCAACTGGCGGCTATACGCGCGGTGATGGACGTGGTTCACGTATGGAAGTTGCGTGCGCATCAGATGTTTTGAACAGCGCATCATTATTACGTAATCGTCGTCGGCAATCAGTCGTCGGCATCGAAGACTTGGAACTGGTCTTGGGCACAGATTATAACCCGGTGACAAATCCGCAGACAAATCAAATGGTATGCCATGGCGGTTTCCGCGGTGGTGATGTCAATCGAACATCTATTGGTACTTTGCAGAATCTGGTAAACGCAAAACGTAACACCATTCGTCATTCAGACCTGGAAGAACGCCAACTAACATCCCAAGCGTCGGCATCATATAATCGCTGTGAATTTAACCAAAGAACGAATATCTGCACTTGTACCGATTTGGGTAATCAGGTTCGAACAATTACTAATAGTAACAGAGCAGAATGCGAAACAATGCAAACAAGAGAACTGGGCTTTATAACTCCGCAAGTTCAGAATTCTAGCAATCACCAAGCATCATATAACCGTTGCGAGTGGCATAGTATTCGTCGCAGCTGTACCTGTTATCCTGTGAGCGGACCATCGCGGTCTCTGATGGATATCAGCGAGCAAGATTGCAAGGACATGCAATTTAAACAATTGAATTAATAAATAAAATGAAAAAAATAGCAGTCATATTTTTATCTCTTTTGGTAACCCCAGCCGTTGCAGCAACGGGCAGCATTTTTATCCGTCAAGATAATCGCGGAAACACCGAAGAAGTATTGCCGTATGCCACACTGTGCAACGTGCACATATATAACATTGGCGAAACCACCCCCAGCCAGGATTTGGCACGCATGCCCGAAAAACGCGAAGAAATGAACCAAGTTATCGCGCTGAAATCAACCCTGATTACCCAAGAAATGAAACGGCAATATGATTTTCTGGAAGCAACCATTCGCAGATTCGAAACGCAATTGCAAAAAGCAGTATTAGTATCAAGATTGGAAGCAGCAGGCGGAACACGCGGCGATAACAGCGGTGGTGCAACTGGCGGTGGTGCGGGCGCATCGGCAAATATGTTACCTGGAATGCAAGATTGCGAAGTACCAGCAACGATTGCTGGCCGATTGGACTGTCTATCTAATAACATGTCCCGGTTACGCGAAAATATTGCGTCACGTCAAAATATGTCCCAAGTTCAACGCCAAATGCAATCGGATCTAGATAAAGTACGCCTGTTGACTGGCAATAAAACCCCTGATGGATGCAATACTGGCCAATGGGAAAATGATTGGACAAATATGGAACGGTGTCGCAGCGCAATGGGAATGGCAGTAATGACCGAAGTCGATAATAGAAATCGGCAAGCCCAAACGGCGGGTCGCGGCGGCATGGGGGGATTCTGATACGGATACCCACGCAAACAATTAAAATCCGCATATTGCGGATTTTTTAACATAAATACATTTGTCATTGTATTCGCAATGACAATTTTTTTACCCATACGAATCATATTAAAAATCAATAGTCACTAAAAATATCGCAGAAGTCTGATGTCGATATCAATCATTGGTTGTATATATTGATTGATTCAACCCTGCGTAGTATAGGAGTAAATGCCTAAGAATCATCTTTGGCAAAAAACAGGAGAGAGAAAATGCAAACAAACAATATAACAACCGCACAAAAATTCCGTGACGCAGAAAGCCTTTGGTTCTGGTTTATATCCAGTTCACAAATCCGTGACCATATGTATCGCGGCGGCACGGGGAATTTTCGCCCTTGCGAATTGGTTGATGTCGAAACACTGGTCACGCGGTTATTTTTGTCGGGCAAATTATCGCGCGAACAATTGTCGGTCATCCAAGAATACGGACTGCGTCGCCGCGCGCCGCATCAACACATATATTCCGAAAACCGCGCCGCTGGGTTGTGGTCGGCTGCGATGGTAACGCTTTCAGTTGCTGCACGAACAAAAGGATGGGTGGAATAAAAATCCGGCGTATGCCGGATTTTTTATAATTCTGCAATTAATTTTTGCAACCGGATTACAGTATCTGTGTCACCCAGTGCATTCGCCAATGTAGTGGCGGATTCTAAATCAACGCGCGCGGCCGATGTATCGCCCATCATTACATGCAGTGCAGCAGATTTTTCAAAGAACAGCTGGGCATTTGTGGATAATTCACGGCGCGCCGCATCTGTTGAAACATTTTGAACCTGGTCTGCGATAATTGCAATCGCGACAAGGTAATCATTCGCAGCCAACTGGAATTGACCAATTGCGGTGTATGCTTCGGCACGGCCGGCATAATCACGGAAATCGCCCGCCATTTCACCAATCGCCGCAGTATAATCGGCAATTGCACCATGCCAATCTTTGTTCCACAGCATGATTTGCGCGCGACGTGAAAAGATATCATGATTGGACAATATATCGCTGGGGCGACGCTGATTTGCTTCCAGTGCCAGGCCAAGGTCGGCAACGGCAGCGTTAAAGTTTTCCTGGCGGATTTCCAGCATGGCGCGATCGTAGAAAGCAATCGCGCTGTCTGGATCCAGGCGCAGCGCATTGTTGAGGTCGGCCAACGCACGTTCGTAATCGGCCAACTGCATATATGCTTCGCCGCGCAGCACAAACGCGATTGCGGAAAATGGTGCTGCTTCCAATGCGACGGTTAAATCGGTAATTGCATCTGCGGCTTGGCCTGCGACCAATTTATCACGGCCGGAATTCAGATGACGCGTTGCGATTTCAATACGTTCTTGTTCGGACAATTGCGACATGTCCATCCGTTCCGATATTTCAACATTATCAACAACCGGATTCATTATCGAATATCCACGACCCAAAACATAAAATGTCGCGCCTACAAAGAACACGATAATCAACCAATAGATATACAAAGCGAATCGGGATGAATCAGTTTTGGCAACAGGCGCAACACGCACGGCCGGATGCACAACGGGTTTCGCGGCCGCGCGACGCGGCATTGTTTTCACATTTTTCTTTTTGGCTGGCATAAATCTCTCCTTTCCCTATGCATTAATCCTAGAAAAATTTATAACTTCGGTCAAGGGCTAATTATTATGAACAAAAACATAATTATCGCATTCACGCGAAATACAAATAAAAAATCTGCACAAATATTTTGCCGAAATTTCAGGCATTGTTGTGTTCTGCTACCATCCAGCAAAAAATATATATTGGTGCAAATTGGAATTGACGGTGTGCGATTGATTCCGGTCGGCGCGCGCGAGATGAACGCGATGAAAAAAAATGGGTGGGTGTTTGTTGGGGCAAATAATTATTTGCCCCAATCAATGGCGAAAAAACTTTCGCCTCTACAATTATTAACCTGTGTCGGATTTGCAAAGCGCGCACTGGGTATTCGCAATCCATTTATATTAACGCCGGACCAGTTGTATAAAAAAATAAAGGGCGCAAATTTGCACCCATAACAATTTATGATTTCTTTTTAATCCACCACAATTGGCCGATGCCAAACAAATTCGATACCGTCCAATACAATACCAATCCAGCGGGCATCCATGCGAACATCGCGGTGAATATCAGCGGCATCCATTTCATCATTTTCTGCATATTTGCCGCAGGACCATCGGCCGCCGCGTTTTGCATACCGCCAGTTTGCAAGCGTTGTTGATACCACATTGTCGCACCCATTAAAATCGGCAGTATAAAGAACGGGTCCATCGCGGACAGGTCGGTTATCCACAGGAAGTCTGCCTGGCGCATAGGAACCGATATCAGCAATGTTTTATACAGCGCAAAGAAAATCGGAATCTGTAAAATCATGGGCAAGCATCCGGACACAGGCGATGAACCTTGGCGTTTGTACATCGCCATCATTTCTTGCTGCATGCGCATTTTGTCGTTGGCGTACATTTTTTGTATGCGCTGCATTTCCGGTTGCATTTTTTGCATCGCGGCCATGCCGGTAAATGATTTTTTTGTCAGCGGCCACATTAAAATGCGTAATAAAATTGTGAACAAAATAATCGCAATACCGTAATTACCGACCAATCCATGCAAAGCATTTATCGACCATAAAAACGGCCGTGTCAGGAACCAAAACCATCCATAATCAATCGTCTGGTCGATACCCGGAATCATTGCAACCGCAGCCGCCAAATCAGCTTGGTTTTTCGGGCCTGCAAAAACAACTGCGGTCCATGTCATTTCTGCACCTGGTGCGATTATGGTTGATTCTGGGGCTATGTCGGCTTGGAACATTCCATCACTGCGCCCACGGATACGCATTGTTTCATCGGCGACGCCTGTGCCATCCGCACGCACGACTGTCTGCCAATAACGGTCTGTAAATCCGACGAATCCACCAGATGTTTGATACATTTGTGGTTTTTTTGAAAGTGCTTTCCAGCTGTCGCGTTCCATGCCCGACGATGTGAATGCAATGCCGCCGGTTTCAATTCCAATCATCGCGGATGTATCGCCCGCGCTGCGCACAATGCGTGAATATTGTGACATTGATATTTGCGATTTAGAATTGTTTATAACAGTATCACGTACAGATAAAACATAATCTTGCGTCATCGTAAGGCTGCGACGGAATTCAACGCCTTCGGGCGATTTCCAAAACATTGTAATTTCTTCGCCTGGTGCGGCGCGATTCATTTTCCACAAAGTCGATGGCAATGGAACCGATGTTCCGGTTGCGCTGAATCCAACTTCTAGGAATTCATTTTGCGCGCCCAGCAAACGAACATTCGTACCATCATCTTCCAGATAATTTTTTAATTCGATATCGGAAATGCGCAGACCCGCAACACGCGCAGATATCGTATTTCCAATCAATCGCTCTGCCGGAACGTTTGTAATATCTTCGGATTGTTGCGCGGTCGATATGTCTGCGCCGCCGGATTTCACCGGTTCATTTTTCGGCATAAACCAAGAATAAGTCAGCCAACCAGCCAAAACAGCAATCGCCGCCCATACGAACGGACTGCCTGCTCTGCCTTTTTTTTTTGCATCTTTTGCGACTGAAAACTGTTGAAACCCTGAATTATTTATATACTGCACCATTTATTATTTCCTTTTATTAAATAACCATCCCGCGACCAATACTGCGACACCAATTGATATAAAAACATCTGCGAAATTAAATGCCGGCCAATGCCATCCGAACGCATGAAAGTCAAGAAAATCAACGACTGCGCCAAAGCGAATCCGGTCGATTAAATTTCCAATCGCACCACCGATAATCAAAGACAACGCAACACGTTCATATTTTTTATCTGCGCGCGCAAACAAATAATGGCCCAGCGCACCAATAATGATACCCGTAATAACAATCAAAACAATCGGCGCAGATTCACCCAATGTGCGGAACAATGAAAACGAAGTTCCCGGATTCCAAGTAAATACTATATTAAAGAAACTTGTCACACGCGTCATTATATATGCATGCGGCACAATATCAAATGCACGGCCAAACAAAGGCACCTGGCCATGTGTTACCAAATGCAACAAATAACCCTTTGCCAATTGGTCGATTAAAATAACGCCAAAAACTATTGATATAGCCGATAAATATTTTCGCATGTTTATTCCTTTGTGCCGAAAGATTGTAGGGGAAAAATAGTGAAAGTGCAAGTGTTAGTGTTATTGATGTCCGTCCAGAATTCCGCGCAATGTTTCATAATTATTATCACGCATACGGGACATCATTATTTCTATTTCATGTTCGGATATACCCAGATTTTCCAATACTTGTTCGCCCAGCAAGAATGATGATTCAACCGTTTCCGGCAATGCGACTTTGACACCTTCGCTGCGCAGTATGTTTGCTTCGCCAAGATTACGTGCACGTGCAAATATCGGGACACGCTTTTGTATCTGGCGCACGGCGCGAACAGTGCTTTTCGCAACATGCGTATTATCCAGCGCAATCACAACCGCGCGCGTTTTTCGTGGCGCCAGGCCGAATTCGGTTAATATCGCCGGCTTGGTCGTATCGCCATAGAACACATTAAACCCATCATTCCGACCAACCATCACAGTGTCAACATTCATATCAATTGCGGCATACGGAATGCCTTTGGATTGCAGCATTTTCGCAATCGTTATGCCAACACGCCCGAATCCACAGATTATAACCTGTGGATGTGATTCAGCTGTACCCTTATTTACCCTGTGTGCACGCGACGATGATATTAATTTTCCAGATTGATACAACCGGTCATATATGGCCAGTAATACCGGCGTCATAATCATTGAAACGACAATTACCGCCATCAATATTTCGCTGTGCGCGGCTGGAATTGCTTCGATTCCATTTGTCTTCATGGTTTGCAGTATCAGCAGACCGAATTCACCACCTTGGGCCAATATTAATGCAATCAAGAATGCTTCGCGTGTCATAACGCCACGCACACGCGCAACGATGTAAATCGCGATGAATTTAACCAGAACCAGGCCAATTGCGCCCAGCGCGATAATCCACCAATTCTGGGTCAAGAATGGAATATTTAAACCCATACCCAACGCAACAAAGAACATCGCAACGAACATCAACTTATACGGGTCGATATCTGATTGGACTTGCGGCCTGTATATAGTTTCAGACAGCAGCATACCCGCCACAAACGCGCCAATCGCGGGTGGCAGACCGATATATTCGAATAACAATGCCCACGCCAAAATATTCAGCATGATGGCAAGCAAGAAAGCTTCTTTGGATTTCAGCCCGGCAATACGCCGCATAATCGGGTTCAATAAATACCGACCGACTATAAACGCACCCAAAATTATACCAACAGACATAACGGAAATATCAATAATCTTTGCACCCAGATTTAATGTGTGCCCGGCAAATATCGGTAACATGGCCAGCAATGGCACCGCCATTAAATCTTGGAACAACAGTATTGAAAAGGTCTGGCGACCCATTGATGAATGTAATTCATTACGGTCAGCAAGCAATCCCAAATCACCTGAAGTACTGGACATAGCCAACATCAATGCAACCATCACCGTGCCCATAACCGTCCAAGTTGTAAATCCATATATCAGCGGCAACAACATAACCGCGACCATCATAACCTGGGCCGCGCCGAATCCGAATATGGTTTTCCGCATTGTCCATAATCGTTTTACATTCAGTTCAAGCCCCATAGAAAACCACAGGAATATAATGCCCAATTCGCCCAGAAATAACCAAATATCATTCAGTTCGAAAATGCCAAATGCGTGCTGGCCCGCCAATATGCCCGCCAATAAAAATGCCAACAACGTACCAATACGCGCAACACGCAAAAAAAAGACCAGCGCAAAGGCAATGCCGAAAAATAATAATATTGATATGTCCATCTCTCTCCCCGTTCTCCCAGATTATATCACAATTGTTCGGGCGATTTCGGCAAATTTTTCGGGACTTAATTCTTCGGCACGTTCAGTACCAATCAATCCGAATTGAGCCCAATCAATACCCGGTAAATTTCCACGAATCATTTTTCGCCGATTGCCGAAAAGCTTCGCGGTTAATCGTTCAATATTTTGCAGGGGCGTATCGCATGCGCCCTTTTTCGGAATTATCTGTACGACTGCGCTTTCGACTTTCGGTGCCGGTGTGAACGCAGTCCGCGGAACATTAAACAATATTTTTGCGTCCGCGGTCAATGCAACCAAAACAGACAATCGGCCGTATTGTTTGTCGCCCACACGCGCAACAATACGTTCTGCAACTTCGCGTTGAAACATCAAAGTCATTGATGAAATATTTTCCAAATTATGCAACCAACGGATTAATAGTTCAGTCCCGACGTTGTATGGCAGGTTGGAACATATCGCATAATCGCCCGCGACCAAATCATCAACAGAAATTTTAAGCGCATCCGCATACACAACTTCCAGTCTTCCATCAGATGCCGTAGTAATTTCATCCAAAATTGGTTTTGTTGTTTTATCTTTTTCAATCGCGATAACATGCCGTGCGCCGGCGGACAATAATGCACGCGTCAGACCACCTGGGCCCGGGCCAACTTCGATAACCGTACTATTTTCAATATCTGGCACGCTGCGCGCAATTTTTCCGGTTAAATTCAAATCAAATAAAAAATTCTGACCCAATGACTTTTTAGGTTCCAGACCAGCGCTTCGCATCATTTCACTTACCGGCGATAAAGAATTTATTTTATCCATCATATTTTTTCGCGCCGCCCAAATGCTAACGACAATGTTCCATCATCAATATAATCCAAATCCCCACCCAGCGGAACGCCGGATGCAAGTTCGGTAAAAACTATGGCAGGTTTCTGGCCGCTGGCCGCTGGCCTGTTATCGCAAATTACACTCATCACATAATGCTGCGTTGTTTTTCCTTCGACCGTATTTGGCAGAACAAAAACGACTTCGGCAATATTTTCTTTTTCGATACGCGCAGATAAAGACGCGATATTCAAGTCTTCTGGTGTTATACCCGCAGCACCGGAAATCAATCCGCCGATTATATGATACCGACCGCCAAACACGCCGGATTTTTCAATCGTCCAAACATCGCCCAAATCACGCACAACACATAATTGTCCATTTGCACGACCATTATCGCGACAAAATTCGCATCCGCCTTCGCTGTCGCTACGGCGCGATTCATCCATATCCGTCAAACATCCGCAAATCGTGCATGGTTTGATTGTTTCCGCAGCATCCAACAATGATGCCGCAAGTGCAGTTGCCCGACCGGTTTTATCTTGCAACAAAGCCAATACGATACGTTGACCGCCACGCCCGCCAACACGCGGCAACCGTGCAAATTGTTTGATAAGTTTTTCTATTTTGCTGTTCATTTTATTATCTGAATATGAAACAATCATGTCCGGCGGATTTAAATTTGCTGCACGCTGTTTGTGCGGCCGATTCAGAAAGACCATAAGCACGCACGCGCCACAGTCCATTAAACTGTTCCGTTGTTGCATTTGCGCCGGTTATGTTTTTTGCATTTCGCGCTTGACCATCTGCTGCATTTTTTGAACCAAACGCACCGAATTGTACACCGGCACGGCCGCCGCCTGTGGCGGCAACGGGAGTCGATGATGATGAAACTGCTGGCACCGGAACAGTATTTGTTGGCGCTGCACTGCCAACGCCCAGTTCTGTAAATCCGCGGTCCAACATTCGGCGTGAAACATCTGCGCGAACGTCTTTATTTTCCGCACCCAGCACAACGGCCATAACATTTTTCCCACCACGTGATGCAGTTGATACCAACGAATATCGTGACTTGTTCGTGAATCCAGTCTTCATGCCATTGCATCCCGGATACGATGCCAGCAACCGGTTTCCATTATTATAAGTCCGACCATTATAAGTCCACGACCGAATGCCGAAATATTTCTGGTATTGTGGAAAATGCTGGTAAATCGCCATGGACAGCAATGCGATATCGCGCGCAGACGACATATGGTCATCATCTGGCAACCCGGACGCGTTTTCGAAATTTGTTCGCGACAGACCAATTTGCGATGCAACTTCGGTCATCAGTGATGCAAAGTTCCCTTCGCGACCACCCTTTAAATTTTCAGCCAAAACGCGTGCGACATCATTCGCAGATACAACCGCAATGGCCTTTATCGCATCTTCAACTTTGATTTTCGACCCAGCGGCCAGGCCGAGTTTTATCGGATTCGCATTCGCCGCCGATTGTGACACAATCAATTGGTCATCCAAGTTCAACCGACCATGTTCCAACGCATCAAACACCAAATACAGTGTCATAATTTTGGTCAAAGATGCGGGGTAATTTAAATCATTTGCTTTCTCGGAATACAGGACGCGCCCGGTATCCATATCAGCGACCAGAACAGCGTTGTAACGCGCCGCGGACAAGGCATAAGGCATAAGGCACAGGGCAAGAATCACGAACAGCTTTTTCATACCCATAAACCTAGCAAAAAACCCGAATCGTGGTCAATGAAAAAAACCGCCCTTTTCGGGCGGGATTTTATTTACGAATACCTAATTTCTTAATCAGCGCTTCATATTCCGATGGATTGCGGCCCTTGATGTATGCCAGCAATTTTTTACGACGATTAACCATCAGCAACAAACCGCGTTTGGAATGTTCATCTTTGGGCATTTTTTTCATATGCTCAGTCAAGTTGCGAATGCGTTCGGTCAGAACGGCAACCTGGGTTTCAACGGACCCGCCGTTGTCTTTGTCGGATGATTTGTGTGCTTTGATAAGCTCTGTCTTTTTCAACTTTGTAATCGACATTGTGTTTCCTTTTTAATTATTATTCACGACCCGTTTTGGTACCAGCGTATAACTATCATTCATTCCAATCCCAATAAATTGACCGTTATGATAAACCCGCCGCAGACCGATTGAATCGTCTTTGGTTATAATAACGCCGCCATTTACGAATAGTTTGGCGCACATTTCGTTTAATTCCGAAACCAGAATGTCGTCCAGTCCGAAATCCACCGGATGCAAGTGTTCTGCAACCGAATCCGGAGCATTATTATACAGATTTTCCAGAAAATCAAGCGAAACCGCGTCTTTTATTTCAAAAAAATGTGTACGTGTCCGACGTATCATTGTGACGGTATTTAAGCGACCCAAAACCGCGCCGATATCACGCGCCAAACTGCGCACATAAGTTCCAGTCCCACAATTAACCAAAAACATATCATGACCCGTGTCGTTCCAACCCGTAATATCCAGGTCATATATGGTAATTTTCCGCGCCGGGATATCGATTTTTTGCCCCTTGCGCGCTAATTCATACGCACGCCGACCATCGACGTGAATCGCGCTGTATGCCGGCGGAATCTGCATTATTTCGCCGATAAAATTGTTGCACGCATGATATATTTCGTCATGTTCTGGAAGCGTTTTGTTGTCTTCTGTTTTGATAACCGTGCCAGTTATATCAAGGGTATCTGTTTCGAATCCCCATTGGACTTCAAACGCATATTCTTTTTCACCCATGCGCCGGCCGAATTCATCGATATGAATACGTTTCCAGTCTTGTTCAATATACGGAATCATTTTTGTGGCTTCGCCAAAAGCAATCGGCAAAACGCCAGATGCCATTGGGTCCAGCGTGCCCAGATGCCCGAATTTTTTTATGCCCAGCATGCGCGCCACGCGCCCACCCGCCGCACGCGAAGACATGCCCGACGGTTTATCTAAAATAATCCATCCTGATTTCATATGTACATATTATCGCTTGCACGGGCAAAGTCAATATTGTTACAATATTGATTATGAATAAAACAGCAAAGTTTTTTATTTGGATAGCTGTCGGATTGGCCGCACTTCGCTTATTATCATTGCCGTTCACACCATTAACCGATACGACCGAAGCACGATATGCAGAAATCGGCCGCGTTATGGCGGAAAGCGGAAATTATATAACGCCGTTTGTCGATGGGGTGCCGTTTTGGGGCAAGCCGCCGTTGTCATTCTGGACAACCGCAATATCATATAAAATTTTTGGCGTAAATGATTTTGCGGCGCATTTTCCGCATTTCTTGTTTTTAATTGGTGCGGCTGCGTTGCTATTTTTCTTTGTCCGACGATGGCGCGATGAATCAACAGCCGCCATCACAACCGCGGTATTAATGACGATGCCGGTATTTTTATACTTGGCCGGTGGTGTTATGACCGACCCAGCATTGGCATTTTGCATGATGCTGGCTATGATTGGGTTTTATAATGCGGTTAACAACAAGAATATCGCGCCGGAGCGCAGCACAGGCGGATGGGGGTATTTGTTTTTTGTCGGATTGGGACTGGGGCTATTGGCCAAAGGACCGTTGATATTTGTCTTGGTCGGACTGCCCATATTTGTTTATGTTCTGGCCAAAAATAAATGGCGCAATATGTTTCGAAATGTTCCTATTGTTACGGGAACACTGTTGATGTTGGCTATTGCCCTGCCTTGGTATATTATGGCCGAACGCGCGACACCCGGGTTCTTGGAATACTTTATAATTGGCGAACATTTTGAACGATATGTAACGCCAAACTGGGCGGGCGATTTATATGGCGCCGGCCGCGGCGGTTTCATTGGAAAAATATGGTTGGTATATTTTATTGCAATCATGCCGTGGTCGATATGGCTTGCAGTAAAAATGTTTTCCGCGCGGTTTCGACGCGCAATAACCGATGCTGGATTTTTCCGCGATGGATTTTTATTCTATGCGCTTGCATTCACGTTTGCACAATTGATATTTTTCAGCTTTTCGAAAAATATTGTGCCCGCGTATGTATTACCCGCGATGATTCCAACCGCGATTTTAATTGCCGCGATGCCCGTAAATCGTATTACATTCAAGTGGTTTGCCGGTATCGCAGCCACGGCATTAATTGGCATTATCGCTGTGCAAGCAATTTATCCAAAATGGACGGCCGATGCCGGATTCAGCGATAAATATTTTATCAGAAATGCATCCGAACAAATCACCTTGTACAAAACGCAAAATTATTCTGCGCAATTTTATACCGCCGCACGCGGAATAAAATATGAATTTGCGACTGACACAGACGGATTGGACGGATATGTTTTACTGCGCAATCGTCATTTGCATGAATTAGAAAATTATGATGTAATCACGTCCGGCAAAAAAATGATATTGGTAAAAATCAATGATAAATAAACTATACTTTGCTATCGAAAAACTTTGGTTCAAATGGTTTCCGGAAAAAATCCGCTTTGTATTGGTTGGCGGATTTAATTCGGTTGCGGCTTATTTAATTTTTCTGGGTGCTTATTTCGCGCTGGGCGGATTATATGGCGCCGCGCTGATTATCCAAAATATAATATCGATAAATATTTCTATTTTCACAATGCGGTATTATGTGTTCCAAAGTACAGGCAGTATTGCAAAAGAATATGCAAAGGCATGGCCAGTATATCTGTTTATGATAATTATAAATTATCCATGGCTGTGGGTGTTTGATAATGTGTTCGGCGTGTCCGCACCAATTTCCCAACCAATATTTATCGTGACATCCGCAATTGGAACTTATCTGTTATTGAAATATTTTTCGTTTAGAAAATAAGAAGGGGCGCAAATATGCGCCCCTACAATAATTTTCATTTATTCAAAATATTCTGCGAAATACAACGGTCGCTTTTTAACTTCCAAATGAATCTTTGCGATGTACATTCCGATGATGGCTTGGATAAATAATATTATCGCGCCGGAAAAAGTGATAGCCGACATTATTGCCGCATATCCTGGTGTTGGATTGCCCAATATAAATCGTTCGATAACAACGTATGTGCCCAGGCCGAATGATACCAAACCAACGAATATCGCGAAATACATCGCCAAGTATAATGGCCGCACAGAAAATTGCAGCACGCTATCGATGGCCAGTTTGACACTGCGCAAGCTGAAACTAAATTTTGTGGTCCCGGCGAACCGGTCTGCCGAAGTGTATTCGATTACTTTCTGTTTCGACATATCGGTAACCAGCGACAACATACCGCGGAACATCGAATCGCGTTCGTTGAATTTTTTCAAAAATTCCACATATTCGCGGTCCAACAATCTGAAATCTGGCATTGCCTTTGGAATTTTAACATCTGATATAAAATTCAGCCCCCAATAAAACAACCGATTACATATTTTGTATATCAATCCAGGCTGGACATCGTTCAGGCGTTTCATCAGAACGATTTTCTCGCCCCGCTGCCATTCGCGCACCATGTCTTTGATATGCTTTGGCGGATTTTGCAAATCAGCGTCCATGTATATAATTGCATCACCGCGCGCGTATTCCAATCCCGCAATCATTGCGACTTCTTTGCCAAAATTTTTCGTAAAATTCACGATTTTGACGCGTTTGTCTGTTTTTTGCACTTCATGGCAATACAGCAGCGTGCGGTCGCGCGACCCGTCATTCACATACAGTATTTCGAAATCGACATCCGGCATTTCGGCCAATACATCCGATACTTGTCTGTGCAGTTCATGCACATTGCCTTCTTCGTTATACATACACAATATCAGCGATACCAGTTTTTTTGTTTTTTTGGATTTAGTTACAGGCACGATTATTCTCCGTTGTTGGAATGTGGTGTGTATATTTCAACATCACGCGTCATTGAAAAGAATTTATCGCTGCGCATTTGCGGCAAATCCGCAGCCGGAATTTCCGACAATTCTTTTATCTGTTCGGTAACCGCCGCGCCCAAATGTTCCATCGTCGTTTGCCAATCCGTGTGTGCGCCCTTGGTCGGTTCTTTGATAATTTTATCAATCACACCAACGTCATACAATTCGCGCGCGGTCAATTTCATTGCGGCCGCGGCTGTTGCTTTCATTTTATTATCTTTCCACAAAATCGTCGCGCAAGATTCTGGCGCAATAACCGAATATATTGCATTTTCCAGCATTAATACGCGGTCGCCCGTCGCAATTGCAATTGCGCCGCCGGAACCACCTTGGCCAACGATGACCGCGACATACGGTGTTGCAATTGATAATCCGGTTTGGATTGCTTTGGCAACTGCTTCGGATTGGCCCCGTTCTTCGCCTTCTTTGCCCGCGAATGCACCCGATGTATCAACCAAAGATATCAATGGCAATTCGAATTTTTCGGCCAAACGCATTAAACGTACCGCCTTGCGATATCCTTCGGGTGTTGGCATTCCAAACCGATGTTTTTGGCGCGTTGCAATATCACGACCCAATTCTTGACCGATAATTACCGCCGGTATTCCGCGGAAATAGCCCAGGCCGCCCTGCATCGCCGGGTCTTCGCCAAACGTACGGTCGCCGGCCAATGGCGTCCAATAAGAAACCAATCCATTTATATAATCCAAGAAATGTGGACGGTTTTCTTCGCGTGCCAGCATGACTTTTTCATACGCCGGTGTGGATTCCGATTTTTTCGATGAACGAAATGATTCGCGTGCATTTGATTTAGGCGTTGATATTTTGATGTCGCCGGCATCTTGCGGACGTTTCATCATAACATTTAAAACACGTGCAATTGTTTCCGGCAAATCTGCACGCGCGGCAACAATATCCACCATGCCATGTTCAAATAAATATTCCGCCCGCTGAAAATTCGCAGGCAATTTTTCACGCATATTTTGTTCGATAACCAATCGGCCGGCGAATCCGATACGTGCGCCTGCTTCTGCAATATGCACATCGCCCAGCATCGCGAACGAAGCGGTAACGCCACCGTACGTCGGGTCGGCCAATAAAACAATATATGGTAATTTCGCCGCACGCAGTTTATTGACGGCCGCCGTTGTACGCGCCATCTGCATCAATGCCAAGACATTTTCCTGCATACGCGCACCACCCGATGCAGTAACAATAATGAATGGTTGTTTCAGTTCAATCGCATGTTCGATGGATGCAATAATTCCATCGCCCACCGCACGCCCCATAGAGCCCATCATAAATTCCGAATTCATAACGGCGACCGTTGCCCGCACGCCACCGATTTCCCCGTCCGCCGCAGATATCGCATCATGCACGCCGGTTTCATCACGTGCTTCTTTCAGGCGTTCGGTATATTCCATGCGGTCAACAAAGCACAATGGGTCATCGGAAACACGCGGCAATTCGAACAGATTCCAATTCCTGTCGTCGAATAATTGATTGAAACGTTGACCCGGTGTTAATGAAAACGACCGGTTGCATTTCGGGCATATACGCTGGTTTTCTTTAAAGTCTTTGTAATAGACCAATTTGTCACAGCCATCGCATTTTATCCACATCAGGCGTTTCATATTGTCATAACGTTCGTGGTTATGTGTTTTGATTCCGCGCGCGCTGCGCTTAAATATCGGCATTATTCATCTCTTTGATTAATTCATTGCTGGGCCGAAAAAGTATCGTCTTGCCGGCGTCCAAGTGCATTGGTTTGCCCGTGCGTGGATTGAATGTTTCTTTTGGTGCGCGCACACGTGGCAAAAACCGGCCGAATCCACGAATTTCCACACGGTCACCATTGGCAACGGCATCTGTTAAACGTTTCACCATTCCATCGATTATAACCGCGGCATCATCTTCGCGCATGCGGCCAAATTTTACCTGGATGGTTCTGATTAAATCTGAACGCTTCATTCTGTATCCTTTCTATGCCGAAATCATAGCAAATTGTCACGCAAAGTCAATGACAAAGCAGGCGACAAATTATCCTTTGTTTTCTGATTTTGATTTAATAGAATGCATTTATGAAAAAAATCATTTTGCCATTTTTGTGCGTAATACCATTCATCGCAACGGCCGAAGATATTGATATGCCCGATGTTACAAAACCGGAATATTCTGCGCGGACATTGATACGACCAGACACGCCAACACGTATGGAAGCCACACGACCAGAAATCACACGATATTGGTATATCACGGCCGAAATCGCATTTGGTGGTATCAGTGCACCGCTTGAAAACACCAATGATTTTGGGCGCACCGCATGGGACCAGATTGAACGCAGCGTGAATGCCCGCGGCATGCCGTTCTGGTCGCTGTATGTCGGACGTCGGCTGAATCATTGGTTTGGGCTGTTCGCAGGCACAACGTTGCAATACAGCAATCATGACGATTGGATTCATGATACTTATTATGCCGGACCGCCGGTTTTCAATTACGATACTTGGAAATGGGATGGTGGTTGGGTCACAGAAAAACATAATGTATCTGTATCCAGCCGATACATGGAATTTTTTTCTGGGGCACGTATCGGTCTGGGCGATATATCGGAATATGTACCATTCAGTTGGTTCCAATTATTCGGCGCATCAACGCGTGCTTTTACAGAACTTGGGCTATCTTATAATATATTGAATTTTGAAATGTCGGGCGATATAAATATAAAGCAAAATTTGTCTGGTGTTGGTGTATATCTGGGCTTGGGCACAGAAATTATATTGGGTAATCGGGTGTCGCTGGAACTGCGTGTGCGTGGCACACCGTCCGCATCTTCCACACCAGCCAGCATATCATCCGGCATGGGCATCAAATATAATTTTTGATTAAATCACCGACCGTCATACGGAAATCCGCCGAATATATAACCCATATCTTTGAATCGGCCGGATGCGTCGCGGGTCAAATGTCGAATTGATGCGTTGTTTGGGTCCGGTTCATTTACCATCCATTCGGGCGATTTGTGCAGCGCCATCATTAAAAACGCGCGTATGGCAATTCCATGCGATACGATGACATGGTTGTCGCATCTGCCCCAATGCGGATGCGCATATCGTTCAAAAATATCCATAAAGCGGTGCATCCGGCGATATACGTCATGATACGATTCGCCGCCCGACGGCCGCGCGAAAAATTTTCCACCGTCGGCAACATCCATTGCGTACTGCCTGGCCTCGAATGGATATCTTGCAAAACGCATCTGTTTGCTCATCCCATCAAAAATACCAAAACTTTGTTCGCGCAACAAAGTGCTGTCTTTTAATTCTGTTCTATGGTTGTTTTGCAGTTCCCGCCCTATTCCTTCACGTGTTTGCAGTGCGCGGCGATAAGTGCTGGACCACAAAACAACCTTTCCTTTTGGCTTAACATCAACCATCTTGCCATTTATCGAAAATCTGACCTTGCTTTCTATCCGTTCTGGAATAGGCAACACGGATTTTAGAATTTGTCCGGCACGAATTGACTGGGTCGGACCAACATTGGCCAATGGCACGTCACAATCCGCATATTCGGTGCCCAGTCCTTCGTTACGCAAAGACCGCGCATGCCGGACCAAAAATATATTTTCTATATGGCCCATTAAATTTCTCCGTGGATACCTTCACCAGTATCACCGAAAAATATATTGTATCTTTTGGCGGTAAATTTCAGCACGACAAAATTCGGGTCGGCCGCACCGTCCGGATACATTTCGCCCAATGGTGTATACAGCATTTCGGTCTTGATTTCAATATCCGACAACACTTCAATATCACCGACCAGTGAAATATTATAATCGCCTGTACCGCCCGAATGACCGAAACAAACAGATGCGCCCGAAAATTTTTCAATACGTTTGATCTTATTGCCGCGCGTATCAGCGCAAAACCATATATGTTTGATACCATCTGATTTCGCCGGTGTAATCACAGATGATGTCGGATATCCATCCAAATCAATTAATGATATAACGCACCATTCGCCGTTGTATATTTTGTTTTTCACAGTATTGTCCGCGACGATTTGACCCGCGCGTGCAATTATTTTTTGTGTGTCCATTTTGCTCTCCTTTTATTATTTACTAAATTTTAATATTAACATTTTTTTCGCGTCATCAAATCCACCTGGCGCGGTAATATCAACGGTCAGCCATTTCGCACCATTCAATGGCGTAATTTCATCTGCTAATTTCCGAACTGCTGGGCTGAATAATTCGGACATCGCATCAAACTGTTCCAGCGCATCGCGGTTCAGCGTAATCATAACACCGCAATAATCTTTATCGGGATAAATGGTGCAAATCGCACGTGCGCCGCGTTTATATTTCAAATTCCATCCAGGTGCCATTGAACAAGTGCTGTAATCTATTTGCGCCGCACCACCCAAATCATTTTCAATAAACGTGATTAATTTTTTAAGCGCGGATTTGTTTTTAACGATACCAATCAGGTCATCTTTTGTCGGCCGGATTTCACGATTCAGTTTATTGAACATTTTATCCCCTGGGCTTTATTACCTGCATGTTCTTGGACATATATTCTCACCCAACGCATTCATTACGCGAAAGCGTTCTTTGACGTAGTCCCGCGTATCAATGATATCGCCCGGCCTGGGCGGCATTGCGCCCCGCCATTCTATTTGAATACGCATATTGTTGGATTCAAGCCTGGCCCACAATATCGATGGCCCATAAAAATTGCTTGGCTTTTCCAAAGAATAAATAACTGCTTTCATATTTTATACAATCCTGGCGGACAGGGTGGGATTCGCTCGCCCTTCGGGCTTGCGCGTATCCTCGTAGTTGCTTGAACTTCACTATGCTCGTTCTCGCATACTCGGATCGAACCCACTGGTTCTCATCCCGAGCCCAGTTATAATTTACTTTTACAATCCTGCGGATTGTAAAAGTAAATTCTGGCGGACAGGGTGGGATTCGAACCCACGATACCCTTGCGAGTATGCCGCATTTCGAGTGCGGTACGTTCAACCAGCTCCGCCACCTGTCCAGCTGGGCGATTATAAACCATGAATTTTGAAAAATCAAGTTATCCGAACAGAGACAGCGGTTTATTCGGTGCGGGTTCGGAGATTTTTGTTGATGGGTCTGGGACGACCTGTGGTATAGGGGCGCAAGTATGCGCCCCTATATTACCATTTTCCAACGTTCCCAAAACTTCTTCTGCCCGCCGCACCACCGATTCCGGCATGCCGGCCATTTTTGCAACATGTATTCCGTACGACGATGTTGCCGCGCCCGGAATAACTTTGTGCATAAATATTATTTCATTGTTATGCTCTTTAACTTCGACAGTCAATGATTTCACCCTGCCCAGCGTCAATGCGGTCAATTCATGATAATGCGTCGCGAACAATGCGCGCGGTGCCAATTTATCCAGGAATTCCAACACGGCCCACGCAATCGATAATCCATCAAATGTCGCCGTTCCACGTCCGATTTCATCGAAAATTATAAAAGACTTTTCGGTTGCGCGATTTAATATATTCGCTGTTTCAGTCATTTCGACCATGAATGTGGATTGCCCGGCGGCCAGATTGTCTGATGCGCCGACGCGACTGAACAACTGGTCACAAACGCCAATCGTCGCGGCATCCGCCGGAACAAAAGAACCCAAATGCGCCAATATTACAATCAATGCGTTCTGGCGCAGATACGTCGATTTACCCGCCATATTCGGCCCGGTCAGCAATGCAATATTTTTATCGTTGCCCAATACGCAATCATTTTTAACAAATTTTGTCGCGTGCTTTCGCAAAATATCTTCCACAACCGGATGGCGACCACCGGTCACGTCAAAGCCGCAGCAATCCGTAACGCGCGGCCGCACCCATTTGTATTCTTCGGCGGCATCTGCCAATGCAGACCACACGTCCGCCGCAGCCAATAAATCCGCCGTATGAACCAAAGACGCAGAAATATTTTTCACATTTTCAATCAAGCGCCCGATTATTTCAGATTCAATTCCGGCGGCGCGGTCGGCGGCACCGCGGACTTCGTTATCCAATTCGACCAGGCGCGCGGTCGTGAAACGAACATTACCCGCCATTGTCTGACGATGAATAAATCCGGAATCGGGCGCGAATAATTTATCGGCTTGTTTGGATGGAACTTCGATATGATAACCCAAAATATTATTATATTTTATTTTCAGTGTTGCGATACCAGTCGCACCCGAATATTCAGATTGCATTGACGCGATAATTTCACGTGCACCATGGGCCAATCCGCGCATATGGTCCAGCGCGGTATCAAACCCATCGCGCACAACGCCGCCATCGCGAAAAAATACGGGCAGATTATCGGCCAAAGCATTCCGCAATTCCGCGCCAATATTATCGTGCGTTTCGATTTTCCCAAAATCTGCCGCCAATTTCGCATCCAATTTTGCACCGACTGATTTTACATTGGGCAACGACGAAATAAAATCCGCCACACCGCGAAAATCACGCGGCGTACCGCGGTTCGTAGATAATCGCGACAAAGCACGACCAATATCCGGAACGCGTGATAACAAAGTACGCAACGCGGCCGCAACATCGCTGTTCAACAACAGATGTCCGATATGTTCCTGGCGCGCGCGGATTTCACCAATATCGCCGGATAATTCGCGAAGATATGCGCGTAATTTTCGCGCGCCCGCCGCCGTGCGCGTTTTATCAATAACATCCAGCAATGTCGCACCGCCGGGCGAAACGGGTTCATCGATTTCCAAAGACCGCCACGTTGCCGCATCAATTAATAAACGCATTCCGCCGCCCAATCGATATGGCGCGCGGAACGCCGGACGTGCGCCGCGCTGGGTCGATTCCAGATACCCGGCCAACAAATGTATTGATGGATTTATTTGCGTGTATTCCAGATTGAAAATTTCACGCACTGTATTTGTAATATCGCTGCGTTCAAAAATACGGTCATATACCGGTGTCGTGCGGAATGCGCCACGAATGCGTTTTATGCCGGGCGTCTCTGCCGCAGATTCCGGATAAATAATTTCTGCTGGATTTAATCGAACCAATTCGTCGAATAAATTATCAAACAGTTCGCCAATAAAAAATTCACCCGTTGAAATATCGCATCCGGCGATATCAAACTTATGATTTATTTGGTTTGGAAAAATGGCAACCAAAAAATTACTTTTCTTTGGCGACAATAAATTTTCATCCGTCAATGTGCCTGGTGTTAAAACGCGAACGATTTTTCGTTCGATTTGTTTGCGGCCCGCGGCTTTGGCCATTTCTGGCGTTTCCATTTGTTCGGCAATTGCAACCGAATATCCGGCGCGCACCAACCTTGCCATATAATTTTCCGATGCATGCCATGGTATGCCGCACATTGGAATCTCATTACCATTTGCATCCAAACCGCGCTTGGTCAATACCAATTCCAGCGCGCGTGACGCGATGCATGCATCGTCAAAAAAGCATTCATAAAAATCACCCAAACGAAACAGCAAAACGGCATCCGGACATTCCGTTTTCATATCGACGTATTGCTGCATAACGGGTGTGAGTTTATTTTTTTCAGCCATAACTATTCATTAACTTTTAACTGTTCGATTTTTAATTCCGCTTCTTTCAACATCTGTTCCAAATAAGTTTTCAGCTTCATACCGGTATCATACGCCGCCACAGAATCGGCAAGTGGCAACGCACCAGATTCCATCTTTTTAACCAATTCTTGTAATTGCGCAAGCGCTTGTTCAAATGTTAATTCAGGGATTTTATTTTCCATGCCGCATCCTTTTTTTTCGTACGCCAATAATAGGAAATAAAAACCGCTTTGGCAATATTAAAAAATCCGGCGTTTGCCGGATTTTTTAATACATGGTTTGCAGCGTATGCTTGAACCGGTCCAGGTCATCCAACATCTGGCCCGAACCCAAAACCACGCAAGACAAAGCATCGTCGGCCAAAAATACCGGCAGACCCGTTGCCTGGCGAATTGCGGTGTCAAAATCACGCAATTGCGCGCCGCCACCCGTCATCGCGATTCCGTAATCCACGATATCCGCAGACAATTCCGGCGGGGTCAGTTCCAGCGCTTGACGCACAGTATCGATGATTTTTGCAACCGTTTGGGATAATGCTTGGGCAACTTGGGATTCTGTGATAACTGCTTCGCGCGGCACGCCGGACAGCAAATCGCGGCCTTTGATTTTCATGCTGCGCTCTTCCTTTTTATCCTTTGGCGCGATGGCACAACCGATTGTTTTTTTGATTTCTTCGGCCGTTGCTTCGCCAATCAGCAGATTTTTATTTTTACGAACGTAATCAATAATGTCCAAGTCTATTTGGTCGCCCGCAACGCGTACCGCATTGGAATATACAACACCACCCAGTGACATGACAGAAATTTCCGTCGTTCCACCGCCAATATCCAAAACCATAGACCCGCGCGGTTTATCAATTGGCAATCCGGCACCGACCGCGGCGGCCGTTGATTCTTCGACGATATAAACCTTGCGCGCGCCGGCGGCATCCGCAGCTTCTTGGATAGCGCGACGTTCCACAGGCGTTGCGCACGACGGCACGCATATAATAATCAAGGGTGCTGCCAACAAATTCCGCGAATGAACTTTGCGGATAAAGTATTTTATCATTTCTTCGGCGACTTCGAAATCTGCGATAACACCATCACGCAATGGACGCACAGCCGAAATCGTGCCCGGCGTACGGCCCAACATCTTTTTCGCTTCTTCGCCAACGGCCAAGACTTCTTTCCGGCCCAGCAAGCGGTTTTCTGCAACGGCCACAACGGATGGTTCGTTCAGAACAATACCCTTGCCCTTGACATAAATAAGTGTGTTCGCGGTACCCAAGTCAATCGCCATATCCGCAGAAAAAAATTTCATCAGCCAGTTGTACATAAAAACCTCCGGTTTTTATGAGTCCATAGTCAACAGTCCATAGCCCATAGTCAATTCGTCACGACTATAACCCAAAAATGATGAAAATCAAGGAAAACCAACTATGGGCTTTTTGCTATGGGCTATGGACTTGTAATTGCCTTGGCAATTGCAATCGCCGCCGCTGTTTCTGCACGTAATATTGTGGCACCCAGACTGATTCCTGTCGCACCAACGGCATCCAGCGCATCGAATTCAGGTTGCGAAAATCCACCTTCGGGCCCGATTAGGAGTGTGCCCCCCTCCTGCCCACCCCACGCAATCTTTGATTGCGCGGGGGCCCCGGGTCGGGGGGCTGTCGCCGGAACGACGACTGGGGGGAGCTCCCCCTCGTCGGCTTTGCCGACACTCCCCCTCAAGGAGGGGGAGACAAGCCTCTCATCCCCAAACACTATATTCTTATTATTTTTTACAAAATCAACGAATTTCACCGGCGCGGCCAATTCCGGAACTGAATTCCTATTCGATTGTTCCGCGGCTTCGATAATAATTTTTCGAATCCGGTCCCAGTTTATATGTTTCGCGGTTGTGCGTTCCGTTATAATCGGTTGCAATCGCGCCACGCCCAATTGCGTCGCCATATTTACCATCTCTTCCAGCCGCGACTGCTTTATCGGCGCAAATGCCAATGTAATGTTGTTTGATGGGTCGGGACGTTCGCTTGAACTAAGAACTAAAAACGAAGAACTAAGAACTGATGCTTCGGCATTAAATTCTTGGCCATTATTAAATACTATAAATTTATCCGTTCGCATTACTTTTTTCAGATAATGCGCATGGTCGCGCGACATTGGATAAGTCCGCCCGATTTCTAGATTTTCATTAATGTAAATTCTTGGAATATTCTTCATTTTGTGCTCGCTTTGCTCGCGATTAATTTAACTGGATTGCTTCGCTACGCTCGCAATGACAAAAACACTGTTGTCATTGCGAGGAGCGCAGCTTTGATGCAATCCAGTTAATAAGTTCTTAGTTTTTAGTTCTTAGTTCCTAGTTGTTATGATATAATCATAAACATAATGGCTGAAAAGTTCAACATTTTATCCATATCTGGCAAGGGCAAGGGCTTCGGAATATTCAAATCCGACAAGTATAAAGAGCACGAGCGCAAGCCTATGGCCCAGTTTTTCTGGCGCATGCGGTGGATTTTCGCCGCATGGATTGTGACCTTTTTGGCCGTTGGTGCTGCGTTCGCAGTTGAACATTTATGGCGATATGGATGGTCACCCGCAACCGCGAAATGGATGGCGGCTTATTTTAACGCAATGTGGTCGTCCGGCGGATTATCGATTTTTGCCGAAATTCCAGCATGGATTACGCGTACAGCTTTGCGTCCGGATATACCGTCGATTGCACCGCTGTTGCCAATAATTGCTTATGCGCTGATTACATACGAAGATTATCTGAAAGAATTCAATCCGCACGGCACGGATAAATACGATGCATCTTCATCGCGCAAAGCCGAAGAAGAAGATATCAAGAAAATGGGCTTGTTCAAAGGATTCGTCACGGTACTTGGGTTCTGGAAGAAAAAACCATTAATGCTGAACGAAACCCTGTCAACCCTGTGCGTGGCGCCGCCCGGAACCGGTAAAACCCAGGCAGTCGTTATTCCGACAATATTCGAATGCGATACGGTGTCCATGATTATCAATGACCCAAAACCGGAATTGGACAAAGACACATCCGGATATCGTTCAAAAATTGGGCCGGTATTTATCATGAACTGGGCGGGTCAAGACGACCCGGCGCGCGGCGTATATTATCCGTCTTGGAATCCATTATCCCCAGAACATGTCCCGTTTTTACAGGAAAAACGCGACCTGTATATTGATTCAATATGCGCGGTGCTGATTGCGGACAAGGCGTCAAGCACAGCCGACCCGCACTGGACAATATCGGGCCGTGCGGCTTTGTCCGGATTGGTTCAATTTATTGTATCCAAAGTCGAACGCGCCAAGGCAGACGAATATTTTAAACACCGTTTGGATACCGGAACATTTGATGGGGATGATGCGGCATTGCTGGACACTTATTACGTCGGCATGAATGACCCAAATGCCGAAGCAGCACGTCACATGTTGGCCGCAGGCCAACTATCATCAATGAATTATGTGCGTGTTGGAACATGGGCAACCGTACCGCCGGGATGGGTTGGCAAAGAAGCATCGTTATCGTTGATACTCGACTGGATAACCAGTAACCAAGTTCGCATCGCCGAAGATATGGAAGCACGTCGCAAAGCCGGCGACCAAATGGTAATGATGGCCGACCCGATGAAAGACTTGTTCATTGATGCAGTCGAAGAAGCGCGGCAATATAATTACGCCCATCGCGCGGTCCAAGAATTAACACAATTGGCGAATACTCCGGACAAGGAACGCGGGTCTATATTATCCACCGTTATGGCCGGCCTGGGCATTTTCCGAAATGCGGCCGTGCGCAATCGTACATCCCATTCCGATTTTCATTTCAGCGATTTGCGCGGTGTAAAAAATGCAAAAACTGGCAAATGGGAACCGGTGTCTGTTTATCTGTCCATTAACCTGGTCGATGCGGCGGCATTGAATCCAATTACGGCGATATTCGTGGAATTGATGTCTTCGTTCCTGTTGGCCAATGTTCCGGATGCCATGCACGCCGGACAAAAATTGGGTCCGTGCCCGGTCTTGTTCGTCTTGGACGAAATGCCAAAAATGCAAAAGCTAGAGGCCGTTATCCAAGGACCCGACCTGGGCCGCGGATGTAAAGTGTCGTACCTGATTATCGGCCAGGACATTCACCAGATTCAGGAAAAATACGGTGCGGATGCGGCGGCAACGATTATGTCCACAACGGCCGCGAAAATCGTAATGCGTCAAAACGATTGGGATACAGCGGAAAAGTTTTCACGTTTGATGGGTGAAAAGATTATGAAAGAAACCAAAAAGGACGATAAAGGCAAAGAATCAGAAGATACGAAAAACAAAGGTGCCCTTTATTCGCCAATGGATATATTAAAGCTGGATTCGAAAAAGCAGCTGGTTATATTGCAAGGATATAATAATCGACCAATAGAATTGGACCAACATCGTGCATACGAAGACGAAAGTATGATGAAGAAAAAAGCAATTCCGATGGCATCGCCATTGCCCGAATTCTTAATCCCGTCACACCACAAAGCAATGGGCCATCCGGGTGAAGTAAAGATGCCGAATGGTTAAAGTACGTATTGCAAAATTTATCGCGGATAACGGATTCGCATCGCGTCGTGAAGCGGAACGCCTTGTCGAATCCGGTGCAATTTCCGTGAACGGAATCGTCATCGACACGCCTGTGTTTTTTATAGAAGAAAATGACAAAGTTACCATAAACGGAAAACAAATTTTACGATTCCAGACTCCCGATTCCAGACTCCCGACCGTTATCGCTTTCCACAAACCAATCAATACTATGACAACTGCGCGTGACCCGAATGGCCGCGAAACTGTCTATGATGCATTGCCTGCGAAATATAAAAATTTTAAATATGTTGGACGATTGGATTATAAAACAACCGGATTGCTTTTGATAACGAATGATGGCGCATTGGCGCGTGAATTAACATTGCCATTGGCCGGGATAAAACGAACATACGTCGCGAAATTGCGCGCGGCAAATGTCGCAGATATAAAATCACCATCACGCGCACGCGCGCTTCGCGATTTCCTGTCACCATTATCGGCGGATGACGCTATCTTCGACCCACTGCGCCGCGGTGTAACCATTGATGGCGTAAAGTATGCGCCGATGGAAATTGAATTGATTTCGCGATATCCATTATCGGTAAAAATAGTTTTGCGCGAGGGAAAAAAAAACGAAATCAGAATCGCATTTGATTATATCGGATTGCCGGTATCAAAATTACGCCGTGAATCTTATGGTCCCATCCAGCTGGGCGATTTGCCAATCGGAAAATACCGTGAATTATCAGAAAAAGAAGTGCTGTCATTGCAAGCTGGCTCGGTATAAGTTCTCCTCCTTTGGAGGAGAACTTATTATTTCCCAAACACAAAATCATCATCCTGTGATAATTTTATAATCACGCCCATATCATCATTATCCGCAGCATGTTGGCGGCGGGATTTTCCGCATTTTTCACATTTATGAATAATGATATATTTTCCGCATTTTTGTTCAATTGAAATGGGCCGCATCATGCCGCCGCAACTGGATGCCCGGTCACCCGGATTTATATCCACACACCGCGACCACAGACACGCCGGGCAATGATTCGTATATCCCGTGCCCGAAACATCCACGCCGCAATTCGCACATTTAAAATTTTCAATCACGCGCGTGAATTTCTTCATGGTAAATTCTATACATCACATTCTATGTCTTTCATCGTTATATCGTCGCCATCAACAACAACGACTTTGCCGCCCACGATTCCCACATGTGCCAGCGCGGCGCAGACATCCTTTGCCGTGAACATCTGTTCGCTGAATATCGGACGTACCCCGCGTGACAAGCAAAGTTGATTCGCAATAATTTCCAAATTGCACACCGATACAATCGGCATATCCGGGCGACGACATGAAATTTCGCGTGATTTTCGGCCGCTGCGGTCAAATACAACAATCGCCGTTGCTTTGTTCAGATAGGCCACCGTTGTCACCGAACGTGACCAATCGTTTTCTGGAATATTATCAACGCGATTCCAATCGTAACTATTTTCAATTGAATCCGTATCTGCGTTGGCCAGAATTTTCGACATGGTTTCAACGACCAGCACAGGAAAATGTCCAATCGTCGTTTCTTCGGATGTCATGACTGAATCAGCACGCAAATACGCTGCCGTCGCGACGTCGGAAATTTCGCTGCGCAGCGGGAATTCGTTATCAGCCATAGATGCCAGCATCTGTGTCGCAACGATAATCGGCCGATTCTTTTTACGGCATGCACGAATCAGGTAACGCTGAATTGCTGGAATTTCCCAGAACGGCATTTCGACCGCCAAATCGCCGCGCGCAACCATAACGGCATCCGCGACATCCGCGATTTCTTCGAACCTTTCAACGCCTTGGGGGCGTTCAATTTTAACGATAATTTTTACAGGTGCAGATGTGCGCGCGGTAATAAAGTTGCGAACTTCGGTAACGTCTTCTGGTTTTTGCACAAATGAAATTGCAACAAAGTCCGGATTATGCTTCAAAACAAAGTCCAAATTTTCGCGGTCTTTGTCGGTCAGCACGCTTGTATTAACCTCTGTATCCGGCAAATTAAATCCGCGGCGGTCCCATATTTCTGTGCCGCGAATAACAACGGCGTCAATCCGGCCCGGTGATTTCGCCGTAACCTGCATTTCCATTTTACCATCGTTCAGCAATATACGGTCGCCGACCGATAACGATTCCAGAACAAAAGATTCCGGCATATAGACACGGGTATTATCGCCCAGCGCCGGGTTTGAATCGAATGTAAATGTCTGGCCAATTTTTAATATCGTGCGATGCGTTTCACCATCATCCGTATATGTTCCAGCAAAATCGCCGATTCTGTTTTTTGGCCCCTGTAAATCCGCCATAATGGCAATCGGCCGTCCGAATTCCGCCGACAATTTGCGTATTGTTGCGATGCGTTCCGCGTGAACTTCCTTGGCATCATGGGAAAAATTCAATCGGCATACGTTCATGCCATTTTCAATCATTTGGCGTAACACATTTTCTGGCGCCGACATCGGCCCAATGGTTGATGTAATCTTGGTCAGTTTTTGCATTTATTTTTTCCTTGTTTTTAAGTCGTGCAATGATATCATACCCACACGAATAATCAAGGGGTAAAGATATGAAGCACGCAAATACTGGCGCAATTGATAATAAACAGCTGATTACAATCATCGAACGTATTGAAAAAATGCATGAAGAAACGGCTGCAATCGCCGCCGATATGAAAGAAATATTTACAGAGGCAAAAAGTGCCGGATACGACCCGAAATATGTTCGCCAGATGGTCCGCTTGCGCAAAATGGATCCGGATGAATTGGAAGAAACAGACGAATTGACCAAGATGTATCGTGATGCGCTTGGGATATAAAAAATGCGGCAATGCCGCATTTTTTATATCTTATTTCCATCCGTTGCTTTAAACCTTTCACGACCGACTGTGATTATCATATCATCCGATAATACAGGCGCAGATTGACGCGCAACACGCGTGCGCCAGAATATTGCACCGTCACTTGCATTAATCGCGTATAAATGTCCATCTGTTGCAACAACAAATACAACTTCGCCTGCAACGACAAATGGCACACCAACACCGATTGGATTGCACCACACTTTATGTCCATCGCGGTCACGCACGCGACACATCGCATCACCCAGGCCGCCAACATAAACCGCATTGCCGACAATTTGGACCGGTGCAACGATATCCAATAACGATGCACCACCGGTCAGCGCGCTTTCTTTGAATATATCTGCAATCCAGACCAGCTGGCGTGTTCGTACATTAACCTTGACCAATTCGCCGGTGGATAATCCGGCATAAACAAACCCATTTGCATAAGCAGGCACGCGTTCAATATTTACGCGCGATGTGGTTGGCAATCCGGAAAATACCCGACGCTTGTCACCCACAGTCGGAATTTCCCATATTATATTGTCAGCGTCTTGGATAAATGCACTGGTCGGTGGCGTGGAACCAGTGGCCTGCATAGCTATCATTCCATCCGGAATGGCTTTATTTTTCACGACAATTTCGCCCGTTGCAAATACAGGCGTGCGGTCACCCGGCAAAATCGGGTCCTTTTTGGAACACGCACCAATTACCAAACAGCATGCAACCAAATAAAATATTTTCTTTACATACATATTATTACCGCAATGCTTCTGCTTCGGCGGCAATTACGCGCGGCGCATCTGCATCCATAATGATTTTATCCAACCAGATACGCGCATTATCTTCATCTGCCACGGACAGATATTTTTGCGCAATCATCAGCAATCCAGTGTAATAAAATGGTGAACGTTTGGTTTGCAGCGGCGCCAAGAATTTTTCAAATTCACGCGGCGTCATTGAATCAGCACGCATTATGGCCAGGTATATTGTTGCCAAGTGCCGAAAATCAACTGTCGCGCCATTTTTTGCCAATTGTTCCAAAGACTTTTCGGCTGCCGCACGATTACCCATCTGTAAATCAATCCGCGCAGAATCAAACAAAGCCAAATCTGCCATACCGCCAGAACCGGATTTCGCCGCACGTGCCAACGCTTCGCCCGCCGCGCCCGGATTATTATGCGCCATATTCACCGCGGTTTCATACGCCGTCGCAGACGTCATACGTGAACTTTCCCGATGTGCCCGAAATAATTGCCAACCCGCGACACATATAACGATAACAATCGCGCCGGCGATTAAAATGCGCGCATACTTTTTTATAAAATCGTACATTTCTTGGGTTTGAACTTCTTCGCCTATTTCACGGTACAATGCATCTTCGGCATGTTCCGACATGGTCTTTTTGGGTTGCTTGATTGTTTTGAATCGTTCCAGCATGCTTGCCATAATTTCTTCCTTTTTTTGTTTGTGTCCCATAATAATCCATTTTGTGCCTATTGCAAATGGAAAATATTTATCTATAATAATCGGCATGAAAGGAAGAAAATCGAAAATAACAGAAACACCGCCGCGCGATGCCGCCGTACCCGCGGTTATACAATCACCGCGCTTGCCAGTTATTTCTGATGAATCCAGCTTGGACCGCTATGTCCGCGCAATCCAACAATTTCCATTATTGTCACCCGAAGACGAATACAAATACGCAACCGAATTTCAACAGACCAAGGATGCTTTTGCGGCCGAAAAACTGGTCACCAGTCATTTGCGCATGGTTGTATCCGTAGCGTATGATTTCCGCAATTATGGCATTCCGGTCGTTGATTTGATTGCGTCCGGCAACCTGGGCCTGATGCAGGCTTTGCAAAAATTTGACCCGGAACGCGGATTCCGGTTTTCAACATACGCTATGTTCTGGATAAAGGCCGAAATTTACGAAACAATATTAAACAATTGGTCGATGGTAAAAATCGGCACATCGGCAAATCAAAAGCGTGTATTTTTTGGTCTGTCGCGTGCGAAACGCGCGCTGGGCATCATGGATTCAACATTGTCCAGCGACCAGACAAAGCAAATTGCAGAATATTTGGATGTATCGGAATCAGACGTTGAAAATATGTCAGGCCGGATGCGCGCACGCGATTTATCGCTGAACCGGCCGGCACATGATGAAGACGGTGGCGCAGATATTATGTCCAATCTGGCCGATAATGCAGATTCGCCCGAAGACAAAATTTCAGATATGCAGTTCCGACGATTCGGTCATGAATTATTGCAAAAACATATGGCGGATTTGCCGGAACGTGACCGTGCCATACTGATTGCACGAAGGTTGTCCGACCCGGTGCAAACACTGGAACAATTGGCTGAAAAATACAGCGTATCACGCGAACGTATTCGCCAAATCGAAGAACGGGCATTTTCAAAATTGCAATCTGCGATGTTATCGGATGCGAACAAGGAATAATCATGAAGAAAATTTTGTTATGTCTTATGCCTTGTGCTTTGTGCTTTGCGGCGCATGCAAATCCATTGGAATACCAATACGGCGATTTTACTTTTCGCGCCAGTGGCGAAGGCATGATTGGCGGCGCGTACGCACGTGACCCGGATGATTATTTTTTATCTGATTTTCGTATTCGTTTAACGGGCAATTACGCATTTGATGATGAATGGCGAATGGGTGCAGTATATTCGGTTGACCGGTTGACGCTGGATGCGGACAAATGGGCGCGTGACGCGTTTATGTTTGTTGAATCGCCATGGGGTCGCGGCGAAGCCGGAATTACAGATTCCATCGCGAATAAAATGGGCGTTGCGTTGCCGGATGTCGGCGGTTTGCGTATTAATGATTATTCAATTGTGTATGATATCGCAAACCCGAATGCGATGTTTATTGCGAATCCAACCAACGGCGGCACGCGTTATTCTTTGCGTGGCTCTATTGCGACCGTACCGTCAAAACCATGGCAATTCGGTATATCGTTCGCACCCGGCGAAGACCGATTCAAATCTGCATCCGACATCGGAATAAAATATCGCAAACCAGACGGCAAGACTAAAATTACTGCATCATTCGGCGCATCATTCATCGATTCACCGCGTAATTTAACCGAAGACATTTTCGATTATGTCGCAGATGCAAATTTCCGCGCACAAATTGCAACTGGATTGAATGTACAATACACCAGCTGGATGTTCGGCCTGAACGTACGTGCGATTTATGACCATGAACCACTGGGACCAACCAAGGACGGTCTACGCATCGGCACCGGCGCATCTTATGATTTGTTAAATTACAGCGTATCCGCATCATATATCTTTTCGGACGTCGGATTATTCCATGATAATGGCACACGATATGTTCATACCGGTCTTTTATCATTGCGATATAAAATAAATCAATTCGTTGATGTTTGGACCAGTGGCGGCCTGGTCGCATCTGAAATTACCACCAGTCCGTTTATTGCCGGCGGATTACGTGGAAAGTTTTAAAATATAATTTCTATGGACGCCTGCTTGCTGTTGGCTCTGGTCATGTATGTCAAATACACTCCCGCCACCAACAACATCGCATTCGTCCCATATAAATTATATTTTTCATTAAAAAAATCCGCCAAATGGCGGATTTTTTATACAAGGCATTTAAGGGCGGCACCAGTATTTTTTATCATAAACCATCCCAATCTGTAATCGGCCATATAAACGGTCAGCATAAACAGGCCCAGCGCGCCGATAACAATCATCACGCGAATCCGATTCCCGCGCAAGCAATACACCGCAATATTATACAGCAAGAACAATACATACAAATCAACAATAATGCTGATTATCCACAAGCTGGTGCAATTAAACGCCAATGCGTTCATTATCAGTATAACCGGATATATAAAGAACACGGACGCCAAACCCTTGACCGCAATTTCCCAATCGCGTTCACCGCCGGTAATTTCCGCGACCAGCATAAGAAGTCCGCCAAGCACGAACAATATCGCAACCGCCAAAACCGGCACAACAACCAGTTTCGAAAATACGACGGAAAAAGTTATCGTCGCGCCGCCGATTAATTGCATCGCCAACACGGCCGCACCGCCCAGCAGACCGTACAGGAATGCCTTTAACATTGATTCTTCCAGATTGCCGTCCGCGACGATTTTCGAAAAGAACTGTTTCGGACGGAACAATACGTCCAATATGCTGGTCGTCCAGCGTGCGATTATATTTTTCTTTTTTGGTGCTTTTGCCATTGTCGTCTCCCGCTTGCTTATTGACTTTTATAAGATTATAATAAAGCAAGAATTACAAAAGAGCAATGAGTTTTTAACATGACAAAAATCGCAATCGTTGGGCGGCCAAACACTGGCAAATCGACACTGTTTAATCAATTGACGGGTACGCGTGATGCGTTGGTCCATAACCGGCCGGGTGTTACGCGCGATGTTGTCGCCGGCAAAATGAAAATGCCGGATGATGCGAACGTCACGCTTTTCGATACTGCGGGCTTGGAAGCAAAAACAACGGATATCGGAAAAATCAGCACAGATATGGCATTGGCAACAATTAAAAATGCAGACGCGGTTTTGTTTGTGGCGGATGCCAAAGCTGGCCTGATGCCAAAAGATTTGGATTGGGCGCGCGTGGTTAATCGTTTGAAAAAACCGGTGTTATTATTAGCGAACAAATCAGAATCCGGAAAACGTATTGCTGACAATTCAGAATTTTATAAATTGGGATTCGGAACACCAATTCCAATTTCCGCTGAACATAAAATTGGGTTTGATGCGATTTATGATTTTGTGGAAAAATTTGATAATAAAAAAGAAATTCAAAAAACAGATTTGGATACTGAAAATAATAAAGAACTGCGCATTGCAATTATGGGGCAGCCAAATGTTGGAAAATCCACACTTGTAAATCGCATTCTGGGTCAAAATCGCATGATTGTAAAGGACGAGCCGGGAATCACACGTGATACTGTGAAATTATCGGCGCGCGCATTGGGCCGTAATTTTACAATTATGGATACAGCGGGTCTGCGACGCAAAGCAGGCATCACAGACGATGTCGAAACATTATCCGCGCTGAAATCGCTGGACGCAATTGGCAAAACGGATATTGTGATTTTAATTGTCGATTCTACGAAAAATATAGAAAACCAAGCCCTTGGCATTGCCGGCCGCGTATATGACGCCGGTAAAATTCTGGTTGTCGCGCTGAATAAATGGGATTTGGTTGATGCAAATGAACGCGATGCGAAATGGTCGAAATTAACGCGCCAGTTTGAAAATTCATTCTCGCAAATTATAAAGCCGATGATTATACCGATTTCGGCCGAAAAGGGAACGGGCGTCACAACAATGCTGAAACGCGCGTTCGCGCTGTGGGATATATCAAATACGCGTGCCGGCACGGCGATAATTAACCGCACGATTGAAAAACTGGTCGCGGCACATCAACCCCCGATGTCACGCTTGAAACGCCCGATGCGTATTAAATTCGCTTCACAAACAAAAACGCATCCGATGACGGTTGTGATTAATGTTGGCGGTGCATCGGATATTCCAGATTCTTATACACGGTATCTGCGCCGCGGTATTGCCAAAGCATTAAACTGGGAACAATTGCCGATTGTGATTGAATATAAAAAGACAGAAAATCCGTTTGAATGAATCATTTAAAAAATTTATGGAAAATCTGACCGCGGGACGCAAAGAAGAATGCCCGCTGTCTGCGTATGAAAAATTCGGCGACAAAGCAAAATCATCACGCAGAAAAATAATGCGCGAACATGCGGGCAATTTACGCCGCGCACCGGCGAAATTGGATTTACACGGACAAACAGTTGCAGAATCAGAAATCTTGGTCGCGGATTTTTTGCGAAACCGTCCTGGTGAAACAGTGGAAATTGTTACCGGTCGATCGGGCAAACTGCGTACTTTATTCCCTGAATGGGCAAATGGCTTTTTGGCACCATATATAGTGGAATATTCACTGATGCCGACCGGTGGCGCGTGGCGGGTGAGGGTGAGGAAATGAAATTGCACCCAATAATTTTTTCCGCCAGCAAACGTTTGGATTTATAAAAAATTACAAAAATAAAACACCCCTTTCGGGGTGTTTTATTTTACATCTCGGTCGATATTATATCACCGAATGTTCCGACTTCCTGTGCCCCTATATAGCACCTGATATGATTACCGACGCTTTCCATCCATTCTTCCTGTTCGCGCGAGAATTGCGCGCGATTTGCTGATTTCATTATCTGGGCCGTAGTAACACCCACCACAGTCCCGCCAATACCAGCACCAAGTATATTCACAGCTGTACGCCATCCCTTATTCTTGTCTTCTAATTCGCTGGCCCCGCATTTTGTATCAAGCAGTCCTTCGTGCGACCAGCTGAAATAATATCTTGTGCCATCTGGGTCTGGGCCAGTTGTAACTTGGACGCCCATTGCTGTCAGATTAGATATTATCGTTTGCACAGGAACATTCGAACCAGCGCGATGTGACGCCCTGAATGTGGTCACGCTTTGTTCGCCCACGCCTGTGATAGTAGAACGCGTTATTATGGTATCACGCACTACATAGTTCGATTCAAAACTATGCGGAATCAATGCCACCAATCCTCTTATATCGCTTTCCAATTGGCTGCGACAGCTTGCTGTATTCTTGTCTTCAACCGGTTTTCTGGTACCCAATAATCCGCCCAGGCTGTTTTTTTGCAGTGCATTCATGCCGACACCACCACCAACCGCGCCCAAGATGGATGTTCCAGCAACGGCCCAACCTTGCCCTCTTTTCAAAGACCCGGACGCGTCTGTCCCTGTTTTCGCTTTGGCTACTTCTTCGGACAAATCTGCCAGCACTTGGTTCGGTATCCATGAACCGCATGTGAACGAATCGCCGACCGCAAAGTATGCTGTACCCCATGCAGTACGCGGTTCTTGCAGTTTGCGACGTATCGCAGAATCATCAGACTGGATGGTGATACGCAGACGACAGAACGAATTATATATTTCATTCGATGCACGGAACTGGGTTGATGCCAATCCCATCGTGCCGTAATTGCGCGGCAATCCGCTGGTCAATCGCACCCATTGGTACGTGCCTGCATCATTCGCAACAATTCCGCCCGCGGCATTGCCCGACAAACACATATTCTGTTGCGCCGTCAGTTTCGCGTTGAATTTTGCTTGCGCTTCCATTTCCAAGTCTGCAATCAGTTGGGCGAATACACTGCGTTCAGCTTCCTGAATTACAAAGTCCGTTTTCGCAATATTTGACGGCAATGTGAACATACCTGAATGGTCGTCACAGCGCCCAATTCCACCAGTCGCATTGGTGCACAACGGATGTCCATCCGCATCAACGTTCTGAACGGTATTTGTCTGGGCATTTATATTAATGATACCGCCGGCCAACCATCCGCTGCGCGCATCGGTCACATTTCTGCCCCACGAATCCAGTTCATAACTGATGTCGGTTTGTCTGCGTGCGGCTTCGGCGCGGATGTGTTCTTCGCATGTCTGGTTGTTTTTCACCGTGTTCATACACAATCCGATTATGATGGTGTGGTCAAGGACGCCACCAACGCGGTTCATGCTGCGGTCAAATGCTGCATTGCCCGATTGTGTAACCGATGACATAACATCCGTACGATTGCGATAACAATTTACGAAATCCGTTCCGCACATCGAACGTACGCAAGATTGTGCAACCGCCTGGCATTGACGTTTCATCTGGTCCAGCGCTGCTTGGTTGAACGAAGTCGAAAGACGTGTATTCAGCGCGCCAACCGCACCAACCGCATCTGGACGACGCGCATCGCGGTCATCGGCACGTGTGAACAGCAAATCGAACAAGCTTTCTTCTTCAAAGTTCAAGATTCCCATTTGTGTATCAAATGTCGCAACCGCATATTGGCATGAAGTATCGTTATTTACGATATGTTCGCATCCTTGCTTTATCTGGCGCAATGGTACCGGCATTGTCACACCATTGCCGTTGTTTCCAAACGCGGCGGCATAACACGCAGACCCGATGCCTTCACCACAATTACGCATTGCACAGTTAACGATTGTATCTTGGCAGCGTTGTTTTGTGCGACGGTCGAATTGGTCACGCAATTCGTTGATACGGGAACGCATCGTCGTGCTGCCCGTAAAGCGTGTGGCGTACATATCAGCGAACACGTCGGCTTGGTTATCGCGGTCACGTAATTGCGACGCGGTTGGCATCCGGCCGTTGCCGATGGTTGTTGCATAACAGAATTGATTTCCGCCGATCGTATCGAAACAAGCATTTTCAATATGGCCGCGGACATCACGTGCATTGATGGCTTGCTGGATTATATTGCCGGTCGGGTCGGTGCATCCAGCAGACAGATTATCCGGGTCAATGACAACACCCGCATTGCACAGCAGTGTCATGTTCGTGCCTTCGATACACAGGAACGGATTACGCGTGCATGCGTTCAAGAAACATTGGTCAGCCACGCGGTAACAAGTCGCGACCGCATTCACAGCGGCCAACGCCGCGCCTTCGTCAATCATGTCGCGCAAGCGTCCGGGCGCGCGCGGATTTTGTGTTGTATCGGTCGTACCCCACAGTTCGGTGCGGCCTTCGGACTGGCATCTTGCCAATGTGGATGCACAGAACACTTTCTGTTTTCTGAATTCGGAATCAGATGTGCACAGCTCAAAATCCGCACCGCAAACATCATCGCGTTTAAGGCACTGCGTATAGCGACGCACGCAATCTTGGGTGTTCAATCTTTGCGAAATCGACGCACCGGTAATCATCGTGCCCAATATGGAATTTTCGGTCGGATATACGAAAACAAATTCGCCGTTTTCGTCTTTTTCGGTCGTGCTGCGCGTTGCCAATATATTCTGGTTATTCGTGCCAAACAGCTGGAACACGCCATTCGCCGGGCAAGACAACAATGTTGATGTACAAGCAGAACGTTTTGCAAAGAACAGATTTTTATTCGTACATTCTTCGAAATCCGGGCCGCATACTTCCGGTGCGCGGGCGCATTCTAAATAAGTATCAATGCATTCGCGGTCCGTCACGGTAACCGCAGTTCCGCCACCACCCGTGGTCGTTCCACCGCCGCCGCCATGCAAAGTTGTGCGCAGCGTCGGCATACGGTTCATGACATTTGATGTCACGATGCTGGGCCGTGCGGTTGGCGTTTGATTCTGCGGCATAATCGCGGATTCCGACGCAGACGCGAACAATACGCAGCCAATTGCCGCTAATGCAAAACCGTTGAATTTCTTTAAGATATTGAACATTCTCATCTCTCCATAATGGATTTACTTATTCAAGTTTATCATAAAAGCGATGGTTCGGCAATAACTAAATCGACACAAAGTTGAATGAAAAATCCGGCTTTCGCCGGATTTTTTTACCATGTTGGTGCTCTGCGACCTTCTTTGATAATCGGCCGTTCTTCTTCCCAAACCGACAATCCGGTACGAACATCCGTCAAGACCATTTGCAAATAATATTCCACGCGGGTTTTGGATGCACACAGCCAGCATGTGTCAACCGGGATATTCCGTTGCAGCATTTTTCCGCTCAGCGAAAAATTCGGCGCGACTAATGTGCCAGTTCCGGCGATTGTCGATACATCGAATTCTGCGTTGCCGCGTTGTGCGCGGACAGCGTTGCTGGTCGTGTCTTCACCGGTAAAATTGGTTGCAAATTGTGCATGGCCGTTATTTACCAAATATACGCGAATGCGGCGGACCAACATGTCTGTATCGAAACGCTGCATCGTATCATTTACCATCGGACCCATCGCGATAACCGGATTTTTGGTATTTGCAAACACACGATTTTTCATCATGGAATCCAGCATGTGTTCCGCAGTACGTTCCCAGTCGCGATATTCCAATTCCATTACGTCGCGCATATCGGCAACGGCGCGGGAATCGTTAGTGTCGATAACACGCGTACCGCCGCCGCATCCAGCCAAAATTCCGCAACATGCGACCAGCATTAATAATTTCTTCATCCCATTCTCCTTTGTTTTTTATTTTAAATTTATAATTTTTGGTTCCGTTGCTGACCCAAACCATCGGATGTAAATCAGATGATTTCCTGCCTTTGGAACCCTTGCTTCTGATACAACTCTACCACCCGATGAAACCTGAATCAAGTTGTCATTATTCCCTTTGGTTTTATCAATTCGAATAACATGAATATGTTTCGGCAATGTGGCCCAAGTTCGCACATCCGCCGTCGTTGTCGCGATGGAATACACGGTCGCGGCCAATCCGCCCCACGGGCCCAATTGATTGTTTGCAACGGATTGCATTACTTGACGTGATACCACAGCGGCCAATGCACGCAATGCTTCGTTCACGCTGTATTCTTTGTATTCTGTCATGAACATTGCATCAACATTTGCGATTAATTGTGCACCATCAATTCCATGCGGTGCGGTCATCATTAATACATCTGTGACAGCAATTGATACAGTGCGAATTCCATTCCCGATAAACATCGGCCAATCAATGCGTCTTTCGACCAATTTTGGCGCAAATCCGGATTCTATGAAAACCCACGCAATTCCATCCGGCGTGCGGCGATTTTGTGCGGCCGTTAAATCGGCGCGTACGAATTCATTACGCGGCATCATGCCATTTGTCCGCGCCAAATATATCCGTGCGTCTTCCCATTCGGAATTTGTTTGTGCTATATTTAAAAAATAAATGCCGGCCAGGTAAGTCAGCGCCGGATTCATAATATCGGAAAAAGATTCCCATTGGGAATTTTCATTGCGCAATGATGCGGCCAGGCCGCTGTCATCACGTTGGCGCCGCGCAATTAACGATGCGTATTCGCGTGATAATTCTTGTTGCCGCGCGTATGATTGGTTGACGAGAACGCGTGCATCCGCCATCCGATTTTCCGCCAGCGCTGCCCAAATCTGATAATACGATACAAACAGAGCATCCATAAAATACGGCCGATAAGAATTGGTCATCTGGCCGCCCAATAAATTTGCCGCTTCATGAAAAAATCCGCCGGATTGTGCATCGTTCATACGACGATTGATGTCTTCGAATGCACGGTCTGATTCCGCAAATTTATCTTGTTGAAATAATGCGTTTCCGGCCAACAGTGGGTCCAAATTTTTATCACCAACAGATTGATTTGAAAAATCGCCCGCAACAAAATCGCTGCGAATATTATCCAGCCGAACTTCCATCGGCCGCGCACATGCAGATACAAACAACACGCAAATAATCAGAATTAATTTTTGCATGGACGGATTATAAAACAAAAAATGATGCAATGCACCATCAAAAAATAGGGCGGAAAATTTTCCGCCCTCTACATTTACAATGTTGCCTTAATATTCTCAACTTCATAACATTCAACCCGATCACCTTCGCGCAGGTCGTTATATTTATCAAACGACATACCGAATTCAACACCGCCGGATACTTCTTTGACTTCGTTCTTTTCGCGTTTCAACATGCCGATTTTACCGTCGTAAATAACAACGTTATCGCGCAGCAATCGCACAAACGCATCGCGTTTGATGACGCCTTCCGTTACGCGACAACCGGCGACTTTGATGCCTTTGCCGACTGTGAAGATTGCAATAATGTCCGCGTATCCAATAAAGTTTTCGCGGCGTTCTGGCGCCAATTTTCCGGTCAATATATCGCGCAGTTCATCTGTAATGCGATATACGATTGAATGATATCGAATTTCAACACCCAATTGACGCGCTAATTCACGGGTCGGTGAATCCGCACGAACATTAAATGCGATGATAATTGCATTTGATGCAGCCGCCAGGCGCACATCGCCTTCGGTAATTTGACCAACACCGGATGCAATAACATCAATGCCTGCTTTGTCCGAATCGATGTTTTTTATCATATCACGAATGGCTTCGACCGAGCCTTGGACGTCTGCGCGCAGAACAACAGGCAGCATTAATTTTTTCGTTTCATCACGTTTCGCGAACAGTTCTTCCAGACTTGAGCGTTTAACAATATTCGCTTTTTCTTTGGCTTTGTGTATGCGGAAATTTACGACTTCGCGTGCGGCAGCCTCGCTATTCAATCCGCGCAATTCATCGCCCGCATTCGGAACAGATTCCAAGCCCAGTGCAATAACCGGTTGCGCCGGTCCAACAGATTTTACCCGAACACCACCGGAATTAATCAGGCCGCGCACACGACCCCACGTGGTACCCGCGACAAATATATCGCCGACTTTCAATGTGCCTTGCTGCATTAATATTGTCGCAGTCGGCCCCAGTCCTTTTTCCATTTTTGCTTCGACAACCGTGGCGGCCGCCGGCATATTCGGGTCGGCCTTCAAATCCATCATTTCTGCTTGCAATAAAATTGCATCTTCCAGTTTATCCAGGTTGATTTTCTTGGTTGCGGAAATTTCGACTGCTTGGACATCGCCGCCCATTTCTTCGACTTGGACTTGCTGTTGCAACAGGTCCGTTTTGACTTTTTGCGGATTGGCTTCGGGCAAGTCGATTTTATTAATTGCAACGATAAATGGGACCTTGGCCGCGCGGATATGATTAAGCGCTTCAATGGTTTGCGGCATAATAGAATCGTTCGCAGCAACGACCAAAACCACAATATCCGCCATGTGTGCGCCACGCGAACGCATCGCGGTAAATGTTTCGTGCCCCGGTGTGTCCAGGAACGTAATCATCTTGCCGGATTTCGATTTAACTTCGTATGCGGATACGTGTTGCGTGATGCCGCCGGCTTCGCCAGATACAACATTCGCATTTCGGAATGCGTCCAGCAATGAAGTTTTACCATGGTCAACGTGACCAACGACGGTCACGACCGGTGCGCGGGCAACCATGTGTTCTGGGTTTGGTTCGCGGTTTAATTCTGCATCGTATGGCGATGTATTAACGCGGCGCACAGTCGCGCCGAATTCAGTCGCAATCAATTCCGCAGTATCGGCATCCAAAGATTGATTCTGGGACGCCATCATTCCCATTTCCATTAATTTTTTAACAACAACGCCAACTTTTTCGGCCAGTGCAGCGGCCAAATCTTTCACAATAATGGAATCACCAATTGCAACAACGCGTTCGACTTTTTCGGTTGGTTTGAATATCGCGCGGGCTTTGTCACGGAAACGTTTCAGCGATGCTTCGGACCGGCGTGCGCCGCCGCCGCGAATGCCAATATCGCGGTCGCCGTCTTCATCAGATGACATCACAATATCGCGGATGGAAATTCGTCCCTTGGAAAAATCTTGTTTCGGGCCCTTGGCCGCTTTGTTTTTGCCACGTTTGGCTTCTTCGTCTTCACCTTCACCAAATGTTTTGCGCGGCGCCCCGAATGATGGGCGGGTGGTGGCTGGCGACTCTTGCTGGTGGCTGGCGGTAGATTTTTTTTCTTCTTCGCCAACGGCGGCTTCGCGTGCACGCAGTTGTTCTTTGACACCTTGGTATTCTTCGGCTTCGCGTGCAATTTCTGCATCACGCAAAGACCGCTGACGTTCGTCTTCTTCTTGGACTTTTCTTCGCTCTGCCTCGCGCTCCTTGGCCGCCTCTAATACTGCGCGCAATTTTTCATCCGCCGCAGATTTTTGCGTTGGCGATTTTGGTTCTTCGCGCATTATATGCTGGCCCGGCATGACGATTTTGCGGCGTCTTTCGACGGACACAACTGCGCCTTTGGCGCTTGCCACTTGGCCGGTATCAACAGATTTTTTAAGTGTCAAAGTTGCCATAATTATTCCTGTTCTTCGGTTTCCCCAATTCCATATGCCAATTCGCGTGCTTTCATAACCACGCGGCCGGCCAGGCGTTCGGACATATTATCCGCACCCAGAATTTCAACCAGTTCATCGGACGCAAGGTCGGCCAAATCTTCCAAAGACTTTATGCCCGCGGCGCCCAATTTCAATATTGTATCGCGTTTGATGAAATCGAAATTCAGCAGGTCTTCTTTCATACCCAAGGCGACGCCTTTGTCTTTATATTCCGATTCCAACTTATCCAAATAAATCCGCGCGCGACCTTGCAATTCCGTGGCCAATTCCATATCGAAACCTTCGATGGATGACAATTCCGACAATTCCACAAATGCGATTTCTTCGATTGTACGGAATCCTTCGGTAATAAGCAAGTGCGCAACCATATCATCAACGTCCAGACCGCGCGTGAACAATTCGGTTTTTTCTTTGAATTCTTTGGCGCGTTTTTCGTGCTCTTGGGCTTCGTTCATAACGTCGATATTCCATCCGGTCAATTGAGATGCCAGGCGAACGTTCTGGCCGCGACGACCGATTGCCAATGATTGTTGGTCTTCATTCACGATAACAGCGGCTGTGTGAGTATCTTCATCGACGATAATCTTTGCGACTTTGGCCGGCTGCATAGCATTGACGATAAATACCGCCGGGTCTTCGGAATACAATATCACGTCGATTTTTTCACCATGGCATTCGTTCACAACCGGTTGGATACGCGTACCTTTCATACCGACGGTCATACCGACCGCATCGATTGATGGGTCATCGGTTTGGACCGCGATTTTGGCGTGCGAACCCGGCGCGCGGGCAATTGATTTAATTTTAATAATGCCTTCGTATATTTCCGGAACTTCTTGAACAAACAGTTTTTCCATAAACATCGGATGCGTGCGGGTCAAGAAAATCTGCGGCCCGGAATTAGAACGCGCAACGTCCATAATCAGTGCGCGAACACGGTCGCCTGGCTGCATCTTTTCGCCTGGGATTAATTCGGTGCTTTTTATATAACCTTCGGCCTTGCCGTTAATATCCACAAATACGTTTCCGAATTCGATGCGGCGAACGACGCCATTGACGATATCGCCGATATTGTCTTTGAATTCTTCGAACTGGCGGCCTTTTTCGGCATCACGTACACGTGCGGTCATAATTTGTTTCGCGGTCTGGAATGCCATGCGACCGAATTCCGGTTCTGGCAATGGGTCTTCGACAACATCGCCAATTTTAGCATCCGCAGCATATTTTTTCGCACCATCCACGGTTACCATTGTGTCGGAATTAAATTCAATGGGTTCGCCGGTTTCCGCATCCGTGCCCAAGTTTTTTGCATCAACCACGTCGAACAGGCGCTTTACACGAATTGCGCCATTTCTGCGGTCGATTGTCGCCGCAATATTGAATTCTTCGCCGAATTTTTGGCGTGCGATGCGCGCGATTGCGGCTTCCAGACTTTCAATAACGATATCGCGTTCAATTTGTTTTTCGGACGCCAAACTTTCGATGGCAAGCAACAAGTCCTGACGCGGCATGGATTCGAATGACATTTTCAAAACTCCTTATTATGTTAAAGAGCGGGATTTTTCAATCCCGCTCTTTCGAATATTTTCTAAAGAACATCCTTATTATTATATACGAATCGGGAGAAAGCAAGAAAAAATCCAGCATCGCTGGATTTTCTTAGATACTAGATACCAGATAGTAGATACTAGATAATAGACATATAATTAAAAGGATTGTCCAATATATTAGATAGCTGAAAAATAGGCCAAGGCGTGAATAAAAAATGTCTACTATAGTAGACAACTTATATCTAGTATCTAATATCTATCAGTAATACCCCAAACATCCCAAATAAGAATTTCCAGTGGTTTCAACCACTTTTGAAAATTTCTTTTCATTACGGCCGCGGAACAAGCCCAAAATAGTTCCTGCATCGGTGGCCAACATATCCAGCGATGTCGCAATTTGTGAATTCATAGTTTTGAAAAACGCGGATGTCGGATGAATTTCCGCAACCATCAAGACTTGCGGATTATTCACCAGTGACGGCGAATCTTTGATAACCATCAATTGACATTCGGCGGAAATAATAATTTTATCAGATATATGCGGTCCAGTTTTTGGATTAGTACCCAGCAGTCCGCCCCACCACCCAGTCGCACCAGCATATACCGGATAGAATAATGTTGCACCTGGATTCGCGGCGAAAAAATCAGCGAAATCCGGCTCTTTATCAATGGTATTGGGCATTTGTCCGGTGATTTTATGGATTTCTTTGCGTGCCGCAGCATATAGCGAATCGCCCCGGGTTCGTTTATTCCAATACAGCACCGGGCAAGCAGTCGATTCGTGTCTCATTGACAGGGATTATATCATAAAAAAACGCGCGATGCGCGCGTTTTATTTGTTCATCCCTTTCCACCATTTTTTCGAATTGCCCCAGATTTGTTTGATGTCGCGTTCGGCAGTTTTGTAATACTGGTCTGGGATTTTTACATTTTTGAACAAAGCACCGACCAGCGCAGGTATCGACGTCATAAACATCGCAATAAATATACCCGTTAATATTATGGTTATCACGCTGTCGTTCTGCATTAATAATCCATCCATCAATATTTCGGCATTGTTTTCAGCCAATGCAGCGGACAAAGTGCTGACGCCCGGCATACTGGCCAACATCGCGTCCAAGAACATCACAGCAAATACGATAAATACGCCAACCATTGCGATTCCAACGGTATTCTGAATAACTTCGTTAATCATATCTTTGATATTCCGGCCGCCCGCTGGCATTATTTTCCAGCCATCAAACAACCAGCCCAACAACATCAGCGGCAGCATAATCAAATCCATAGATAGTTTTATTATGGTTTGCAAGAAATACATTGGTATCGGCAACAGCGCGAAAAAGAATAAACTGAGAATTAATAACCCGGCCAGAATCAACGGCACATTCGGAAATATCGGTATGGCCCATAAAAATTTATGCATGTATTTATGGTTAAACGCCATATTCATCATGGTCCAGCCCGCAGTAATGCCCAAGCCGGTCATCTGATGAATTCCGCCCAACGTGCAAGTCAAACTGTGCCGTAATTTCGGTGAAAAAGCGCCACTGGTATTACCGGTTGCCGTATCTGCGTCTGCGATTGTGGTTGCGATTACGCATGATTCCATTCGTGCCCCGTTTGTGCCATCGCCGATGTATGATGCGGCATTGCTGACACCCAGACCGATATTAAATACTGGTTCCACAAACATGCCGGTTATCATTCGCGGCAAAGGCATGGCAAGCAAAGTTACAACAATGGTCAATTTCACCATGTGCGAACCAAATTTTCCGGCCAAAGACCACCCGTAATTTGCATCTGTCGGGTCGGCATCTGGTTTTTTTACACCGATAAACCCAGACAATATCGTCCATGCAACAAATACAGCGGTCAGCGCGAATGCCATCGGAATTGTTACCAATCCAATTGCGCGATAAATGCCTGGTAACATACCGGACAGCGTTGCCATTATATCGCCGAACAATCCGCATGACCAACAGCTGCTGAAAAATAAATAGGCATCGGCCGGATTAACCGGCGCGAACGAACGATATATCGAAAACCCAGCAATCGCCGCCCCGCCCCCAATTGCACCGATTAACAACGGCATCGCCGCCCCGGCCGAAAGCGGCAACAAGGATAAAAATACAATCCAAAATTTTTTGAACTTGGTCATTTTCCGTTCAATTATATCATAAATTTAATCCTAAAATTATGCTATAATCTTATAAATATGAACCGATATTTGCTAGTCGCTCTTTGCGGGTTGTTTTGTTTGGCGTTGCCGGTGGGCGCGCAGGCTGGCTATGGCATCATCGATTCTCTGTCGCTGGCGCCGTTTGTTCCGCTGGTCCTGGACGCATTTATGTTTGTTGCAATGACCGGATATGAATTTTTTGTCGGCAATGGAACGGGGATAATTTATTTACTTGTCTGGGGCTGGCTGGCATTTACCATCGCGATGTATTTGGTGAAATTATATTTCCCGAAAAACTGGCTGGAATTTTTTGGAATGTCACCATCCGGCGACCTGTGGGGTGGTAAAACGACGGCCATGAATATTGGCATGGATTTGTTAAAGCCCATGATTCGCGCGGTTGTTGCCGTGACTTTGTTGTTGCCGTTGAAACCGCAATATATTACGAATTTCGTTGTGGACCCATTTTTGCAATTCGGGGCAATATATACAAGCAGCATATCTGAAACCGTTGTACAAGCAAATTCATGGGGCGGTACGCCGCCGAAAATGGAATGTCCGGCGGAAATAATCGAACGCGGATATATATCTGAACGGTCTTGCTTGTTCTTGGTACAACCAGTCGCCGATGTCACGCACGCGAATAATATTGTTATCAAGCGCGGATTGGAATTATTTATGCAGGGCTTGGGGGGACTGATAACTTTGATTCCGCGTGGCGGCCGGGATTTTATGAATTTAATTACGGGCGCAATATTGACGGTAACATTTGTGGCCAGTAATTTCTTTATGGCATTATTGATTATCCAAGGTATTTTTGGATTGGGCATTGCATTGATTTTATACCCGTTCAAAGTATTGATGTTCGTTGTAAAAAAACCAGACGGCGATATGTGGTTCGACCCGTGGGACCCTTTTTCAGATTTAATCAAAGCACTGAAAGCATTGGTTATCACCATGATTGCAACGATGTTTATAATGGCCGTGAATATCGCTGCGATAAAGGCATTGTTCAAATGGGATACGTCTGTATTTATGGTTGCGGCGGGCGGCGCCGCGCACAGCAATGTGCCCGTTGTGGCATCCGGCGCGTCTGCTGACATGGGATTTGGAACGCATTCGATTACATGGCTGTCCGCCATATTGACATTTTATTTGATGTTTCGGATATTTGAATTAACGCGCGAAAAACTGAACCAATATACCGCAGAAAACAAAACGACTATCGGCGGTCAAAGCCTGTACAAAGCAGTCACAGGCGATGCAAAAACAACACTTAAAAATACCAAGAAATGGGGCGGTAACGTGGTCAAGGCCACAAACTGGGGCAAAAACACCAAGCTGGGCAAATGGGTTGGAGGGAAACTGACAGGGGGAAAATAGTCAACAGTATTCAGTAAACAGTAGACAGCATAAATTTGATTATACTGACTACTGACTACTGACTACTGACTACTGATATGCTAAACTGGACACACTCTATTGTCGATTCTACTGTACAGTGCTGGGGCTGTGGTGTCTTTGACCGCTTGTTCCGCGTGATATCTGCGGCCGCCGCAACCATGTATGACAATATGGTTTGGTTGGGTATTCTTATTCTGTCCGTGTTTATCGCGTTCTATGTTTTGTATGCCGTCGTTGATAATCTGATTATAAACCAAGGCAAAGAATCGCTGTATGATAAATACATCAAACCGGTTTTGTTCAGTTCGGTGGTCGTTGTGTCATTGCTGGGCATGGGTGTGTTTTTCCCGCGGATGGTTACGACATTCACACTGGAACCTGTTGCAAATATGACATTGATTTACAGTCATGCCATGCTGCAAACATCGCCCGAAATCGTTGCGGATAAAATATCATATACGCCAGAGCCAATGGCGGACGACGGATTTTATCGCCCGCAATTACGCGATACAATTATCGAATTGATGAAGACATCAACGGTACAATTTCAATCGATGATAAAATTGGGATTGGCCGTTATGGATGGTGCATTTTCGTGGCAAGCAATCTTTGGCATCGGTGCATTGGTCAAACATGTAATGATGTTCTTTTTGGGATTAGCATTGGTATGGGGATTTTTTAAATTATTTATAAAATTCTGTTTTTATTTTGTGGATGTAATTGTGGCACTGACATTCTTTGCGTTTTTCTTTCCGCTGGGATTGGTATTTTTTGTATTCAAGAATTCCGCGGCCGCCGGATGGGTCCGCGACATCGGCAAAAATATCGCACCGGGAATGTTAAAGAACGCGATAAATTCTATCGTAACATTGGCCACCGTTGTTATAACATATGTTGTGATAATGGTTTTAATTGCGAAATTCTTTGCATTCGGCGGCGACGTGGGCGGCGTGGAATTAATGCGGCAAATTCATTCCGGCGAAATTTACAGCAGTAATATTTCGGACGATAACCTGGCGACCTTGACGCTGGCTGGAATTATTGTATTAATGTACGTGGTGCAATTCTTGGCGGGCCAGATTAAAGATATTTCAAAAATGGTAACGGATACATTCGGATTGCCGGCGCCGTCTGCACCACTTGGCGAAGCATTGGGCGATGATTTTATGAAGTTGTCCGGAAATCTATGGGAAATGACCAAGAAAACCGGCGGAATAATATACAGCGCCGCAACAGGCAAAGAACCACCGAAAGAAACCAAAAAAGAAGATAAAAAATAAAAATGTTAAAGGCCAAAATTATCATCGCCGCAATCAAAGCATTCCTGTGGATTGCCCTGATTGGCGTAGGTATTTGGTATTTATCGTCCAGCATCGGCGGCGGAACAATTTCATACGTATCACTGGAAAGTTTTCTGCGCGCAACCGGCGCATGTCAGGACGGCATCTGTGATATCGCGGCCAGTAATGGATGTTTCCTGTGTCCTTATATTGAACAATTATTTTTTACAATTGGCGTTGCGGCGGAATCTTTCTGGATGGCAATTATCGACCATATTTGGATTTTATTATCGCTGGGCTTTGTAATATTCTTGTTCCACCATACATACAAATATTTGCAAGAACAAAACGCGGCCACCGCACAGATGAAAGCCGATGAACGCAAATTCGAATTCGGAAAATGGTTCGACAAAGTATGGCGCCAAGGCGTGCGTATATTGGTCGTCGGCGTAATCATCGGCGCAATCGGGTACGGCGGAACAACAGCAATCAAAGTCGTGGCTGATGTCACAATTACACCGGTGATGTTTATCGGTTCTGAAATGGCCATGATGGCAACGGGCGTGGCAGACAGCGCACAATGCGGCAGCGGAATACAAATGCCCGCGGGCGATGTTATGGGTCCAGCAATGCGACCATTCATGTGCGCGATTGGAAATTTGAATACAGTAATTCTGGCCGGTGCCGCAGGCGGGTTTGCATTGATGAATTATGCTTGGATGGGAATGGGCGGCGGAATGTTCACTTGGCTATCCGGATTGGCATTGGTCATAATGTTTTTATTCATCGGGTTTAATATATTTTTCAAAGTACTGACCGTTGTATTTCAATTGGTATTTTTAATAATATTCCTGCCGCTGATTATCGCGGCATGGGCATTCGAAAAAGAATGGAAATTACTGGGCGGCGTGATGTCTAATGCAATCGGCATGTTGGTCCGATGCGCCGTGCGAATTATCGCCATAACTTTGCAAATATTAATCGTATATGCGATGGTCGTATTTGCCGCAGACGAATATTTCCCAGGTCCGCGCGATGGATATTCGGCCATTTTGCCGCCCGGAATTGCAATGAATTTATCTGCAACTGATACAGCATTGGTCGGCGAAAGAACGGTATCGGTTATGGAAGTATTTTCTAAATGCGAACACGCATCTATGTTAGAATCCGGCGGTGTTGATAAAGACGCATTCGTTGCATGCTTTAATTACGAAAAAATCCAAGTTGAACGGCAACATCCGGGCGCGTTTGATTTTATGCGAAATGGCTGGGAATTTTTAATCTTGATGTTGGGTCTGTTCTTTGTGTATTGGTATGTAATACGCGACAAGATTGACGGAATGCTGGGCGGCAAAGGAATCTTTGGCGATGAAGGTGGCGATTTTGATTACGGTAAATCCGTCCGCGATTTCGGTGGCGCATTATGGAAAGCACCACGGCAAATACTGGATAACATTGGCAAGGCGATGGCAAAGAAGTGAGAAAAATACTAATATTTTTAACCGTTCTTTTTATCGGATTTTCCGGAATGTCTTTTGCGGCCGAAACAAATGTACCGATGACCACAACGCACGATATTGGAATCGCCGGAACATGGACCACAGAAAATAACCGCGCGGCATTAATTGGCGATATGAAAAATGATGCAGCGGGTATCCAAGCAGGATTCCAAGAAAATTTTGATGTGGGCGAAGACGGTCGCATAACACTTCAAAAAGATTTTGTTCCAATCGAAGCAAAAGTTGGTCGCGCATTTATCGGCGCAATGTCGATGGTTGGCAATGTCCTGGACCGCTCGCTGTTCAGTTTTATACGAATATTTATAATAATCCTGTTTGTATTCTGGATTATGATAGAGGCATATAACCTGATGAAAACCAGCGGCAATGCCCGTGAACTGGGCCTGGATATCGTTAAAAAAGCCGCGTTAATCATCGTATGGTTTATCATTCTGAATAATAACCCGGCGCAATTATTTATGTGGATTATGTCGCCGGTTATCGCGGCGGGAACGATTATGTCTGATATAATTTTGGGTGGTGTAACGGCGGCAATTGGTGTTAATTTGCCCGATACTTGCGGACCAATTCATGCGTATATGGCGGCCAATCCGATCGCAGAAAATGTGATTTCCAGCACAGCAGCGGCGGATTTATTATGCATTCCGACGCGCCTTGCGGGATTTTTCTATATATGTGTTGCGGCCGGATTTAAATGGATTTTGGCCGGAATTGGGTCGTCTGCGCTGACATTCGCGGCCGGTATCGTGTTTGTTATAATATTTGTTTATAATATCTGGCGATTTGCATTGCAGGCACTGGGCATTGTTGCCGATATGTTCCTGGCCATCTTACTGCTACCATTTACCGCCATCGCCGAAACATTCGGCAAATGGAAACCAAAAGGTGATGCGCCACTGGTCCAGATTTTCAGCGCATTCGCCGGATTATTCAGTAATACGCAAAGCCTGCACAGCGTGTTTATAAAATTCATCAATGCGATTATTTACTTTGTTGTTTTGGCGGTTGTTGCGGCGATTGGATTGGCATTATTGGGCACGGTTGTTGATGCCAACCTGGCGCTGATTACGCCGGCTGAAAATGCGGACGACTTTATGACAATCTTAATCACCGGTGCGTTGGTTGCATATTTGGTCAATAAATCTGGCGAAATTGCCAAAGACCTGGGCGGCAAACTGGACGGCGACAGCAGTAAATTTACAGCGCAATTTACCAAAGATGTCCAGGCAATCTTGAAAAACACCCAGAATCAAATCAAGGCTTGGCGCAAAGCTATGAAAAAATGATTTCTATGATATAATGCACGCGAAAAAGGAATAAATATGCTTTCAAATTTTTTAATTTCCCAGGGATTCGATATATTCGGTCGCGCGGCGGTGCAATTTTCTGCTGGATTTGCGGCCGCACTGGCCATCATGCTGATATTCGGCAATGCGTTTATAAACCGTATGCGCACATGGCAAAAAAAAGGTCAACCGATACGCGAAGATGGACCGAAAACCCATGCGGCAAAGGCTGGGACACCGACAATGGGCGGATTGTTAATACTGGCCGCTATATTTACCGCATCGATTTTGTTTATGGATATTTATAATCCGATTCCGTGGATTGCTTTGGCATCGCTGGCCGCGTTCGGTGCGATTGGATTTGTCGACGATTTTGGCAAAGTTAAGCGTCAGTCTTCGCAAAATAAAGACGCTCTGTTGTCGCCCAAAGCACGGCTTGCGCTGGGCGGTATAATCGCCATAGTCCTGACATATTTTATCGATAAAAATATGCCTGCATATATGACCGGATTATCCATATATTTCCCCATATTTCATAAACTGGTACATTTTGGAATACTGTATTTCGTGTTTGCTTATTTTGTAATTGTTGGTTCTGCGAATGCCGCGAATATCACAGATGGACTGGACGGTATGTTGTCCAAAGTATTGTTGCCGGTCCTGGTTGTCCTGATGGTTGCATTGTACAGCGCAACGCATATCAATTTTTTACCGGGCGGCGTGTTTATACCTGAATCAGTTGGTCTGTATCCGGTGTTGGGCGCTGCGATGGGTGCGGTCTTGGGATTTCTGTGGTTTAATTCGCGGCCAGCACAGATATTTATGGGCGACGTTGGGTCGCTTGCCCTTGGCGGATTTATGGGAACAGTCGCAATGTTATTAAAGGCAGAAATAGTCACCGGATTTGCCGCATTAATGATGGTATTGATTTTGGGGTCATCGTTTTTACAAACCTTTTATTACAAAATAAGTGGCGGAAAACGAGTATTCAAAATGGCACCACTGCACCATCATTTTGAATTATCCGGCTGGGCCGAAACAAAGATAGTCGAACGATTTTTCATATTATCGATTTTGTTTTGTGCGATTGCACTGGCAATATTAAAGATGTAACAAATGTTAAAACGTACCGAAGAAAGTTGGCTGACCAATTGGTATTTCGAAATAGACCGACATTTATTGTGGGCGGTGGTGATACTTGCGTTCGTTGGAATGTGGGCGATGGTTGCGGCTGGCTCGGTCGCGGCCGAACGAATGAATCCACCACAGCCATGGCATTTCTTTTTTGTAAAAATGCTGCCATTCTATCTGTTTGGATTTATAACACTGATTGTATCCAGCGCATTGTCATCAAAATGGGTGATGCGCGTGGCATGGCTTAACGTCGCGTTCTGTCTGCTTTTATTGATGGTAACGCTGGTCCATCCGATGGTTATAAAGGGTTCTTCGCGATGGGTCAATCTGTTCGGGTTTTCTGTTATGCCGGGCGATTTGATGAAGCCGGGTTTTATAATCCTGACCGCTTGGTTTTTAACGCGAATGAAGAAAATTACCGCCGGTGCAGATATGTTCGTATCACGGCGCGCATGGCGATGGGATGGATGGCCAATGTATTTGGCCGTGTTTGCACCGGCGCTATTAATTATATTGCGTCACCCGGACGTCGGTACTGCGATGCTTTATTTGTTCGTGTTATCTGGGATGATTTTTGTTGCCGGATTGCCAATGTACTTTATTCCGATTTTCGGTGGTATTGCCGCAATCGGTGGCATATTCGCGTTTTTAACCATGGGACATTTCCGTGGACGTGTTTTGACATTCCTTGGCTTTTCCGGCGGGTCGGATAATTTCCAAGTTCAAAAGTCTGTCGAAGCCATCCGACATGGCGGATTATTCGGCAGCGGCGAAAGTTCATTTATAAAACAATCCCTGCCCGAAGCACACACAGACGCAATATATTCCGCAATCGCCGAAGATTCCGGCGCAATTTTGGCCGCGTTATTAATCGTCGGATTTTTGTATATATTAAAGCGTGTCGCTGTAAATGCGCGCAGCGCACGCGACCAATTTGTGTTCTATGTGGCATCGGGCATGTTTGCATTGCTGGGCATCCAGGTTACAATTAACTTGGCATCAACACTGGGCATGATGCCGCCAAAGGGAATGACATTGCCATTGATATCATATGGCGGGTCATCGTTTGTATCGTTCTGTCTGTTGTTCGGATTATTGATTGCACTGGTCAGAGAGGATAAGTGGAAATGAAAACATTAAAAATATGGATTGCAACTGGTGGAACCGGCGGACATGTTTTCCCAGCGATTGCGGTCGCAACTGAGTTGGCCCGCCGCGGCCATCGCGTAATTATTTCATCCGACGGCCGCACAATGGATATGGTGCGTAAAAACCGACCAGCGGATACCGGAATCGCATTTATTTGGGCGGGCGGTGTTGGCGCGAAATCCAAATTGCAACAAGCATGGGCTTTGTTCAAAATCGGAATGTCCGCGGCCGCACTTACATTACGATTTATGTTATTCCGTCCGGCCGCAATCGTTTCATTCGGCGGATATGCGTCTGTGCCCGCTGTATTGGCCGCACATATTTGGAAAATTCCGATTTTCCTGCATGAACAAAACGCCGCAATCGGCCGCGCGAATGCGTTTGCACTGCGATGGGTCGGAACGCTGATGACGTCATTCCCCGCTGTCGCGGGGGTCAACAGTAGACAGTCAAAAGTAGACAATAAATTAAAAGTTGTTTACACCGGATTGCCCGTTCGGACAGAATTTAATATGAAAACCGACTGTCTACCGTCTACTGTATGCTGTCGACTACTCGTCACTGGTGGCAGCCTTGGTGCGACAATACTCGACGAAATTGTTCCGGCGGCCGTTGCCGCCCTGCCCGCAGCAATGAAAAAGAAATTATTTATCGTTCATCAAACGCGGCCGGATGCGGTGAACCGATTGCGCGCACAATATGAAAAAATGGGCGTGCGTGCGAATGTGTTGTCTTTTATTCACGATATGGCCGACCAGATGCGCAGCGCAGATTTGGTTATTTCCCGCGCAGGCGCCAGCACGGTTGTCGAATTGCAAACATTGGGTAAACCGGCAATTCTGGTACCGCTTTCGATTAATCCAGACCAGCCGGCGAATGCCGCAGCATTTGTAAAGAATGGCGGTGGCTTTAACATCCCACAGAATAAATTCACCACTAAATGGTTGGCCGCCACGCTGTCCGATTTGTTTTCAAATCCCGCGCGCTTGGCAAAAATGGCCGACAAAGCCCGTGTTCCAAACGATGCAGTTAATAAAATTGTCGAAGTTATAACCAAAAGTTAAAAATATGAAAAAAACTAAATCAGAAACCAGAAATATCGTCTTGTTCGATTTCGACGGAACTCTGTCCTGTGGTGATGCAAATTTGGCATTTTGGAAATATTGTTTTCGGCATTCGTTGCGGCCATGGTTGTTTATCCCTGTAATACTTTGCGGGCTGGTTTTGCAATTTATCGCATGGATTTTTAACCGGTTTACTTCGTATGATGCTCGGCTGACACGATTGGATATCCTGTGGCGTGAAATGTTGCGCCCTTATTTGACGCCAAAAATGATAAAAAAATTGGCGCCTGGGTTTATTAAACAGCATAAAATGGCGCGGTTTGGCTGGGCAGCCGAACAAGTCGCAAAAGAACGCGCCGTCGGCAATTTCGTAATTATGACCAGCGCAAGCCCGGCTTATTTATTATTGCCATTAATCAAAGATATGGATTTTGATTTGATAATTTGTTCCGAAGTGGACAACACGCACCCAAACAAATTTGAATTCTTTAATTACGGTGTGAACAAAGTTCATTCGTTAAACGCATTCCTGCGCAAGCCATATAAAATCGTCCGCGCTTATTCAGATTCAAAATCGGATTTACCGATGATGAAATTGGCCACCAAACAAGTTTGGATTGACCCGAAAACCGGCGGCCGTGTTTAATCAGCGAATTCCAAATCGCGCAGTTTTTCTGCGCGCGGTGTGATTTTTCCAATGGATGTTTTCAGCGCGTCCAAATCTTCGGTCGTCTGGCGGAAATGATTGCTCAGCGCCGCCGCACGCGTATCCAATCGCGCCAAATCGGTCAGCAATAAATCGAGTTCTTTTTTAATCTGGCCAGCAACGCGCTTGATTTTTATATCGGACAAGACGCTGCGAATTGTATTTAATGTTGCCCATAATGTTGCAGGCGACACGATAAAGACTTTGCGCCGCGCGGCATAATCAACCAAACCCGAAAATTCCCGGTGCAGAGTTTCAAATATAGATTCAGACGCGATAAACATCATCGCGCTTTCGGCTGTTTTACCCGTGATAATATATTTTTCCGCGATATCGTCGATATGTTTGCGTACTGATAATTCGAATTGTTTGCGTGTCATATCGCGGTCACTGTCCGTCGTCGCATCCAACATCCGCGAATACCATTCCAGCGGAAATTTCGAATCAATGACCATATCGCCCGGCGGATAAGGCAGACGTATAACACAATCCGGCCGCATGCCGTTTTCCATTGTGCATTGAAACGCGTAACTTTCCGGCGGCATAACGTCGGCCACCAAATCTTCCAATTGGCGTTCGCCGAATGTACCGCGGGCTTGTTTCGAACCCATCAGGATATTTTTAAAATTCGCAATATCGCCCGAAATATTTTTCAAATCTACGGCATTTTGCGCCAGTGCGGCCAAACGTTCGGACAGGCGTTCGCGCAGACGCGCATTATCTTCGCGCAACGCTGCCAATTGGGTTCCAATATCGGTCGGTTTGCGCAGCAACATCACCAAAACCAATACCAATACAACCACCAGCAATATAAAAATATAAGTTGTCATTCAGATTTCCTTTGATAATATTAGTATAATAGGAAAAAATCGATGTTGCAAATGCATTTATGTTTTGACCCGGTACTGCGCGAAATTGCCGCGCCAGTCGATAAAATCGACGATGTCTTGCACGCAATCCTGGATGAAATGGTGATTATGATGAATGACCAGGTGGGTGTCGGCTTGGCCGCACCCCAGGTTGGAATACGCGGACGTTTCTTGGTTATGAAAGACCCAGAAACCGACAAATTGTACAAAATGATTAACCCGCGCATTATGTCGAAATCCGAAAAACTGTGCGATATGGAAGAAGGATGCTTGTCCGTATTGGGTGGCGATAATTTGCCCATTTTTACATATGTTACGCGTCCGGAATCAATTGCAATCGAATGGACGGATGAAAATGGCGTGGCGCGCGCGGCAGAATTTTCCGGATTCGCATCACGTATTGCACAACATGAAATAGACCATTTGGACGGCATATTATTTATCGATTACCTGTCACCCATAAAGCGTGAGCAAGTAATGCGAAAAGTGAAAAAAAAATGAAATTAATTTTAATGGGTACGCCGGAATTTGTGCCTTCGATTTTTGACAACATTGCGCGCGAACATGAAATCATATCGGTTTTTACGCGTCCGCCAAAACCCGCGGGACGGAAACAAGAATTACAAAAATCGCCCGTACATATATGGGCTGAATCGCATGGGTTTCCAGTCGAAACAAATATTAACGAAATACATAAATATTCGGCGGATATGGCGGTTGTGATTTCATACGGTGTTATATTAAAGCCTGACGTTCTGGCCAAAATGCCTTTCATTAATACTCACTTTTCCATGTTGCCGAAATATCGCGGCGCATCGCCTTTTCAAACAGCAATCATGAATGGTGACACGGAAAGTGGCGTGTGTTTAATGCGTATTGACGAAGGACTTGATACCGGCGACATATATATGTGCTGCCCGTTCACAATTGGCGAAAATGATACAACCGCGGATGTGGTTGCACGTGCAAGCACTTTAACAACAGATATGCTGTCCGAATTTTTGGCTGCGCCGGATAAATATCCCGCAATGCCGCAAATCGGCACGCCTACATTTACGCGGAAATTCAACGGCACGGATGAAATCATAGATTGGTCGCGGCCCGCTGTCCAAATCCACAACCAAATCCGCGCAATCGGCGGCCGCACTAAAATAAACGGACTCGATGTAAAGATTTTGGAAACTAAAATTATTAACGGAAAGCTAGAAATAACGCGCATACAACCCGCCGGCAAAAAACCTATGCCCTGGCGCGACTTTGTAAACGGCCAACGCGGAAAAATAGAATTCTGAGAGAGAACAACCGAAAAGGAACACAAAGATGTCCGGTAATTTTAAATTCGAAAACAAATATTGTGAACGTGTAATCCAAACTTCTCCTTGGATTAAAAGCGATTCTAAATCTAATTACATAGTCTGTGCTCTCTGCTCACACTCTAAGGAACTTACATATTCTACTATCAGGCGTCCTGGTTTCATAAAAACTGTTCTTGTTTGCACGCATCCTGACCAAGGAGAATTCAACATAGAAGATATAAAATCAACGCTTCGTGCTGAACAGCCACAACCAGATCAGATAGTATCATTCAAAGGGTTTTGTTATAAATTTAACTGGCCGCAAAATACAAAGTAACATGACACGATACAAAATACTTCTTGAATACGATGGGCGTAACACCGTCGGCTGGCAGATTCAGGGCACGCGCGGCAATCCGAACGCACCATCGATTCAGGGCCTTGTACAGGATGCTATTTTCGCATTCTGCGGCGAACGTGTTGATGTCTTGGGTGCCGGCCGAACGGATGCCGGCGTGCATGCAATTGCAATGCCCGCACATTTTGATTTGGAAAAAGATGCGGACACAGACACCATCCGGGACGCGGTTAATTTCCACCTGCGCAGCGCAAATGCACCCGTGTCGGTATTGTCCGCGGAAATTGTTTCTGATGATTTTCATGCACGGTTCGATTGCAAAATGCGCCATTACAGATATATAATTTTAAATCGTCGGGCGCCGGCCATTCTGGACGATGGACGCGTTTGGTGGATTCCGCGACCATTGAATATTGATGCAATTCGCGATGCGGCACAAAAATTTATCGGCAATCATGACTGGACATCGTTTCGTTCCAGTGAGTGCCAGGGAAAATCACCAATAAAAACATTGGATAAAATCAACATCTCGACCAAAGATAACAAGATAATAATCGACGTTTCCGCTCAGTCTTTTCTGCATCACCAAGTTCGTAATATTGTCGGAACTTTGGCTGAAATCGGCCTGGGCAAACCGTATGATATCGATGAAATATTTGCGGCGAAAAATCGGTCGGTCGCGGGTCCAACTGCACCACCGGACGGATTATATTTTGTTAATGCAGAATATTAAAAAACCGCCGAAGCGGTTTTTTATTTTTTTGCCGTGCGGGCCTTGCCACCATTACGATTACGTTCCGGCCGTTCAATGCCGCATGCGGCAAATGCCGCGCGTTTGCATGCACGCATTGCATCCAGTTCTTTTTCGGATTTCATGCCGCGTTCTTCTTTGGTGAATCTTGGACATCCATGCTGTTCAAAACATGTACGCTGTTCTGGTGTCAGATTTTGTCTCCACCCACTTTTGCCATTTTTCGTCGTGTTTGCCATTGCGCCCGTTGCAACCATACCAAATGCAGCGGCCAGCATTAAATATTTCATCATACCATTCTCCTTTGGTTATGTGGAAAGTATAGTACACTTTGTCATACATAATAATTGGAATGAATTCTCAGCGATGCCAAATTCGGCCGCCGCGCGCATATTCCACGCGGCCGGATGGATATATTACAAATCCACCACGAAGTGCCGTCGCGCGGCAATCGGGCGCAATGAATCTGAAATACGATACAACGAATATATCTTCTGCGCATATTCTGGCCAGATGGCGATACAATGGGACAAATTGTTGCGCGTATGCCAATCGCCATTTCGGCGTGGTGTAATAGCATACTTTATCGATACATCGGACGCTGTATTTTTCGCCATCAAATCCCGCGCCGATTGTTTTGCGAATGCGACCACGGTCCAAATCGCCGTTCAACGCATCCCAAGATTCAAACGCAATGCGGTGATTTGATGCGCGTGCTTTGTTAAATTGCAATGTTCCGCCGTCGGTCATAAATGCAACCAGTTCACCGCCCGGCACAGAATAAAATATCGGCTTTGGGCGCGTGACATATATTAACAATCCAGCCACCACCAGCGCAGAACATATATAAATCTTTTGCCGACGATACCCAATCACAAACATCATAATTAATGCCGCGATTGCAAACAGAATCATTGATATCCCTGGAATCCGCGGAACGTTTGTGACTGCATATGGCCATGATGCAATTTGCCCGGTCAACCACATAATCGCATCGTACGAATATGCTGCTAAATCCAGCGGCAAAAACCATCCGATAACCGCACCAAAGATTGTGCCCAAAATCACCAGTGGCATAATGAGAATTGAAAATAATGGCACGATAAATAAATTACCGGCCAGCGTATAAATCTGGACGCTGTTGAAGTGATACATGATTAAAGGTTCCGTGAACAGCGTCGCCGCCAATGTGGCCAGTATTGCACCCTTTATCGTGCGCTTGATTTTTTCGCGACGTGTTAATGGTTGATATTTATCCGCGGATAAAAAATAGAAAATCGCAAATATTGCACCAAACGATAATTGAAATCCGATTTCGACAATGTAATGCGGGTTAAATAATAATATCAAACCGAAAACCAGGCAAACATTTCGCAATGATATTATCGTTCGCCCAAATGCAACCGCGATAAACCCCAATGTCGCCATCATAAACGCACGTTGGGTTGCTACCATCGCGCCCGATATCGATAAATAAAATAATAACGCCATCCAAGTACAAATCAATGCCGGAATTCGCGCCGGAATGTTTCGTGTCAACGGCGTGGTGGCGCGAAATATTAAATAAAAGAAAACAAATAACCATCCGCCGATAAGCGTCATATGAAAACCAGATATAGAAAATATATGTGCGATTCCGGCTGCGCGTGCTGCATCATAATTCGGCCCATCCATCGTACGCCCATGACCCAAAACCAAGGAATCGACCAGCGCAGTCCCGGTATCGTTCCCATGCGTTGCAATCCGGTTATGAATTGTATCGCGCAGGTTCGCAATCATAAATCGATTGGTGGGCGCATCATCCACCACGGTCAATGGCGCCTTTGGATATCCGGTTGCGCCGAATCCTTTGAAGTATGCATGTTCCGCCATATCGAACGCACCCGGCACGGATGCAGGTTGCGGTTTATATAACATTGCAATCGTTTCAATACGTGAACCAATTTTTGGAATTGCTTCTTCTTTTGTCAGCGACAGACGCATAACCATTCCATCATCGTCTTTGATAAATACGCGTACGCGCGTTGCAGTATAACTGATGTTTTCAACAACACCGGAAATCGAAATATCCCAACCGTCACGGCGGATTGTTTTTGTATCCAGTGCATGTGTTGTTGCGACGGACCAAAAAAATCCAAATCCGAAAATCAGCAGCGTGACAAGCGATACGTAATATGTGATATTAATTTTACCACGACGCCAAGAATGATATACCGCAAATGCACATGCGGCAAATAATGCGGAAATTATCCATGGGATTGCAACAACGGGTTCAGTCGGCCATGCAAAATAAGTAATTGCGCCCGCGCCGAATATAAACGGCATCCACAGCAAGAAATTCGGATATTGCACAGATATGAATTTATTCATACGCGCAGTATAGAAAATAAAATGAAATTTTTACAATTGTTTTATAAAGTCTGGAAATCCATTATCATCGTCGTCATCATTTTCGCATGATTCCGGGGCGGGCGTTGATGCTTTTTCGCGCGGGTCGCGCACGCCGTCAATCTTGCCTTGTTCATCGCTGACAATACGGCCGTAATGTTCGGCCAATTGCAGCAAGCGTTCGCGTTCAATCACATCCGCGGTAATGCGCGCTTGGTCCAAATATTGTTTGCGTTTTTGACGCCAACGATGACACCGCTGAATCATCAGCCCGACAGACATTTGATTTTTTTTATATTGCATGAAAATAGCCTTTGCTGCGCAATAACTTGACTGAAAAATTTGGAAATTCAGGCCCGCTATCCATGCGGACAATCCGATTATAAACCACCTTAAAACCAATTGCAATATTTTTTTCAAAGGGCTAAGATTGCCGATGTAGGAGGGATGTTTTTTGCCCCGTGTCAATTTGCGCATTTCGGAATCTGGAAATTTCCTGTTACAGGCGTTGCTTGCAGTGTCGCTGGTTATTGCGTTTATGCCCTGGCTGGCCGGCAAGATGTCAAACCGCCAGCGCGACGCCGAAATGACAGCCACAGTCCGCCAGATTAGTGCGGCAACCGGCGCCGCACGCGAATTTATCCGCGAAAATTCCAGCTCTATCAATTACGGCGTATCAATTTACGAAGGCGACCGGTTTGTTGATACGTTGGAACCATACGGGTTGCCGCTGGGCTTTGTGCCCATGACCCCGTTTGGCCAAAAAATATCCATGAATATTTTAAAAAACGAATCTGATGTTATTGCATTGGTCGTCCTTTCGGATGGAAACTTATCCGCAACGCAGCGCGCAGAATTGGCCGTGCGTATTGGATTCTGGGCGGCATCGGGCGCTGATAAATTGCTGCGCGGCGCGACTGCGGGATGGGAATTGGACTTATCATCATTCGGTGCATTTACATTGCGCGAAAATAATATATATGTGCGAATACCATCAAGTGACGAAATGTCTGAATTAATCCCGCGGCGTGTGCGGAATATAGACGACAGCCGGTTCCACACAGATTTAATTATGAATGGATTTGACGTGCGCGGCATTGATAACCTGGACGTACGCGAAGGAAATTTTACAACTGTTATGACTGCTGACTTATTATTATCTGGCATTGAAGATGGTCGCCGTATGCGGCATCAATTTGGAAATTTGAATATCCGGCGTGCGGCTTTTTCCGGCGGCGGCATGGGCGCGGGCGCATTGTCCATATCGCGCGGAACATTGGTTGCATCAGATTCTTCGGCGGCCAGCATATCGCGATTTGGCGAATCCGGAAATTTGAATGCCGGAACAATTAATGTATTCAGCTGGACCATGGCGGACGGCCGCACTGGGTTTTCTGGGCCTGCGATGTGGGACATTCGCGGCGATGGAATATTTGAAAATGTAACGCTCAATACAGATGTATTGCAGATTTCTGGATTTATAAATGCTTCGCGTGGCCAAGATGTATTTATCGACGAACAAGATTTGTCTTACAGTACGCAAAGCGGAATCGCCACAACCGACATATATGCCGCACATATTACATTGCGCGACCAGACGTCGGCCGCATTGCTGGCCGGTGAAACAGGGCCGATACTGGTTGATATCCGACCGGCCGGCGTATCAATTTTACCAGATGCCTTTGTTGCCGATATAAATAACGATGGAATTGAAATTCCAATTTCGCCGGATAACAACGATGGAACAACCGTGGCATGCAAAAATATAATTGATTCTATTGGTGGCGACGCGCGATATAACGCAAATTCATTATCACAAAACATCGTATGCCAATATGTATTTTGGCAACGGTTGGAACAAAGAATAAATATGAAAAAATGTATGTTGGACGGTGGCGGTAAATGCGGATATTAAAAAAACATTTTCAGCGCGAACAAAGGGGCAGCAATTTAATGGAAACATTGCTGGCCATCGCGCTGGTCGCCGCGATGACGCCGTTTGTATATAATCGTATTGCAGAGACCAGTCGCGAAATCGCAGATATCGGCACCGCAAAAAGTGTAATGGCATGGCGCGACAAGATGTCTGGATATATTCGCATTAACCACAATAATTGGCCGGAAGATTCCATTATAGATTTGGACGAAGACGAATTTTTCATCATGGCTGGATTGGACCCAAAGGCCGGATGGCCCAGCAAATTCAACCCGGTTGCCGCATTCATCGAAAAATATGATGGCGGAATCATTGATGCTTATGTATCGTTTAATACAGCCGGCCTGTCCCAATTACGCATTGCGAAAATCGCACGCACATTGGGCGTTGATGCCGCAATCGCGGACAGCAATGGCCTGGCGTTTTCCGCTGGCGGCGGCTGGTCAATTGAATCCGAGACATTCCACGAAAACGATTTGGTATTTCGCGTATCTGTGCACTTATCACCGGATGATTCGACGGTTTTCTTGCACCGCATTCGCACCGGCGAAGATACAATTTTAAACACGATGGAACGCGATTTGTTAATGGGCCGCCGTTCATTGCGCAATGTTGATGATGCACGCGCCGGAATGCTGGATTCAAAACACGTATCCGCTTGGTTTGTAAATTCGGAATCTGCCACATTTGACGATGCAATTTTTCAAAGCGGCACCGTAATGAATCCAACAGACGCAACAATTCAAAATCTGCGCGTATCCGGCGATATAACCGGATTTCGCAGTATTTCTGCGAATGAATTCCGCGGCACTGGCGGCACGCAAAGCTGGCCCGCCCAAGGTCAGATAATCGCCGACCGCGCAACAATCACAGACGCATTGCATGTTGGGCGCAATTTGCATTTTCGCGCGGCATATTCCGGGTCGCTGTCCGGTTTTGCCGAAATATCGGCTTATTCTGTATCTGTTCCATATTTATCTGCAACCAATTTAAGATTCGGTGATGGATTCGGCGTATCAGTGTCCAGCGAATTAACATTCGGCGGCGTGCCGCTGAGACTGGGCCAATGGTCGTTTCCAACATCACCGGCGCCGCGATTTAATTCATTGGTCCTGCGCAGTGCGGGCGCCGCCCAAAATATTCCAGAATTTTCAAATGTCCCAGTGGCCGAATTTGCAAAAATTTTAAACAAAGGATGGAAAGAAACGCGCGGCGCAGGCACACAATCCAACGGTGAACATGAAGAAGAATAAATTAAATTTTCGACAGCAATCTGGCCGCATGATGATTGAATTATTGCTGGCCATGGCATTGGCCGCCGCAATGTTGCCATTTTTGTCGCGCCAAGAATCTGCACGCGTTGCGCGCGCTGAAAATATTCGCGCTGGGCGTGATATGGCGATGGTTCGCACTGCGCTTGAAAAATATATTGATGCGCGAAAAAAAGAATTCGGAACAACAATCGGGCGACGCGTGTTTCGTGTGAATATTGCTGACCTGGAACCATACGGCCTGACCCCAACAGACATAAACCGTCCGGAACAATATCAGTTACGTGTTATTAAAACCGCCGACCGCGCCGGACGCGCATTTATGCAAGGAATCGTGATTATGGAAACCGGCGAAATGACGCCAATGCGAACACGCGAAATTGCAGAAATAACCGGTGGCGGATATGCGGCCGGCGGAAAATTGCACAGTATATATGGGACATGGGAAACATCTGCCACAATCTGGAACGCGCGGTTTGCCGATAACGCAATATTGGATGTTACGCGGACGTCTGGATTTGGTACGGAATTTTTGCGGCGCCTGCCATCTGATTCCGCGTCCGATGCAACGATGTTATCCGACATATCGCTGGGCGGGCATGCCATCACCGGCGCGCGCAGTATATTCAGCGAAGTTGCAAAGTTTTCCGAATTCCTGAACACACATTCTTTGTCGGCCAGTCGCGCGGTAATTGAAAACAGTCCAACATTGGATGGTCGGTTCACGATAACCGATGCGAATGTGAACGGTGCGATATCTTCGGATTCGCGTGTTCTGGAAACAAACAGAATGACGGTCAGCGGTATGTCCAGGTTCAACAATGTCACCGCGAATGAACTGTGGACCGGTGATTTATATGTGCATGGCGCATCTGTTCGGTCGGACGGCGCGCCTGCAACACTGAACATAAACCGTAATCTTGATATGACCGGCGGACGTATTTCGGCGGGCCTTGCGTTCGTTGGTTTTACCGGCTCTGTCACGCCATATCTGTCCGTTACCGGTAAAATTTCAGACCCGAATAACAATTCATTTTATTGGGACGCGGCGGCGCAAACCGCAGAATTATCCGATATGTCCATTCCGAACCTGGGTATTATGATGCGTGCCGCCGTGCGCCGTGAATCTGGCACACTGCGTACAGATACAGAACGAACAATGTCACAAATTGCAAACAACACCAATGCCACGGTCGCAGATTATGCACGGGCAATTGCTGAAATTAAAACCCGCGTCACCGCAAAATATCATTTATTGAATTTAGATTAATTTATAGTAGAGTGCGACCTATGAAGACATCCTGTCCTTTTTGTAAAACAGAATATTCGGTTACGGGCGTGCCCACGCGCGTTGCATGCGCGGCATGTGGAAACGAATGGGCGCCCGTGCGCGCCAAAAATAATTTCTTGCTGATTTTTGCCAGTATATGTGCATTGTTGGCCACACTGGTATTCGCAATCGTTATAACAATTAAATCGCCAAGGCCACGAAAATCACCGGACCCATTGATTATCGAATCTGTTCAAATAATACCAACCGAATCCAAGGACAACGCCCATGGATTTATGGTTACGGGTACGGTGCGAAATATCACGGACAAGATTTATGGCATTCCGGATATGGCATTGGAATTAAAAAACGATTCCGGCGATGTGATTGAAACAATTAAAATTATGCCGCCGGCACCGTTGCTGGACGCAGGTGAACATGCAAATTTCAAACAAGAAGTCCAAATAAAATCGCAAAGCGTCCGCCGCGCAAATGTGGTTTTCGCAGATTAGTGTTTGTGAAGGATTTAAGATGAAGAAAACTTATTTACTTTTTACCTTTTACTTTTTACTTTTTGCTGTGGCAAATGCCGCGACACCGCCGCCGCCCGTTTGCGGTCCAATTGCGTCTATATTTTCGACCAGTTCAGATTGGGAAGCCGTCACCGGATTACGTCTGGCGCCATATGATATTTGGTTTGGGTCGGAACGACGCACCAGCAGCATTGGTACAGAAATATATTACTTGGACGGATTTCCATGTTATGGCCAGACCGAAAATGTCCGTATTTGGGTCGGCCCAACGGAAAGATTTTTCGAAAACCGCGATGCACGGATGAGTGTCACATGTCTGCTGCCACCGACACAATTGGTATTGGCATGGCGCGAAGCAGACAGTCGTGCAACCCAAGCACGTACACGCGGAATAATGACTTGCGATGTTGAACAAATGTCCGGCAGATTGATTGTTCGTCTGGAAAATTGCGAACATGGTGATGATTGGAACAAGATAACACAATGGCCGCCGAAATAAGAAATTTTATCGTTACCGAAGATGATACCGGAATGCGACTGGATAAATTTCTTGCCGTACAAATGCCGGATTTTTCCCGCACAGAAATTCAGAAATTTGAAATAAAAAAGCCGACAGTAGACAGTAGACAGTTAACAGTAAAATTGTCGGAAAAAATAAAACCCGGTGATGAATTTTCGGTTGCGATTCCTGTAAAACAAGATAAATCTCTACTGTCTACTGACTACTGTCTACCGAATACCGACCTGGAAATTTTATTCGAAGACAATGACATCATCGTCGTGAACAAACCACGCGGGATTGCAATGTATCCAGGTGCAGGCAATGAAACAGATACTTTGGTTCACGCTGTTTTAACGCATACCACATTGGCCGATATTGGCGGCGATACACGTCCAGGCGTTGTGCACAGGTTGGACAAGGGTACATCCGGCGTTGTCATCTTGGCAAAAACCGACGCGGCGTATCGCGAATTGGTAAAAACATTCGCCGCGCATGATTTGGTGCGGAAATATGTTGCATTTGTTTGGGGCGTTCCGAATTGGGAATCCGCGGATATTTCAGGCAATATCGGGCGCAGCACACACAACCGCCAAAAAATGACAATGGTCAAGGTCGGCGGCAAGGAAGCACACACATCGGTCGTTGTTTTAAATGCTTGGTCGCGAAACGGTGTTTCTGAATTCCGGTGCACGCTGGGCACAGGGCGTACGCATCAGATTCGCGTGCATTTGTCCGCGCACGGATTTCCGGTATTGTGCGACCCGACATACGGCCGCGGCAGCACCAGGTTCGGCAGTGTCAAAAACCCAGAATTATTGGAATTCATAAAAACGCATAATATGCAGATGCTGCATGCAGAATTACTGGAATTATCGCACCCGATTACCGGTGAAAAAATGAAATTTAAATCAAAGCTGCCCGACGATATGCTGGAACTGAAAGAAATCCTAGATTTATGATTTTGGGTTTGTGATTTCTGATTTGGATTTATACCCCTTTCATGATATAATTAATTAATCAAAGGAAAGGGATTTTTCATGAGAATGACAAAATATTTGCTGGTCGCTGGCTGTTTTTCATTGTTCGCATTTGCTGCGACGGCTGAAATCGGTATGATTTACGGCCAACCAATTCCGCAAACGGCACCTGTTTTCACCACTGCCAGTCCGCGCGGCGGCCCAGCGCAGCAAGCCGCACGTACCGGACGCACCGGTCCGACCGCTCCTGTTCAACAGGCAACCGGTCAACGCGCAGGCGCCGCCGTACCAGTCACAACGCAGCAAACCGGCCAATCGCCCAGTCGTGCAGTCACAACACGTGCCGGCGCTGACAATAATCGCGCCGTTCAACCGCGCGGCGGCAATCAAGCACGTACTGTTGTTGCACGCACTGCGACAACCCCAAATATGCAAAGCCGTATCAGTCTGTCCGGCACGCCAATTCGCGGTCAATCATCGGCCACGGGCAACTTGTTCAATCGCCTTTATACCGGCACGGTCACGAATGTTATCGACCCAACAACTGGCCTTATTTCCGCAGATGCTTATGCAAATTGTTTGAATTCATATTATGCATGTATGGATGAAATTTGTACTGCACGTAACCCAGGTCAACGCCGCTGTGCATGTGCCGGCCGTGTTCGCGCATTCAACGAGGTCGAAGCACAACTGCAATCTGCACGCGAAGATTTGTTGCGCGTTTCTGGCGAATTAACGCTGTTTATCGCATCGGGCGGCCGCCAGATTACCGCGGCGTTCACATTAACCGATGCGGAAAAAGTTATGAACTGTGCATCTTGGAATGATGTCCAACGTCGCGGAAACGCGGCCGAGATGACCGCATGGTGCGAAAACCACATGTATTTCGGCGGCACCACGCAATGCAGCTTGACCGTACCGCCACAGTATTGTTCCGAAGCCAATTTCGGCCTTGGTGCAAATTGGTGGCGCGGACTTTCCGGTTCTGAATCCAGCATCCAGACCGCATTGGCCCAATACGCCAATCAGATTCAAAACATTGATACAATTACGCTGAATAATGACAATGCCTTGTTGGGCAGCATGGCCAGCGTAACCGACATACTGAATCAAATCAGCGGCGGAACCGGAAATATATTCGGCAGCCAAGTTACAACCGATGTTCTTGCAAATACTTGGGGTTACAGCTTGTTCCAATATGCGCATAACAATGTCTGTAACCGCGTTCTGGATGCGTGTTTCAACGGAATTTATGAAACATGCGGTAACCCAGGCGGCGCAGGCACAAGATGCCCCGCCGGCCAAAACCAATGTCCATTTAATTATAATACAATTATCCAAGTGAATAATAACGACATTGATTTTGTCACGCCGGGCGGAACGGGTACTGCGGGCACATCTGCGGCATGCTATGGATATACTGGTACTTCGGGTGACCCGTATGCTGCGCTGCGCCGACCGATTGCAGATGCACGTCGTTCGATATTGCAAAAATATGCGCTGGATGCGAATGCGGACTGTGACGTATATGGTGAAGAATTACGCCGCCAGGTACAAAACGTCCAATACCAGAAAATCGCTGCGACACAATTGCTGCAATCAAAGCGTCTGGAATTCGCCCAAGCGGACGAAGCCGCAATATTGTCCGAAGCAAATTCTGCCATGTCGAATTTCAGCGAATGTATCAGCCAGATATACGAATGTTACGGCACACAATTCGAAGCAACGCGTAACACGACAACACCGTGGACACCGTCACGTATCCGTACATATTGCGTCCAGATGATGAACGCGCCGGCATGTTATCAACCGATGATATGTAACCCGTCAGCCGCACAGTTCCGCAAAGTTATCGATGTGCAAGACAGCACCAGCTGTAACAACATCCAAGAACGGAATACGAACACTTGCCGCAACGTTGTGACACTGCAAGAAATATTGTCCGGTGTTACGGGCGCGGGCAATATCGCAGGCTTTGCACCGTCGTACGGAGCGAATATGGATTCTGCGAAACTGCGCGAATTCTGTATCAGCCAAGCAATCGGCACAGACCACAGTATTCGCACATTCGGCACTGATTGGGGCGTAATTAATCCGTAATGAAAACACTGAACCGTATCATTGGAACAACAATACTGGGGTTGATTGTATCAGCCCCGGTTTTGCACGCCGATGAAGCCGCGCCTGTTGTTCCCGGACGCGCAGCGGTTGCATCTGTTGCGGCGGCACAAACAGCGGCCGCGGTCCAGCCCGCAATTATCCAACGCGGCGCGGCATCTTCATCAATTGTACGCGGTGCATCTGAACCCATGCCTGCACGTGCGGGCGTATCGCGCGCAACCGTTGGCGCGCAACAAACTGCAATGGAACGCGAAGAGATGCGAGCGGCATTCAATGAAAATGAAAAAGGTATCGCGAATGAATCCGCCGCCGTGCGCCGCGCTGGTGTCACGCTTCGCCCATCTGTTGCCGAAGTTGGCGGCCGCGCAACCATTCCTGGCACCGCCGGTGCAATGACCGGTTCAAATATAAATAATACCGAACGCGTCGCGCGCAGCGCCGCTGCACGCCCAACATCTGCATCTGTTGCGGAAACAACCGAACGACTGGGCGCGCTGAACGCCCTGACCGAGGCATGCCGCCAGCAATACATGGATTGCATGGACCAATTCTGCAATGTTATTGATGCGAACCAGAAACGCTGTTCATGTTCGGCGCGCCTTAACACTTACACACGTTCGGAACGTGCCGTGCGCGATGCGAATAACCAATTAAATGATGTTGCCCAACGCATTCGCTATGTCGGATTGTCCGCCGATGAAATCCGCGCGATTATGACGGCAACCGAAGCCGAATTGGCACTGGCCGGCCAAACGGATACGACCGAAAATCGCCAGATGCTGGAATCCATTGAAAAATTAATTCGCAGCCCGGAAACATTTGTGAACGAAGCCAACACCGGTAACGCGCTGATGGATCTGGATTTGGATTTCACAAATACGGACAGTCTGGAAGAAATGTTTTCGCTGGAAATGTTTGGCGGCGGCGGTTCTTTTTCCAATATGCGTGGAACACAATTACATAATGCGGCCAAAGCACGTTGCCGTAACGTTCTGAATACCTGTACCGCCCAAGGCGTCAATGCCCAAGCAATCACCGCACGATATGACATGGAAATTGATAAAGATTGTATCGCGTTTGAACAAGGATTGGGACGTATGAACGACACGCTGCGCAACAACGTTCGCGCAGCGACGCAAATGTTACAGAAAGCCCGTCTGGCCGTTCTGCAAAATCAGAATCAATTTGATGCCAAGGGTTGCCTGGGCGCGCTGGAACAATGTATGTCCGACGATATGGTTTGCGGAAATGATTATATCAAATGCCTGGACCCATCGAAGCGCTTTATCGACGAAAATGGCGAAATTGTATTGGGCCAAAATATAAATAACATCCGCCGCACAATGATGTGCTTTGATAACAGCAAGGTCGGCGAAATAATTGCCGGTAATAATGCGGCTGGCACTTGCCCAACTGGGATATCATTATCCACGGCAACCAATGGATTTGAAATCGTGCGATTCTTGCAAAGCAAAATCGGCATGGGCGAATCACCAACATCCGGCATGTGCCGCGTGGTATTGGATAAATGCCGCCAATTTTCATACTCTGCTGGCGGTAAATACAATCCGCATAACGATATCGTTGTTAATTATATTCAACGCGCGATGGTTAATATAAAGGCCGGCCAAGAACGCGCAATTTCCAGGTTCGCAACGACTTGTATGCAAGACATCGCGCATTGTTACAGCCAACAGGTCAGCCAGGTCAACGCATGGTCATCCGCGGCGTCTGTCACCAGCATACATAACGTTATGCGCGGCGCGTGCCGTAATGTGGCATTGACGTGTGCTTATGCCGTGTTTTCTGCGGATAACGCATCTTGCCCAACCACGACCACAAACAACGTAATATCATCATCAACGGCCCAGCAAGAAACATGTATCGAAAACATATCCAGCTTGTTCTATCAATCCATGCTGTGCACCGACCCGAATTCGGAATATATTAATACGGCCAATTGGACGCCCGTACCATCGGCTGGTTCAATATTAACCAATCCAAACGTGACCACACCGCCGCTGGCCGCCGCATTATTGAATCGCGTTTTTGTGAATGAAAAATGTCTGTGCAATATTGGATATGGATTCTTGAACGGCCGTTGTGTTCTGCCGCCGCCGAATGCCAATCTGGACCCAACATGCACATCACCGATGCCCGGCGCTGTGGTTGACGGGACCCCGCCAGTCGGCAACATCGGATGTCCAATGATTGGTATCAGATGTATGCCCGGACATACCGCGCGTACAGACAACGGAACATGCCACACGACACCAACGTCATAAGATTCTTGATTTTCTGATTAAGCGGTGTATAATCGCGTTCGTGAAATCATCAACTTCCTTTTTTCAAAAATTACGCAAATTTGCCAAATGGATAATGCTGGGCCTGTTTTGGGCGGTTGTTATCGGTATTGCCGCGACTGCATTATTGGTTATGCGATACGGCAATGATTTGCCGGATTACCGGCAATTGGCGACATACGCGCCGCCGGTTGCAACGCGCCTGTATGCGGCGGATGGTTCATTATTGATTGAATATGCCGAAGAACGTCGCGTATTTATCGATTTCGAAGATATGCCACCAATGCTGATTAATGCATTTATCGCAGCCGAAGATAAAAACTTCTGGCGTCATCCAGGCATTGATATATTCGGCATTACGCGCGCGACATTGAATAATGCACGGCATGCATTGGGTTTGGGCGCACGATTTACCGGTGCATCCACGATTACACAGCAAGTTGCAAAGAATTTCTTTTTAACGTCTGAACGCAAATTATCACGCAAGATAAAGGAAGCCATCCTGGCGCTGCGCCTGGAACGCTCTTTTTCAAAACAACATATAATGACACTGTATCTGAACCAGATATTCTTGGGCGCACGTTCGTACGGCGTTGGTTCGGCGTCTTTGATGTATTTTAACAAGCCCGTCGGTGAATTGACACTGTCCGAAGCTGCATTCCTGGCATCATTGCCAAAAGCACCAAATGACCGTTCGCGCGCGGTATTCCGCCGCGATTACGTGCTGCGCCGCATGATGGAAGAAGGATTTATTTCGCGCGATGAAATGCTGATGGCCCAAGCCGAAGAATTAAACATCAACAGCGGATTTATGGCGCAGATGACAGACGATTTTCAATATTTCGCCGAAGAAGTTCGTCGCGAATTACTGCATACATTGGGCCGTGAAAAATTATATAACGAAGGGTTATACATAAAAACCACTATCGTTCCGGAATATCAACGTGCAGCGGCGAATGCGCTTAAAACCGCGCTGGATGCGTATAACCGCGGCCGTACGGAACGGTTGCAAGGCGCGATAATTGTAATGAATCCACACACCGGGCGCGTATTGGCCATGTCCGGTGGATATTCTTTTGCAGAAAGTTCGTTTAACCGCGCAACGCAAGCAAATCGCCAGGTTGGTTCAACCATCAAACCGTTTGTATATCTGGCCGCGCTGGAAACAAATAAATATACGCCGCAAACATTGCTGTTGGATGCGCCGATTGTCGGATGGCGTGAAGACAACACGCTGTGGAAACCGGAAAATTACGACCGGAAATTTATGGGACTTATCCCGCTGCGATATTCTTTGGAAACATCACGCAACGTGCCGACTGTGCGATTGGTTGAATCCATCGGTGTACGCAATGCAATTCGTTCCGCGCAGCGGTTTGGCGTATATGATGAAGATATGCGGCATATGAATTTATCATTGGCACTTGGCTCTGGCGAAACGACTTTGTCGCGCCTGACGCTGGGCTTTGCTGCGTTTGTTAATGGCGGGCATACCAATCGACCGAAACTGGTTGACTATGTCCAGGACCGCCATGGACGTGTTATCGATAACCGAAATTCGAAATTCGAAATTCGAAATTCGAATATTGATTGGTCAGAAACCTTGAATCCACCAGCGCGACGCGAAGCAGGCGAACCGCTGTCCGACCCACAGTCCTTGTATCAAATCGTATCGATATTACAAGGCGCGGTGGAAATGGGAACCGGCCGACAAGCACGCGTCCCGGGCCAAACAATCGCCGGTAAAACAGGCACAACAAATGAAGTCAAAGACGTATGGTTCGTCGGATTTTCCAAAGACTTGGTCGCTGGTGTCTGGATGGGATACGACACACCAAAACCAATGGGCGGCGGCGCAGGTTCATATATGGCCGCACGCGTATTTGGTGACTTTATGACGGCGGCATTGGCAGGCGAAGCAAATCGGCCGTTTTCCGTGCCGGATGGAATTGATTTAATACGTGTTAATCGTGCGAGCGGCGTCGCCGCATCCCAAGACCCAGACGGCACAATTATTATGGAAGCATTCAAAAGCGGCCAGCGCCCGAACGAACCCGTTCGCACCGGAATCATTGATGCCGATGGTATGCCAATTGATAACGCGGTTGTTGGTGGAATATTTTAAAAACTTATAGTATTTTTATTCCTATTGCGCATGCCACATATTTGATTTATTTTCCTATATAAAGGAGAAAGGCATGAGAAAACAATTACTATTTACTATGGTCTGTGGACTTTTTGCTATGGGCTTGTTGGCTGCGTGCACTGAACAACCAGCGGAAACCGTAAAAATGAAATGTGGCGATTTTGATATTGCGGCAAAAATATTCAAAGATAAAATTGTCGCCACCGTCGATATGCAAGGAATCACATTAATTAAAACGGAAAGTGCATCTGGCGTGCGATATGCCGGCACGTTCGAAGGCGTTGCAATCGTCGCCTGGAACAAAGGCAAAGATTGGATTTTGATTATTGATGATTCTGAAACAATCGAATGTGTAACAGAATAAAAACAAAGGGCGCATATTTGCGCCCTTTGTTTTTATTCTGAAATTTCCGCCCGTGCGAGTCGCAGTAAATCAAGCGCAGCGTTGATTTGTGTGTCATCCCGCAAATTTTGTGACACAAAATTGTGCGGGACCTTGTTGCACTTGGTCGCATCTAAATGTTTGCCGTCGAAAATATTTTCTACCGCCTGGTTTTGACCAGGTCCCGCACTCGCCGCTTTGCGGCTCTGCGGGATGACACCATCATTCAACAATTTCTTCACACCGGCAATTGTGTATTTCTGGTTATACAATAAATCCTGAATCATCGTGATTTTTTGCACATCTTCGTCGCGGTAATAACGCCGGCCACCCGCGCCGGTGGTCGGACGCACCGCACCCCCGAATGCCTTTTCCCAATAGCGCAAAGTATGCGCCGGCACGCCCAGACGTTTCGATAATTCATTAATTGATACAAACGGTTCGTTCATTTTTATTCTGCGACCTGCTCTGATGTTTCATCGCCCTCTTCCTCTTTCTCAATCGTCGCGGCGCTGATGACTTTTTCGTCCGATGCGGTACGGAATAATGTTACGCCAGCAGTTGCGCGGCCCGCGATGCGAACGTCGGATGCGGGCGTGCGGATAATTTTACCACCATCCGTTACCATCATAATATCATGCGTATCGTCGATTGGGAACGAACCAGCCACGGCGGTATTTTTCCCGCCGAGCTTGATATTCGCAAATCCCATTCCGCCGCGATGCGTTGTGCGATATTCATAAGACGATGTGCGTTTACCAAATCCGTTTTCAGAAATGGTCAAAATGAATTGTTCCGCCGCAGCCATTGATGCCATTTTTGCATCGTCCAAGACAACTGATTCGGCTGCGTTGTCTTCCGCATCCGCATCCCCGGCTTCTTCTTCGATACCGGTTGCGGCGCGGCGCGCCGCGCGCGATTGTTTTATGTATGCGGCGCGGGTTGCCGGGTCTTCCGTACCGCCGGCCAACATCGCCATGCCGATAATCCCATCGTCTTTGGAAAGTTTAATCGCACGCACGCCGGTTGAATTGCGCGATTGGAATACTCTAATTTCCGATACTGGGAAACGTATGCATCGGCCACGATATGTGGACATAAACACATCCATCGATTCATCGCACAGCGCGACGGATACAAGGCTTTCGCCCTCTTCCAGTTTCATTGCGATTTTTCCATTCGCGCGAATTGATTCAAAGTCACTGAAATCATTACGACGAATCGTGCCCATCGATGTTGCAAACATCATGTATGAATTTTCTGTATTTTCCGGCACCGGCAATATGGTCGTAATCGTTTCACCCGCGGCCAACGGCAGCAAGTTAATCAGCGGGCGACCTTTGGCATTTGCGGCTGCTTCCGGTAACTTATAAGTCTTCAGACGATAACAAATTCCGCGGCTGGAAAAGAACATCAGCGCGGTATGCGTATTCGCAACGAACACATTCGTGACATAATCGTCTTCTTTGGTCGTCATTGCATTGCGACCCTTGCCGCCGCGTTTTTGCGCACGGTAAGTATCCAGCGCAACGCGTTTGATATAGCCCGTACTGGTCACAGTAACCACCATATCTTCGCGCGCAATTAAATCTTCCATATCGATATCGATTTCGGCGTCGCTTATTTGCGTGCGGCGCGGTTGCGCGAACGAATCGCGTATCGTCGTGGTTTCGGTACGGATAATTTCGACGATTTTTTCGTGGCTGCCTAAAATTTCCAACAGTCCTTTGATAACACCGCCCAACTCCACCAAATCATTATGGATTTTTTCACGTTCCAATCCGGTCAAACGATGCAATTGCAATTCCAGAATTGCCTTTGCCTGGTCTTCGGACATATGGAACATGCCGTCTTTGTATTCTGTATTTGGGTCGTCGATTAATTGAATATATGATTCGATATCAGACGCTTTCCATCCGCGCCCGACCAGGGCGTTGCGTGCGGTTTCTGGGTTTTCAGAACCTTTGATAAGCGCGATAATTTCATCCAAATTTCCAACGGCAACGGACAGGCCCAGTAAAGTATGTGCGCGATTGCGCGCCTTGTTTAATTCAAATATTGTACGACGGCGAATAACTTCGATTCTGAATTCAATAAACGCATCGATAACAGCGCGCACATTAAACAACATCGGCCGACCGCGGTTCAACGCCATCATATTAACCGGAAAAGAATTCTGTAATTGCGTATATTGGAACAAGTGATTCAATACAACGTCCGCAATCGCATCGCGTTTCAATTCGATAACGACGCGCACGCCTTCTTTGGATGATTCGTCGCGGATTTCGGAAATGCCTTCGATTCGCTTGTCTTTGACCAATTCAGCAATTTTTATAATCAATTGCGCTTTGTTCACTTGGTATGGAATTTCGTCGATGATAATCTGGACACGGTCACGCAAATCTTCAAAGTGCGTTTTTGCGCGAACAATCACCGAACCACGGCCACCGATATGCGCTTTGTATGCGCCAGCGCGACCCATCATAATGCCACCAGTTGGGAAATCCGGACCCGGAATTATTTGAAACAATGATTCATCCGTGATTGATTTATTGTCCAAAACGGCCAAAACGGAATCACATACTTCGCCCAGGTTATAAGGCGGCACATTCGTCGCCATACCGACGGCGATTCCTTGACCGCCATTGACCAAGAAATTTGGAAATTTTGCAGGCAATACGCGTGGTTCTTCCAGACTGCCGTCAAAGCTGGGCATCCAGTCAACAGTATCTTTATCCATGTCGTCCATTAATTGTGCGGCCAATTTGGTAAGGCGTGCTTCGGTATAGCGCATCGCGGCGGCATTGTCGCCGTCCATAGAACCAAAGTTACCCTGACCATCGACCAATAATTCACCCATCGAAAAATCTTGGGCCATGCGAACCATTGATTCGTAAATCGCGCTGTCGCCATGTGGGTGATATTTACCCATAACTTCACCGACGATACGCGCGGATTTAACATGCTTGGCACCAGCGCGTGCAACGTCATCCATAACATACATTATTCTGCGGTGTACTGGCTTGCACCCGTCGCGCACGTCTGGCAATGCGCGGCCGACGATAACACTCATCGCGTAATCCAAGAAAGACGTCTGCATTTCGTGTTCAATGGCGCTTTGCGGAACTGTTACCTGATTAATTTCGGACATAAAAATCTTCCTTTTTATTTATATTGTTTTTGCCCAGAAAATATAGCAAATCCGCCGGATGCGGTCAAGAATAAAACCATAAAAAATGCAATATTTTTAATCGATTTTTTCCGACAAATATCTTGACAAACATACTAATCAATCTTATGCTGCGGGCGCATAATAAAAAGGATTTAAAATGACCGCCAGCATCGCCAATGTATTTTTACTGTGGGTCCTTTGGTCATGGATAAACGACATATGGTCCAAATTGATGGGAAAATCCAAATAACGATTGATTTCCAACAAATTCCATGTATAATCGCCCTTGTTTTAATAAAAGGTAACATCATGAAAAAGAACATTCATCCGGAATATCACGAAATTGACGTCACAATGACAGACGGCAAAACTGTAAAAATGTATTCCGCGGTCAAGAAAAACCAAGTCTTGTCTATTGATAACTTGAACCATTCTGCATGGACGGGTCAACGTCAAACGGTTGATAAAGGCCAACGCGCCGCAGAATTCAAAAAGAAATTTGGCGATTTCAAATTCTAAATGGAAAATGTAATCAAGGGCTCTTCGGAATTAAACCAGATGTTCGCTGCGTTGCAGCGGACTGCGACTGGTTTGCGTCGTGATTTTTCCGAAGTTGAAAATCTGCAACAATCATTAAAATCCGCGACCGATTTTGTAAATAAAGCACAAACGCGAATCGAAGAAATGATTCTATCCGATTTGTCGCTGGTGCGGCCGACTGCCGGCATTTTGACACCGAACGTATCGCGTGATGGCGGCGGGATTTCGGAATTTGTTTTGTCATTGTCCGGTGCTGCGAATTTCGTGCGCGGAAATCCACATTTTGCGATATCGTTGGCGCTGCGCCAAAACGATGAAACCAAAATCGCACTGATTTATGCACCGATTGAAGACCGCTTGTATTATGCGGAACTGGGGCATGGTGCATTTATTTTCAATGCATTCCATTCAACCAGAATTCATGTATCCAAAGAAAAAGTTGAAACTCGTGATTTGATGGTTGGGTTGAACTCCCAAACTTCAAACTTCAAACTTCAAACTTCAAACTTTCGTGTTACTGGCTGCCCCGCCCTGGATTTGGCATGGGTTGCATCTGGAAAATTCGATGCATTTGTGTCCGAACCATTGGATTATGCCGAATTGGCCGCCGGGGAATTGATTGTAAACGAATCGGGTGGCAAAATCTGGTCGGACGATGGAACTCTTTATGTCACCAACGGGATGACAATATAATAAAAACCGCCAATCGGCGGTTTTTTACTATTCACTGGATTGCTTCGTCGTTTCACTCCTCGCAATGACAACACTATTTTTGTCATTGCGAGCGTACGCGAAGCAATCCAGTGAATAGTAATTCTTAAAAACTATAAGAAACCCCAATTCCATAAAAATCATATACATAATTATTCGTACCGGTATCACCGTTGGAAAAATGCTGCATAATAATTTCTGTGTTCCAGCGTTCGGTCATCCTATACCCGGCAAACATCCGAAATCCGATTAAGAATTTAGTGTTCAGGCGGTCGTTGTATCGGCCTTGGACGCCCAATCCTGCGCCCGTGCCGAAATATAATTTACCAGCAAATGGCGACCACAGCACAACATCCTGGGACAGCATCGCGATTTCGGAATTATATTTATACCATTCGCATGGCCAGCCATGCAGGCATCGGCCATCATAATCACCGGCACGACGTGACCCGGTGCCTTGGGTTTTAATCAGGTTTATCGATTGGCGTCCCGGCAAACGGAAAAAAGTATTCGGCTGGGAATATGTCAGCGCCAACATATAATAAGGCGTCGGCCGATTAGCATTTTTAAATAAAATCAATTCGCCGGAATCAAACCCTTGGCCCAGCATGACGTGAATCTGATGCCGATTACCGCCAAACATTGGGTTGAATACGGACGCATCATCTGCAATGGCCGATGAAAACACAAAAAATGACATGGCAATTGCCAAAATAATCTTTTTCAATTTAATACCCTTTGGACTTCGACGATTATATCTGGCGCCACCAAAAAATCCAGTTAAAAAACTATATTGTGTTTATATTTCTTGATTTTTTATTCGACATGTATATAATTGGCTGGCTTTTGGGGTGTCGTCTAATGGTAGGACAACGGATTTTGGTTCCGTTTATCTTGGTTCGAATCCAGGCACCCCAACCAAATTCAAACGCGCCTTTTGCGGGTTTTAATTTGGTTGCAGGGGGTATGAGATGAGAACCAGCTGTTCGAATCCGAGTATATGAGAACAAGCAAAGCGCAGTTCGAATAAATACGAGGATACGCGCAGCCCAAAGGGCGAGCAAATCCAGGCACCCCAACCAGAAATCAATAAATATTTGCTTTCCGATGAAATCCATGATTAAATGCGCGGGCAAGTTAAATAAAGGTACATATCATGTCAACGAAAAGAACTTATCAACCGTCGAATTGCCGCCGCGTAAAAACGCACGGATTCCGCGCGAAAATGGCGACCAAATCTGGCCGCGATGTATTGAATCGCCGCCGCGCCGCGGGACGCAAGCGCGTCGCCGTGTCTGCCGCACGATAAACTTCAACCCGCTTCGGCGGGTTTTTCTTTCATCATTAATTATATAATTTGCTTTTTTGTGCACTTAATATTAATATTGTCGCCGAGAGAGATGGAACAAAAAGGCGCACAATATGCAAAAGCCCCACCTTGTTTTTCTGTCCGGCCTGTCTGGTTCTGGCAAGGGATGGTTCTGCGAACATGTCATGCCGGATGTTTTCTATAAATTAAAATCCATGACCACACGCCCAATGCGCGATGGCGAAAAAGATGGTCGCGAATACTATTTCGTGGACGAAGCAGATTTTTATAACACACCGCGCGCAACCACCTTGTTTGTTAATGAACATATTTGGAAATGCGGCATGCCAAAATGGCTGTACGGTGTGCCTGAATCGGAATTTGCACAAAATCCAGGCAAACATCTGGTGTATGATGTCATAGAACCCAAATATATCAAGCAGATGATGGATTGGGTAAAGATTAATGAAATGGAATATGAGTGTAAAATTTTTCATTTCCAGCCGCCGAAAAATAATTATGATATCGCAAATGCTCGTGCAAATATGCCAAATGATTTGGCCGTTCGGCAAATGAATACCTGTGACTTATCGGATTTTTGGCGCGTTGGTCTGAATCCGGATTATTCGCTGATTTCTTCCAATGATGAAATCTTTTATCCGGATAGATTGATGGCGTATTTATATAATTTATGCATATCTGCCCCTGGACAAATCGATATAAATGCAGAGCATGAAAAATTGGGAAGTATCGAAGATAAATTACAGATTCAAAAAATTGGCAATCAAATATTTCGAACACGTATCAAAGGCCAATAACAAAAACGCCGCGAATGCGGCATTTTTATAACTTCCGATTATCTTTCGGTACCACGCCGTCATAATTTATCCGGCCGTCGCGTATGTGAATCAGTCTTTGCGAGTATTTCGCAATATCAAATTCATGGGTGATTGTTACAACGGTTATGCCCAGTTCTTTATTTAATTTTTTAAATAATTGCAGAATTTCATGCCCCATTTTGGAATCAAGGGCACCGGTCGGTTCGTCCGCCAAGATTAATTTCGGGTCACCAGCCAATGCACGGGCAATTGCAACACGTTGCTTCATCCCGCCGGATAATTGGGTGGGCAAATAGGATTCAAACTTTTCAAGTCCCACGCGACGCAGCATTTCGCGCGCACGGCCCACACGTTCGGACATGGGCAATCCGCGGTACATCAGCGGCAACATGATATTGTCCAACACGGTACGTTTGGCCAGCAAATTAAAACTTTGAAACACAAAACCAATGTATTCGTTACGCGCAGTTGCTTGTTCATCTGTGGTCATTTTGGATACGTCGTGGCCATATAGTTCGTATGTGCCGTTGGTCGGTACATCCAGTACGCCGATTATATTCATACATGTCGATTTTCCGGAACCCGACGGCCCCATGATTGATACAAATTCCCCGGCCTTTATATCAAACGACAAATCATATAAGACACGCTGAATCCCGCCGATTTCCAGCGGAAAATCTTTGTTTATTTTTTTAAATGAAATTATTGGCGGCTGCTTGGTCATAGATAATATTATACCATAAAAATCAGAACGCGCAAAATAATAGCAGTTACGATGCATTTATTCCTTTGCGCTTTTTGTTTTTTATATGCTAAAATTTTCATCGTCCAATATAAAACGAGAAAGGAAAATATTATGAAAAAATTACTATGGGTTTTGGGCTTTGGACTATTGACTGTCAGCGCAGCCGACGCGTCTGTATTCGGCTTTTTCAAGACCGTTGATGACACAACCAACAAAGCAAAAACCATCGTGCGCATTTACGAATGCGGAAATGAATTGTGCGGCCGTATTGTTGCGCTGTTCGAAGAAGATGGTAAAACCATCGCTGAAACAATATCAAAACCGATTCGCGTTGCGGAAAAACTGGCGGGCAAGCCGTTCTATGACGGACTGGATATAATTTGGGACATGTCTTGGGATGCACGCCGAAATGAATGGCGCGACGGCCGGATTATGGACCCAAAGAGTGGCAGTATATACCGCGCACGGCTTTGGATTGATGAAAATGATGATACGCGCTTGAACGTTCGCGGTCAAATCGGACCATTCGGACGCACGCAAGTATGGCATGCGGTACCAACATCTGATTTGCCCGCCGACCTGCGCAATCTGGACGTATCGGCATGGGAAGTAGTTCGTTGGTAAGCGAAACGTGTATTTACGCGTTTCGCAGTGCTGTCCAAAGGACAGCACTTTTATTTGATTTCACAAACCATAAATAGTAAAATCGAAAGCAAAAGGTAATAAAATGCACATAGAACTTGGCAGCAATATCGCCGCGCGCGAATTAGAAACAAAAATCCAAAAATTCTGGGATGAAAACAAATTCTGGGAAAATGATGTAAATTCGGGCAAACCGGCATTCTGCACAATTATGCCGCCACCGAATGTTACGGGCAATTTGCACATGGGGCATGCACTTGAAAACGCCCAGACAGATTTCATCGCACGATACAAACGCATGTGCGGGTTTGATGTGTTGTGGCAGCCCAGCACAGACCATGCATCCATCGCAACGCAATTATTGGTCGAACGTGATTTATCCAAACGCGGAATTAATCCGCGAACATTGTCCAAAGATGAATTATTGGAACATGCATGGGCATGGAAAAATGACAAAGGCGGCCAGATTGTGCATCAGTTTCATACACTGGGCATAACACCCGCTTGGTCGCGGATGCGATTCACAATGGATGATGGATTATCACGCGCCGTTATAACATTATTCGTAAAAATGTATGGCGAAGGAATTATTTACCGCGCAAAACGTCTGGTCAATTGGTGCCCAAAACAGATGACGACCGTGTCTGATTTGGAAGTTGAATCGCGCGAAGAAAAGGGTAAATTTTACTATTTCAAATATCCGGTAAAGGATGGCGGATTTGTCGAAATCGCAACCACGCGGCCCGAAACGATGTTCGGCGACCAGGCAATCGCAATCCATCCGGAAAATGAAAAATTAAAACACCTGATTGGTAAAACCGCTGTCATCCCGCTGACCACAATTGAAATCCCGATTATCGCGGACGAACACGCCGACCCGGACAAAGGCACCGGCGCCGTTAAAATTACGCCCGCACATGATATGGACGACTGGGAAGTATCCAAGCGCCACAATCTGGAACCATTATGCATTTTAACGAACGATGCAAAAATGCTGGATGTGCCGGCAGTCCTGGAAAAATATCGCGGTTTGGACAGGTATAAAGCACGCGATGCGGTTATCGCCGATTTGGATGCGGCCGGGCTGATTACAAAAATCGAAGACAAGACAATTCCGGTGCCCTATTCCCAGCGCGGCAATTGCGTTATCGAATACATGCTGCGCGAAGAATGGTTTGTTGATGCAAAAAAATTGGCCGAACCAGTCATCGCGGCCACCATGCGCGGCGATACAAAATTCTTACCGGAACATCGTTATAATTTATTTATGGCATGGATGAAGGATATTCATGAATGGTCCATTTCGCGCCAGCTTTGGTGGGGCCATCAAATCCCGGCATGGTATGACAACGATGGCAATGTATATGTTGCTTCAACTGAAGACGATGCAATCGCACAATCTGGCGGAAAAAAATTAACGCGGGATATGGCCGTTTTGGATACTTGGTTTTCATCTGCCCTGTTGCCATTTTCATTAATGGATTGGCCGGATAATACACCGGAAATGGCAAAATATTATCCGAACGATTATCTGAATACTGGCGTTGATATAATATTTTTCTGGGTTGCGCGCATGGCAATGATGGGTATGTATGCCACGGGCAAAATGCCATTCAAAACGGTCAATATCCATGGCATAGTCCGCGATAAATTAGGCCGCAAAATGTCAAAAACAATCGGTAACGGCATCGACCCATTGGACGCGGTTGAAAAATACGGTGCGGATGCGTTGCGCTATTGGATATCCACCGCACCAACTGGTACAGACATTCGCTATTCCGAAGACGAAGTTAAACGCGGCACAAAATTAATTACCAAACTTTGGAATGCATCGAAATATACACTTGGCAATTTGGATGACTTCGAACCAGCATCTGCGGACACAATGCCGATATCGGAACGATTTATCGAAGACCGATGGATATTGTCTGAATTAAATAAAACGATTGGCGAAGTGCGCAAGCATATGGATAAATATGATACTTTCAATGCGCGCGAAGAAATCGACGGATTCTTTTTCGGCGTATTCTGCGACCAATATTTGGAATATATCAAGGACCGATTCTGGTCGGCGGAAAAATACGGCACCGATTCGAAACTATCCGCACAATGGACGCTGTTCGAAGTATTACGTGCAATCATCGGACTGTACGCGCCGTTCGTGCCGTTTGTTACCGAAGAGCTGTGGCAAAAAATTTACAAACAATTTGAATCATCGCAAACATTGCACATAACCGAATATCCGGCCATCCATGCCGACAGGAATACAGACGTATCGCAAATGGAAATCGCAATGGATATAATAAAATCCGTTCGCGGTCTGCGCACGGACCGTAAAATCGGCAACGGCGCGAAATTGGACAAAGTCATTGTGAATTTCGATGTTCCGGCCATGCTGCATGGCGTTATATGTTCCGGCACGCGCAGCGACGCGCTGGAAATCGACCGCGCGCAATCCGACAAAGTCGAAATAATTGTAAAGGCGCAATAATGCACAAGCATATTGAAATTCGCAAACCAAAAACTTATCAGATGGACCGGCATGGACTGCTGCGGCCGATTATGCTGATGAATGAATTGCAAGCAGTCGCAGATACTCATGCCGAAGATTTAGACCGCGGACGCACATATTGCATGGATAAAAATTGCGCATGGGTTGTTACGCATTACCTGATTGAAATAAATGAAATGCCGGGCGAAGGCCAAGAAATCGAAATATCCACATGGCCATCGGGACGTGACGCGGTGCGCGCAATACGCGATTTTCGTATTACGGATGTCGCCACGGGCCGCGAATTGGTACGCGCCACATCGCAATGGATTCTTATCGATGCGGCGGCACGGCGGCCGTTGCGCCTGGACGATATTATGTCCGGATGGGGCATAATTTCCGAACGCGCATTGGACCGGACATTTGATAAATTTCCAGATTTTGATGCAGATGTTTCAATGGCCGCACTGCTACGTTTTGATGATATCGATTTGAATCAGCATATTAATAACGCGGTTTATGCCGTCTGGGCGACCGAAGCGCTGGGCTTTGAATTCCGCAATGCACATAAATTACGCGGCCTTTCCATAAATTTCAAAAAAGAAATCCCGGCCGGTGTGCCTGCGGTTACAGTCGAATCAAAATTAGATGGCGCAACCAGTCGGCATATTATAAAATCAAATGAAGAAATAAATGCAGTGATGATTTGTGAGTGGGAGAAGATTTCTGATTTCTGATTTATGATTTGGTTTGACGCTGTATCAGCCTATGCAACCATAAATCATAAATCAGAAATCATAAATGGAGAGAGCAATGACATTCAACGATATACTCAAAGAATCATGGTTGTCGATTTCCGGCAACAAAGTTCGTTCCATATTAACAATTCTGGGCATTATTATTGGTGTTATGGCCGTTGTGGTCATGGTGACACTTGGCGAAACGGTTCAGAAACAAATCGATGACCAGTTTTCTTCGCTGGGCACTAATACAATTATCGTTCGCGCAGGCGCGGCGCAAACCGGTGGCATTCGCACCGGCATGCGTCAAACCCTTACCGTGCAATCTGCGGCCGTGCTGGGCCGTTTGCCTGATGTTAACGCGGTCGCACCAGTGCGTCAAATTTCAACCCAGGCCGTGTTCGGTAACCGCAACTGGACAACCCAGGTTATCGGAACACATCCAGATTGGGCAACAGTGCAAAATGTTGAAATGGAATACGGTACTTTTTTCGACCAAAGCGCGCTTCGCAATGCATCAACGTTTGCTGTAATCGGGCCAAAGACTGCCGCCGAACTTGATTTGCCGGAAAATCCAGTCGGACAAACCGTACGTGTTAACAACGTACCGTTTGTTATTATTGGCATGCTGCGCGAACGCGGCGATTCTATGATGGGTTCCCAAGATGATATGCTTATTATCCCGCTGACCACGCTGACCAAACGTATATGGGGTGGACGTTTTCCGGACGCGGTCCAAATGATTATGCTGCGATTATTTCCGGACGCGGACAATCATTTGGTAACTGAACAGATTACGACGATACTGCGCGAACGTCACAGATTGCGTGATGATGAACCAGATGATTTTCAGATTATGGACATGCGCCAGGTTATGGAAACAATGAACACCATCGCCGGATTTATGCGGATGTTGTTGGTGTCGATTGCGTCAGTATCGCTGTTGGTTGGGTCAATTGGGATTATGAATATGATGCTGGTGTCGGTCGCAGAACGCACACGCGAAATCGGAATCAGGAAAGCCATCGGCGCCAAAGAAAAACACATAATTGTTCAATTCTTGTCCGAATCGGTTTTGATTTCATTTATGGGCAGTATGTTCGGCATGGTACTGGGCATTGTATTATCAAAAATATTCGTGCCAATGTTATTGAATTATACCGCACCGATAAGTATATATGCGGTAATACTATCCGTAATCGTCGCCGTGGTCGTTGGTATTGCATCGGGTGTGTTTCCGGCACTGAAAGCCGCGCGGTTGAATCCGATTGATTCGCTGAGATATGAATAATAGCTGTCATTGCGAGCGCATGCGAAGCAATCCAGTAATTTAAAAAGTTGTCTACTATAGCAGACAACTTTAAAACATAGATGTGATGTCCATTATAATGAACAAGTATATTATTTATTGGATTGCTTCGTCACTATGTTCCTCGCAATGACAGTTTTACTTCCGGACAGGGCAATATTTCGCAACGGGACATTGGTCACACAACGGACGCAGCGCTTTGCAAATATACCGCCCGTGCAAGACCATAACGTGATTCACAATTCCGTGATATTTCTTTGGAATAATTTGTAATAATTTCACTTCGACTTTTTCCGGCGTATTATCGGATTCCGCAACCCACCCATATCGATGCGCGTTACGATAAACATGAGTATCAACGCCAATCAGCGGCGCACCCCATAAAACATTCATAATAACATTTGCAGTCTTTTGGCCAATGCCCGGCAGTTTCAACAATTCATCGCGGTTGTGGTATTTGGTAGGGAAGAACCATTCTCCTGTGCCCCCCTTTTTGAGGGGGGCTGTCGGCATAGCCGACTGGGGGGAGCTCCCCCTCGTCGCCCTTTGGGCGACACTCCCCCTCAAGGAGGGGGAGACAAGCATCTTGCTCGACCCAATAATATTTTTCGCTTTGTTATTAAAAAACGAAATTACTTTGATATGTTCGCGTAGGCCGTCGATGCCCAGCGCAAACATTTTTTCCGGTGTGTCGGCAATTTCGAATAACGCCGGCGTGACTTCGTTGACTTTTTTATCGGTGGCTTGCGCCGACAAAATCACCGCCACCGCGAAGGTAAATTCGTTGGTATAATACAATTCCGACCGGATAGACATATCCAGCGCCGGCGGAACTTTGGTGAAGTAAATATTTGGTGTTAACTTCATACTTTCGTAATCTTTATTCCAAATTTATGACCTTCGATTTCTGTGTGGAATTCATCCGCCGTGCCGCGGTGCATATCGGTAATCAAGGCGTCCGCCATGATGCGTACTTTGTGTGTATCCAGCGCGGTCAACAATTCCATATCGCCCGACACGGTCAAAGTTATCCGGTCGGAAACATCCAAGTCCATTGCTTTGCGCGTATCTTGGATAAAACGAAGTGCATCGTTGGCCAATCCTGTCGCCAATAATTCCGGTGTCACATTTGTATCCAAAACAACCACCGCGGTATTATCCGGCAGCGCCGCCCCGGTGATTCCGGGTTTTACGGTCAGGCGCATTTCGTATTCATCGGGCAACAATCCATGTGCCACCGGGTCAAATCCTGGCTGTTTTGATGCAGTCATGATTTCTTTTAAGCCTGCACCCAACCGCGCACCGATTTTCGGCGTGATAAGATATACAAACGAATCAGCAACGTTTTCCAGACCAGTAGTTTTATTTTCAGCATTTTTTACATTCAATTCGCCTTTGATTATATCCAGTGCATAATCGCCAAGATTTATCGATGTGCCATAAATTGAAATATTATTTAACGGCAACCTGTTTCTTAGTGCATGTTTTTCACGCAGCTGTTTTCCAACTGAAACAATTTGCTGAATATATCGCATTGTATCCAGAATGAATGATTCCTTGCTGTCAAATGCATGTGATTCATTTTCCGGGAATTTTTCAAGATGCACGGAAGTATCCATTTTTTTATTTTCCGGGTCCGTTAAGTTTCTGAAAATATGGTCACTTACAAATGGTGCAAATGGTGCCAGTAATTTTGTGAATTTGACCAACACGAAATGCAGTGTGTCGAACGCGGATTGTTCTTCGTTCCAGAAACGCTCCCGCGAACGACGGATATACCAATTATTTAAGATTTCCAAGAACGACGTCATGCCGCGCAGCGCAGCGTCCGGTTTATATTCATCCAGCGCACCACGCACCACGCCAGTCAAGTCGTTAAGTTCGGCCAATATGTATTTATCCAGAACATTTTCTGACTGTCTACTGTCTACTGTCTCCTGCGCGGTTACCGCGCCGGCGTTGGCGTAAAGCGTAAAGAAATGATAAGCATTCCACAGCGGCACCAGGATATTTTTTGTTGGCTCACCAAACACTTTGCCTTCTTTATCCATTGGAACTGGTTCGGCTTTCATAAAATTGGAACCCAGTATAAACAAGCGAATCGCATCCGCGCCGAACTGTTCAATCTGTTGTTCTGGGTTTACATAATTGCCAACGGATTTTGAAAACTTTTTCTTGTGTTCATCAACAACCATGCCGTTCGCAGACACGGTTATGAACGCGGGTTTATCGAACAATGCGGTCGCAAGGACCATCAGCGAATAAAACCATCCACGGGTTTGGTCTTGGCCTTCGATAATATAATCTGCCGGAAAGTTTTTTGGTAATTCAGCATCGAAATCACTGTGCGATGATGGGTCAAACGGATAATGCAGCGACGCCCACGGCATTGAACCGGACTCGACCCAGCAATCCAGAACATCTGGAATACGCGTCCAGCCGTCTTTGGTCAAAGCATCCATCGTCGGCCGATGCAGGTCGTGAATTTCAACGCCAAAAAATTCCTGCAATTCAGCGATTGAACCAAATATTTTATATTCATCGCCGCGCGCCCAAATTGGCAATGGCACGCCCCAGAAACGATTGCGCGAAATCGACCAAGGCCGCGCGTTTTCAATCCAAGCGCGGAAACGTTCGCCGGCCGATGTCCATGTAACCAATTCATTATTTATTAATAATTTGTCTTTAATTTTCGGAACATTGATGTACCAGGATTCCGTCGCGCGATAGATTAATTTTTCTTTACTGCGGTCGCCATACGGATATGCGTGCTTGTATTGTTCTTTTTTAACCAGGTGCCCGCGTTCTTTCAAGTTAGCAATAATTTTTGGATTTGCGGCAAAAATATTTTCACCCGAAAAATCACGCACAGTCGCATCAAAATTTCCATAATTATCAACATTAACAATTACTGGAAATTCTGGGTCATTGTCTTTCAGCGCCCAGAAATCGTCTTCACCGAACGCCGGCGCGATATGAACGATACCGGTACCCGAATCGTCCGACACAAATCCGCCCGCGATAATGTTATGCAATTTTGCATCGTTATAATAATCAAACAGCGGTTTATATTTTAAACCAACCAAATCCGCGCCCATAACCGTGCCGACACGTTCGGCATTCGCCAATTGTTTTTCGTAATTCCCCAAACGTGATTCTGCGATGATATATTCCGCACCATCGCTATCGCGCATCACGGCATACGTTAATTTCGGATTTACAGCCAATGCTGAATTTCCCGGCAAAGTCCACGGCGTTGTTGTCCATGCCAAAATGCGACGACCATCCATCAATTCAAACCAGACTGTTATCGCGTCATCAATCACTTCTCGGTAATCGCTGGATGCTTCGGAATTGCTCAGCACCGTGCCATTTACCCAATCGAACGGATTCACGCGATAATCTTTGTACAGCAAACCTTTGTTACGCAATTCCTTGATGGTCCACAGCATGGATTCCATATAATTTTTATCCATTGTGCGGTATCCCAAATCATCACCAATATCCACCCAACGACCCATGCGTTCAATAAAGCGTTCCCATTCTTTGACGTACGTTTGCACATCAACGCGACACATCTCACAGAACGCCGCCATGCCATCGGATTCAACGATATCCTTGGATTTGCGATTTTGTGCTTTTTCAACTGAATTTTCCGCCGGCAACCCATGACAATCCCAACCCAATTCGCGTTCCACGTGACGACCGCGCATTGTTTGATAACGATGAACCATGTCTTTGACGGCCGAAACACCCAAATGCCCCCAATGCGGCAACCCATTTCCAAATGGCGGACCATCATAGAAAGTGAACGGCGCGCCGTTCGCCGTTGCATCCAAAGATTTGTGGAAAATATCATGGTCACGCCAGAATTTTAAAATCTGGTGTTCCATTTCCGGAAAATTTGCCTTTGGTTTTGTTTCTGGGTATTTCATTTTGATGCCTTTGATAAAAAAATGGACGCCGATGCGCCCACAGGAATAACTGCAAAGCGCGTCTGCCAGTTATCCTCTAATAATTATGTTCTTGTTGTACATAGCGCCAATTATAGTACAAGTTTTTATGGATTTCCAGTTTTTTTATTATATATTTACCCCCATGAAAGAATTTGATGTAATTGTTATTGGCGGCGGACATGCCGGGGTCGAAGCAGCCGCGGCAGCAGCACGTATGGGTGCGGCCACCCTGCTTTTGACCAAATCGCCGGATGATTTGGGCGCGCTGTCTTGCAATCCATCGATTGGTGGGCCTGGAAAATCGCAATTGGTTGCGGAATTGGGCGCCTTGGGCGGAATAATGCCGCGTGCCGCCGATATGGCCGGTATTCATTTCCGTGTTTTAAATGCTTCGCACGGCCCCGCGACCCAGGCATTACGCGCACAAATCGATCGGGATAAGTATCGGGATGCAGTGAAAAATCTGCTCGGACTATATCTCCCCCTCCTTGAGGGGGAGTGTCGCCCAAAGGGCGACGAGGGGGAGCTCCCCCCGATCTGCTTCGCAGACGGCCCCCCTCAAGGAGGGGGAGATATAGTCTATCCCGAAATAATTTATGAATCCGTCGAAACTTTGGATATCGAAAACAAAATCATAAACGGAAAATATCGTGCGACGGCAATTGTTATTACGACCGGGACTTTTTTGCGGGGTTTGGTCCATCGCGGATGCGAAAAAATCGAATCTGGCCGATTGCAAGACGACGGCACATATCAGACGGCCGATAAAAATATTTCCGCGACGCTTGAACGCGCCGGATTCAAATTATTACGTCTGAAAACCGGAACACCCGCGCGTATTTATGCGGACAGTATTGACTTTTCGGTGTGCGAGGCACAGCCAGGGGATACGAATCATCCGTGGTTTAGTTCCCCCCCTTTGGAGGGATGCCCAAAGGGCGGGGTGGTTTACCCAAACTTTGGACCGACCAATTGCTATATCACCCGCACTACATCTGAAACGCACCAAATTATTCGCGATACTATTACCGACGCGCCGATGTATAACGGTGAAATTGTTGGTACCGGGCCGCGGTATTGCCCATCCTTGGAAGACAAAGTTATGCGATTCCCAGAACACAGTTCACACCAAATATTTTTGGAGCCAGAGACAGCAAATGGCAAATTAATTTATCCAAATGGTTTATCGACCAGTATGTCCGCGGCAGTCCAAGATAAATTTATTCGCAGTGTTCCAAGCCTGGAAAACGCCCGTATCGAACGATATGGATATGCAATCGAATACGATGCGATTGATGCGCGTGTGTTAAAGTCAACATTGGAATCCAAAGACATTCCGGGATTATTTTTCGCTGGGCAAATTAATGGTACATCGGGGTACGAAGAAGCCGCAGCCCAAGGTATCGTCGCGGGTGCGAACGCCGCGGCTTTTGTAGGGGCGCATACTTGCGCCCTGGGGCGCGAATCCCGGGTCCCATTGAAATCTGCGATTTCAATGGGTGGGTGCGCACCCCTACAAATCGACCGAACCAATTCATATATCGGTGTACTAATCGATGATATTACGACGCTGGGCGTAGATGAACCTTATCGAATGTTCACATCCCGCGCGGAATACCGATTGAGCCTGCGCGCGGATAATGCAATCACGCGCCTGGGACCAATGGCGGTTGCAGCCGGATTGATTACAGGCGAACATTATGAAAAAAATATCGCTGAAAAGGCCGAAATCATAAATCAAAATGATAGATTTTACGCTGGATATATTGCGCGGGCGCAACGTGAAATTGAACGATATAACCGCGATAAAGATATTAAAATTCCGATGGGTTTTGATTATGCTGCAATGTCCGGATTGACCAATGAACTGAAAGAAAAATTATCGGCCGCGCGTCCGGAAACAATCGCCGCATTATCACGTATTCCAGGCATAACGCCCGCGGGCATTATAAATATTTTACGCCGGGTTCGGCGCACCAATAATGGCTAGCCTTTTCAGTGCGCGCGTAATTTGCGCGATACCATCGGGTTTTTTCGCGACCAGAATCGGTGCACGCATAATAAAAACATAATCCATTTCCGGCGACATCAAAGATTCGCATTCGCGCAGCCATGCACGAACCAGACGCTTTGCACGATTGCGGTCATGCGCCAATTTGAATGTTCTTTTTGTCGCCGTCAAACCATATCGTGCGTCATTCGGCCATTTTGTCGGGCGCGATTTTACGATAAAAAAATCCGTGACAAAGCGCGGCGCATCGTCCGGTATCAGGAAGTCTTTATGTTGTTTTATCGTGTTTCTCACACACGTATCATAAATGAAAAATCAAAAATGAAAAGTTAAAAATTAAATTTTCCATCTGTGCTTGATAATCCGATTTCAAATGTCTATAATAGCGTTCGCAGGGATAAAGATTATTCTGTTGTGCGCAAAATATTCGCGCAGAATTGAATGATTTTTCTCTGCATAAAATTAACTTTTATATGGAGAAAACCAAATGTTATTTGGACTTTTTGGCGACAAGGCGGCCAATAAAAACGCTTTGAACAATCCCGTTTCCGTGTCATTGGACTTTGGCGGCGAAAAATTAACGCTGGAAACTGGCCGCTTTGCAAAGCAAGCCACCGGTTCTGTTATGGCGACAATCGGCGAAACCATGGTCTTGGCGACTGTTGTGTCATCGAAAAATGTTGTCGAAGGCCAAGACTGGTTCCCGCTGACCGTTGATTATGTCGAAAAATTTTCTGCGGCCGGCAAAATCCCGGGTTCACGCGACCGCCGCGAAGGCAAATCCGCATTGCACGAAGTTTTAACTGCGCGCATGATTGACCGACCGATACGTCCGCTGTTCCCGGAAACATTCACGAATGACACACAGATTGTCGCGACTTGTTTTTCATACGATAAAAAGCATTCACCCGACATTATCGCAATGATTGCATCATCTGCCGCATTGGCGATTTCCGGTGTTCCGTTCTTGGGCCCGATTGGTGCCGCACGCGTTGGATATGCAGATGGCAAATTTATCTTGAATCCAGCCGTCAAAACAATTGGCGATTTGGAAATGGACTTGGTCGTTGCCGGAACCAAAGACGGCGTTTTGATGGTTGAATCTGAAATCGGCGAATTGGATGAAAAAGTTACATTGGAAGCTGTCAAATTCGGTTTCGACGCGATTCAGCCGGTAATTGCCGCAATTAACGAGCTTGCATCCAAAGTCGGCAAAGAAAAATGGGCGGTCCGCGAACGCGCACCGGAATACGTCGCGCTGACATCTGAATTAGAACAATTTGCGGACGAAATTGCCGCTGGATTGTCTATTGCCATTAAACAAGACCGTTATTCTGCGCTGGATGCTGTGAAAGCCAAAGCATTAGAAAAAGCATTAACCGTATTCCCAGATGGCGATAAAAATTTGTTGAAAGCATATTCGAACGAAATCTGCGAATCGATTACCGCGCGCATCATGCGTCGCGCGATATTGGATAAAAAGCCACGTATCGACGGCCGTGATTCCAAAACTGTTCGCGCAATTGAATGCGAAGTCGGCGTATTGCCGCGCACGCACGGTTCCGCGCTGTTCACACGCGGCGAAACGCAAGCCCTGGTCACAGTGACCCTGGGCGGTGCGTCGGATGCATTGCCATTGGATTTGATGGACGGCAAATCGGAACAGCCATTTATCTTGAACTATAATTTCCCGCCGTTTTCGGTTGGCGAAACCGGCCGCATTGGTGCGCCGAAACGCCGCGAATTGGGTCATGGAAACCTGGCATGGCGCGCGGTATCACCGATGTTGCCGGCAAAGTCTGATTTTGATTATACAATTCGCATCGTGTCGGATGTTCTGGAATCTAATGGTTCGTCTTCGATGGCGACGGTCTGTGGCGCAACATTGGCGCTGATGGACGGTGGCGTTCCGATGATGCGTCCGGTTGCGGGTATCGCGATGGGCCTTATCAAGGAAGGCAACGAATACGAAGTCTTGTCTGATATTATGGGCGACGAAGACCACTTGGGCGACATGGATTTCAAGGTTGCCGGTACAGACAAAGGTATCACTTCGTTGCAGATGGATATTAAAATCACATCGATTACATTCGAAATCATGGAAAAAGCATTGGCCCAAGCAAAAGAAGGCCGCATGCACATCCTGGGTGTCATGAACAAGACAATCAAAGCACCACGCAAAGAATTGTCTGAACACGCACCACAGGCATACCTCATGAAAATCCATCCGGACAAAATCCGCGAAGTAATTGGTAAAGGTGGTTCAGTTATCAAAGCATTGACCGCTGAAACCAATACCACCATTGATTTGTCGGATGATGGTACTGTGAAAATCATGTACACAGACATTGCGGACAAAGATTTGGCAGTCGAAAAAATCAAAGCCATCGTTGCAGAACCAGAAGTCGGCATGATTTACGAAGGCGTCATATCCGGTATGAAAGATTTCGGAATTTTCGTGAAAATCATGAACGGAACATTTGAATCTTTGGTTCATATTTCTGAAATCACCGGCGAAAGATTGGCTAAAATCGAAGATGCTAAATTGAAAGAAGGCGACAAGGTATTCGTGAAATATCTGGGCGTTGATAAACGCGGAAAAACGCGTTTCAGCATGGTTGGAATTGACCAGAAAACCGGCGAAGAAAAGAAGAAATAAAAGAGTGTCATCCCGCATAAATTCTGCGAATGCAGAATTTTGCAGGACCTCGTAGATTTCAAGGGAGCATCACATGGACATGAAAGCATTAATGGAGCAAGCGAAACAATTGCAGGGCAAGGTTGCCGCCGCGCAAGAAAGCTTGGGCCAATCGACGGTCAAAGGCATCGCCGGCAACGGGATGGTGATTGTTGAATTGACAGGCAAGTACGATTTGGTTAAACTGACCATCAATCCGGATTTAATGACGGAAGATTTAGAAACGGTTACGGCAATGATTTCGGCCGCATTTAACGATGCGAAATCCAAAGCGGACGCGCTTATCGATAAAGTGATGGGGGATGCGACCGCCGGCATGCCAATGCCTGAATAAAATCAATAATAATGGCGCGCCTACTTTGCGTTTGCTCATTTTTGCTCCGGTCATGTATTTCATATACACTCCCATCGCAAAAATTTCGCAATACGCAGTATCCACACCATTATTATTGATTTTTTCTCTGTACTTGATAGTATATGGAAAAGTTATGGATGCTTAGCTCAGTTGGTAGAGCGTCTGGTTTACATCCAGTAGGTCGGGGGTTCGAGTCCCTCAGCATCCACCATATTACACTGCCGCACGATTTTCGTGCGGTTTTTCATTGCTGCCCTGGCTTTCGCCCGGCTCGAACTCACAATTATTAAAAAAGGCTGTTTTTCGCCCCAGTTCGAACCAGCCCTTGGATTTTGAAGCCTTTCTGACGATTAGAATCCGTTGTCCACTATAGTGGACAACTTGATTTTTGGAAAATATATACTTATATCGTTATGAGAATAAAAAAGAGTTTAAATGGATAAAAAAATGTGCAGCTCTCTAAATACAAGTCTTATTGATAATTTTCGTAATAGGATAAATGAGAATCCAACTGCTATGATTGGAAAATATGGGTGTGTTGAAGGGAAAGCCCATTGGAGTGTAATTTGTTCGGTTATGGACTGGATTACTGTCGCCGTGGGTGGGATTGATTGTGATAAAAAGAATTTCAAACCAACGGGCGGATTGGATAACAGTAGAAAAATGATATTACTTATATCAAGTATTGATATTCTTTTAGAAAGCATAACTCAATTACATAGAGTTTTTATTAATAAAGATACTGTACCTTTTAAAGGTGACAATAGCATATTTCTCAATAAGTTGATACATGTAGAAGATGACAATGCTTACTTTAAAGAAATTAGAGCAATTTTTTCAGCCCATCCGGTCAATTTAAAAATTGGTAGTAGGAAAGAATCGTATTGTGCTAGCTGGTCAGGTAACATGGGGTTCGGTGGTGATTTTTCTGTAATCCTTTCTAAAATAGACTTGTCTAATAACATAGATAGTAAGTTTTTTTGGATTTCTTTAGATGAACTATTTAAATTTGCAAAAACAAGATATGAATATTTAAACGAAATATTAAAACACATTCCTAAGGGGCGCGGGTTTTACAATTATGTTTCTCCTTGAAGGATTTGATTTGTTTTACTAAGCTGACGAAATCAAAGGGCGTGGAAGTTCGAACTTCGTGTAATATCTTCCACCAAAATTCAAACCGCCGGATGGCGGTTTTTTTATTGTATCGTTACGATGTGTTCGACGTATGGTTTTAAATCTTTTAATTTTTCCCGGAAAAATTTCGGATATGCTTCGTATTCGGACATTTTATCAATAGGCAGCCAGTACATGTGCTCTGGAATCGTATCATTCAGCGTCTTGCTGTTGCTGTTTAATTCCCGCGTTCCACACGGCTTCATCAGGAAATAAAAAGTAATTTCATGACACGCCAACCCATTCAACATTCCGTCATCACGCCGGAAAAAGTTTTCTTGTATAAATGCCAGACGGTCGATTTCGTACGGAACGCCAGTTTCTTCCAACACTTCGCGCAGGACTGCGGATTCCGCAGTTTCGCCCAATTCTATCGCGCCGCCGATGGAATAATAGTACTTTTCCGAATCGTTTCCGGCGAACAGAACACATCCGTCTTCGATAATGATTGCAGCCGCGCGCAAGCGAAACCGGCGGCAATCACCCGTCTGGAAACACACATCGCTGTTTATCATTTCAATGGAATTTGATATTTTCATGAATAAATAATATCAACCATAAAATAAAAATCCATAAATAAAAACACGGAACAATCGTTCCGTGTTTTTATAACATTGTGTCTTTACAGGCCCAGCCAATTACGCTCTGTCAACATACCATGACCGACTTTGACGCCACCACGGGTCAGGCCGATTTTGGTATTGTTCAGCTCAGCCGCGGTCACACCATTCGCCAAGAACGATATGTTCGCACGGCCATTCGCATCGGCATGGAATGCGGGCAAGCGAATATCGGAACGTTCTTTTTCACAGTCTTTCTTGGCGGCGGTCTTTTTGTTATCCGGACACTTTTCATCTTTTTTCACGGCGCCTGGAACAGTGCAATCGACCAAGTTATACACGACAAAACGATATTCGGTATTCGCACGCAGGTTATTCAAATCGGCCAGCATTTGCAATCCGCTTTCACGTTCACGGAAACGAACTTCGCCCAGGCGTGTTGTTTGTTCGCCGCGTACTTGGACTATACGTGCGCTGACCTCTGTAATATTATCGCGTTGGTGCGTTTGAACGAATTCGCCGGTTTTTGGCTCGTTACTGGATGAACATCCGCCCAGGACCGCGGTAACGGCCAAAACGGATACCAGAATGGAAAGCTTCTTCATGATTTTCTCCTTTGTGTTTCCGATTTTCATTTTATCTTAATTCAAAGGAGTTTTCGTCAGGATAGAATGCCTGGGAATTTAAGCATTGTTCTTTGGTTTTTTCTTTTTACCATCGATTTTTATATGTTCAATGATGTCATGATAAGATTCAGATATATTCCGAAACGCTTTGAAAAATCCGCGTTTGTGCGCGATGAAAATTCCATATAACGCAATCAAGGATATAAATATGGTAAGCAAAGCGGCAATAATTTCAATAAATTCTTTGAATGTCATGCCGCGATTTTAACCTGATAAAAACGGGTGCGCCATAGGATAAAAGACCGCAATGCGTGTTTGATTTTTGTCGAACAATCATTTATAATCGCGCCATGACAAAAACCACAATCAATTGCGTTATTCAATATTCAATGAAGCATCCGTTCGCGGACCGCCAGAATATATTCGCGCCTGATTTTATGAATTATCGGTTGAAACTGTTCCGTGAAATTACTTTGAAATCATTCTTGGCGCAAACAGATAAAGACTTTAATGTATTTTTATATCATTCCGATGATGCGCCACAGAACTTCAAAGACATTATGAACGATTTGGCGCGCGAATTCCCATTTTTGCATAATGTATGGATAAAAGATGGTGATGAAAAATATGCGCGGCCGTCGCCGAACGATGTCACGTTCGAAAATGGCGTCACAATAAATTTCCGGATTGATAATGATGACGCACTGCCGGTTGATTTCGTTGCGAATTTGCGCCGGTTTTTGCGGCCGGAATTCGCCGGTTTTGCAATCAGTATACCAAAAATCACTGTTGCCCAACGAATCGGTCCGGATAAATATATGACAACACCGTTTGATTTTATTGCGAATTCGATGGGTCTGGCTTACGTGACGACCAAAAATGATTATCGGAATATTTTAACATTGGGGGTGCGTGAAATTCATACTCGCGTACGATATGAACATCCGATGATATTGTTACCCGGCGGCGGCGGATTACAAATAATCAACGGTAAAAATGTTTCGAACCGGATGTGGAAACGCGGAAAAACATATACGGGCGAACAATTGCGCAAACATTTGGTTGAATTAGGCTATCCCGATTTAGATTTGACCATATTAAAGCGTGCACCGTTACATCTGCGCCATCGTGGTGGATTTTTCAGACGTATTTTATTCCATATTGGCAAAACTTATCGATTGATGGTTTATAAATAATTATTTAATACGCAACTGGCCGCAAGCCGAACCGATATCAGCACCACGTTCACGGCGAATCCGCGTGTGAATTTTATTTTTGATTAAAATATCTTGGAACCGGTGAACTGCATTGCCCGACGGTGCGCTGAATTCGCGTTCGGTTACCGCATTCCATGGAATTATATTCACCATAACATTCTTTCCAGCCAGCAGAGCGGACAATTCTTCGGCGATTTCTTGGGAATCATTTACGCTGGCCAATAATATATATTCAATCATCAATTGGCGACCGGTTTTGTCTGCGTGTGCGTATGCCGCATCCATAACATCACTAATTTTATATTTGTTATTAATTGGCATTAATTTGGTGCGCAATTCATCATTTGGTGCGTGCAATGAAATAGCCAGGTTTACCGGCCGACCCCACTGTGTCAATTCATTGATACCTGGCACAATGCCACATGTTGATATTGTCATCCGCCGCCAAGAAATACCCAGTTTTGAATTCGCGTATTCCAAAAACCCTTTCAGATTTTCCATATTCTGCAATGGTTCGCCTGTACCCATAACGACAATATGCGATACATCGTTATTATTTGCGTCGCCGTTTGGTTTAATGTCGTGATTTGTACGCAACACCCATTGTGCAACCAAAACCTGGGCAATCATTTCATTCATTGTTAAATTTCGACGCAGGCCCAGCAATGTTGATGCACAGAATTTGCACCCCATTGCACATCCGGCCTGGGACGATACACATACGCTGTTACCATACGTCGTCCGCATCAGAACAGTTTCAATTTGTTCATTATCATTCAGTTTTAATAAAAACTTTGTTGTCGCGCCGTCTGATGATTCCAGTTTTTTAACAATTTCGACGGGCATTGTACGCGCGGCTGCATCCAAATCTTTTCGCAAATTTTCCGGCAGATTTTTCATAACTGAAAAATCCGGTGCACCACGGCCCAGCCATTCCGCGATTTGTTTTGCGCGGAATTTAGGCTGGGCCAATCCGACAACAAACTGTTCCAGTTCGCCCGCCGACATATTGAATAAAATTGGTTTATTTATATCTGTCATCAGTGATTACTATTACTGCGCGGCGGCGCAATTGTTTTAATTGCTGGTCTGCTTGGAATGATGCACGGCGAAACATCGCGTTTTGTTTTATAATGTCGTCCAATTGTCCCCATTCTTTGGTTCTTTTTGTGCTGCATACCAAGAATACATTGCCATCAATCCGGCGCGACCAAGTCATCGGCGCCAAATCAACCAAAACGGTGCGCACATCCGCAGACAATTCGTATTGCAGCACAGTCATACGCTGTGGCCAGCCACCCAAATCACGCGCCATATCCATCGCGCCGTCACAAGATGATGGGCGCGTCAGACGCGATGCAACATCCGTTGGTATATCAACCAGGCGAATAAATGTCATTTCAATCGGCAATCCGCGTTCACGGGCCAATTCACGGCGTTCGGTCGCAATGTCTTCATCGGTAACATCAATGGTTGGCATAATTGTGCGACCAATTACCATTTGCCACGCGATATTAGCACGCACAGCGGTGGTCAGCATTGCAGTATCACTGGCCGTCAATTTTGATGCGTCAAACCCGCTGCGCTGAATGCCTTCGAATTCAGTTTTTACATCGCTGTCCGCTGGGACAATGCGCATGCTTTCCGCGTATGCCAATTTAATATGGTCATCGATAATATTCGATAGCGCGCGGCGGCGATTATCCGTTCCGGATTGCCCTTGGAAAGACATCAGTCGCGTGCGCGCGGTCACATCCGTATCCGTAATCGGCGTACCGTTTATGGATGCAACAACTGTACCTGCATTTGCAGGCACAGCAAAAAGTAAAAAGTAAAAAGTCCACAATAATTTCTTCATGCCCGTTTCCTATTTAGTTTCTGTAATCTTCAAAGCAAACCGCAGATGGAATGTCGTACGGCCAACATAGTTTGAACCATCAACATTATACCGAACCGCGCCGTCTTTGGAATAGCCCAGCTGGACTATATAACACGGATGGTCGTAATACAAGCTGGCACTTTGCTGTTGAATACGATTATCGGTCACGTTGTATATCGTGCGTGCCTGTAATGACAACCGTTCGGTAAATCCAATGCCGAACCCGCCGACAATTTCGTTATTAACTTTATCAATTGTAACCGCGTCCAATAATTGTGTCGCGCGGATGTACCCAACTTCGACATAATTGCGTCCACCGATTTTACCGACTGATTCAAGGTGACGCAATGTCAAATCTCGTTGTGCGAATCGGAACCGGTTATTTACAGAAAGCAATCCGCGATAATCCGCTGACAACCGTCCAACATAATCAGATGCGCCATCATGGAATCCGGAATTCGGGTCCAAATCAATTGGCGGTGCGAAATCATACGATTGGCCGGCGAACGCAGACAGCGTTATCGCATCATTTGAATAAGCCGTCCATCCCATACCGTAATCTATATAGCTGCCGTTTTCCCACAAGTCATAACCGGACAAACGATTATCCGCAAACAAAGTTGCATCGGATAATAACGAACCCGACGAATCGATATTCGCAAACGCCGGCGAATCGAGTGTATTTTTTACCGTAACACGCACACGTGGTTCCACGACATGAATCCAATCATCGCCAGATTTCATAAACGGCCACGACCAATCGGCATAACCAGATGGCAAAAACCGTGCACGCACGCCCGTAAAGTCTGTCGTACCATCCAACATATCTGTATTCATAAAATGATAAACGTCATATCGAACAGACGCGGACAATGTTAATTTTTGACCAAGCCATATCGTCCATGGCGATGTGACCCGCGCAATACCCAGCATACGCTGTGCCGCGGCATTGTTATCCATATTGCTGATTCCAATAATATCGCCGGTTAATGTAAAATAAGTATCCATCCAAAATGGGTCTGATTGCAATGTTCCGCGAATATTCGGCAAAATATCGCCGGACGGATTTGAAACATTGCTGTACGGCGTTGAACGAAGTTCTTGGAATATGTGTGCGTCGGCCACAACGTACGCGGATTCGCCAAATACTTCGACACGCGCACCGGAATCCAAATACGGCCGCGAATCATAAAATCCATATTTTTGCAGGTATAATTTATCCGATGTACGTTCAACAAAAACATTTGCGCGAACATTGTCGCCCATTTCAATCAGGTCTTTGTTGAATATATGCCATCGCTCGTCCCCTTCCCTGTTCTTGGTAAAAGACCCGGTTGTACGGAACGACGACCGGTCATAATTCAATCGATGTTCCAATTGAAATAATGGATTTTCAGCCGTCAGATAAGATGACGTCAACGTTGCGTCATGATAATCCGAAAATGCCAAATACAGCGGAAAATTAAACTGGGTTCCCATTTGATTTGTTGTGTTCATATACGGCATCAGCAAGCCACTTTTGCGCTTAATCGTCGGGTCTGGATATGACAAATACGGCGCCCAAAATATCGGCAATCCATACGCCCAAAATACTGGATTATCAAAATGCATCAAATGCGCCTCGTTATCATGCCGGAATTCTGATGCGGATATTTCCCAGGCATTAACATCGACATCACATGCATAACACGCGGTATATGTCGCATCTTCGGCGGTCGTGATATGCGCATCTTTGTGCAAAGTCCGCGCCGTCACACGCGTGCGATAGCCCAGTATTAAATCCAAATTTCCGCCGCCAGCGCGCAATCCGGTTTCATCCATATATGCGTCACGCAATGTCATACGCTGGCCCGTTTCATTTGATACAGTTGTATCGCCCTTTGTTTGAACCGACCGTGTACGTACGTCATATTCGACTTTTTCTGCAACAATTGTTTTGGGCACATTCATATCGATAAGGCCTGCTTGCGCAGCCAAGGCATAAGGCGTAATGCATAAGGCATAGATTAATTTTTTCATGATTGGAATCTGTCACTTTTCAATATGTAAAACAGCATTATGATTGCAATAATCTGTGCGGCCCCCAGTGTTAATATATGCGGCACCGCCAAAACGGCATCCGACATCGCCATAAATCCGGTTTGTGCCACCGCCATTGCACCCACGGCCATCGGTGCAGCCATATTAAAACTGGCCCGGCGCAGCAGTGACGTTTTTAACATGAAAACCATACAAATAAGCACCAAAATTATGTTCATCAATGGACCCAAGAACCGTGCCGTAACTTCGGCCATAATCGATTTTAATTCGCGCGGCGATAAACCTTTTGGGTGCGCGGCCAAACTGATTAAATCACCGGTTGATACCCGACGCACGCGGAACGCATTGTTCTGGCCGCGGTCGGCCATATTCATATCCATATCAAATGTATCAAATGTTCCGACGGTGAAATTATCATCTCTGTACTGAATACTGCCGCCACTCATCACAATCGAAAGACCGCGGATAGTATTCACCAATTTGCCTTTTTCGGCCGTAATAACCATCTGGCCGCGCGCGCCACGATTATCATAAAGCATTAAATTCGACAAATCATGTCCGGCAACATTTTCAACAAATACAACCAAACCCGGTGCCATTTGTGTGAACGTGGCTTCTTGTAATTTCAAGTGCGCCAATCCATATCGCATTTCCCATTGGGTATCATAAAACTTTACTTGGGTCGCCGGCACAATCCAAATATTCAGCGCCAAATGTATTGCGGTCATAACCGCGGCCAACTTGATTGCCGGCATTGCAATACGAAATGGCGATATGCCACTGGCCGCCATTGTGGTAATTTCACGGTCTGCGATAAACTTGTTATAAATAAACAAAACCGCAATAAATATTACAAACGGCATAATGATGGATATGATGAACGGAATCATTAAAATGGTCAGGCCCAGAAATCCCCATAAATCAATACCGTATTGGACCAAGAATTTCAGCATGGTCAAAATCTGCATCATCCAAGCCAATCCCGCCAATACCAGCATCAGCATTATAAAAAACGCCGCCAATTGTTTTGTGAAATATTTGTTAAGAATTCCCATCCGGGCAAGTATAAAACGCAGGAATCCATATTGCAAATAAAACAATATTGTGAATCAGTTGTAATTTTTCTTGACTTTTGGTTGAAAAATGCCATTATTGCATAAAGTTTTTTACAAACAGGGGTAAAACATGGCAGATTATGCAATATTTCAATCCGGTGGAAAACAATATCGGGCCAAGGCTGGCGATATTTTGAAACTGGAAAAAATCAAAGGTGAAGGCAAGGTTGAATTCGACCATGTCTTGATGGTTGGCGATAAAATCGGCAATCCGACGGTTACGGGCGCCAAAGTATTGGCCGAAATCGTCGAACAGACACGCGCCGACAAAATCATTGTATTCAAGAAAAAACGCCGTCATAATTACAGACGGACCAAAGGTCACCGCCAGCAATTGACGGTCGTTAAAATTACGGAAATAAAGGGGTAAGTCATGGCAACAAAGAAGGGTGGCGGTTCAACAACCAACGGACGCGATTCGGCCGGACGCCGTCTTGGCGTTAAAAAAGGCGGCGGCCAACGGGTCATCGCTGGGAATATCATTGTCCGTCAACGCGGAACAAAAATCCATCCGGGTGCAAATTGCGGCATTGGTAAAGACCACACGATTTTCTCTAAAATCGATGGCATGGTCGCATTCAAGCGCAGCATGGGTAATCGTAAAACGGTCCACGTCACCGCAGAATAAGAAATAAAACGCCCTTCGGGGCGTTTTATCTGATATTATCCTCGTCATAAAAAGAGTTGTCATTGCGAGCGAACGCGAAGCAATGACAACTGAGTTTTAATTTAACCAAATTGAATCTTTAATATTATTCTTTACAAAATCATCGTGCACTTCCAGTTCCGTATCCGTCGGTATGAAATTACGCCGCGGAAAATCAGCACCGATTTTTGGATGCATGGCGCATGCCGCCGCATGTTTTTCAATTATGTCTTCAATTGATTCAGATGGTGCGACAGTGGCCAGCTCTAAATAAAGTCGCGCCAAAATTTCTGCATCGATTAATGCACCATGGGCTTCGGCACGTGCGGCGGTCGATATTCCAAACCATTTGGCCAATGCGTCCAGCGAAAATTCTTTGGGCCCAAACACGCGGTTTCGCGCGATTACAATCGTATCGTCTTGCCGATTTCGCGGAATTGTCGGTAACCCTAATTTGGACAATTCATGATTAATAAAAGGAAAGTCAAAATCAAATCCATTATGCGCAACAACCATCGATTCGCCGATAAAATCCAATAATTTTGGTGCGGTTTCGCGCATTGTTGGCTTGTCACCCAGGAATTCATTCGACAATTTATGCACCATATAGGCATCGGGCGGAATCATTTTGCCTTCGGGGTTAATATATGCATGAAAATTATTGCCAGTGATTTTTCCGTCCAGAATTTCAACCGCGCCAATTTCAATTACACGGTCGCCGCCCGAATAATTAAATCCAGTGGTTTCAGTGTCAAAGCAAATTATTCTGTTCATTTCCAATCCATTTTGTGTATCATAACAACACTGTGAATATATTGCCAGGAAAATTGAATGATGAACAAACGCGCGCTGTGCAAACAACCGACGGCGCGGTTTTGGTCTTGTCTGGCGCGGGGACAGGAAAAACAACTGTTTTGATTGAACGCGCGGCATACATAATAAACAATGCCTTGGCAAAACCGTGGGAAGTATTGGCTGTAACATTCACAAATAAAGCCGCGAATGAAATGAAAGAACGGCTTCGTTCGCGCGGTATTGAAGTTCCGCCAACCGTTGCCGGAACATTTCATTCAATTGCTTTGCGGATACTGCGTTACAATTCCGCGGCCGCCGGATTGCGCAATGATTTTTTGATTTTCGGTGAAGATGAACAGAAAGCAGTTTTGAAAACGGTCATCACCAATCTGAACCTGGATATAAAAAATTATCCGCCGGCCGATTGGGTTGATAAAATTTCCGCGATAAAAGACAAAGGGCTTGGCCACAATCCATCGGCGCACATTAAAAAAATCTATGATGCATATAATGCCGAACTGGCACGGCTGGGCGCTGTTGACTTCGGCGATTTGATTTTAAAGACTTTGGAATTATTCGCCCAACATCCAGAAATCCTGGAAAAATATCAACATCAATTTAAATATGTAATGGTCGATGAATATCAAGATACTAATGCCGCGCAATATCAATTAATCCGCATGTTGGCGGGCGGACATGGAAATATATGCTGCGTCGGCGATGATGACCAATCAATTTATTCTTGGCGCGGCGCAGAAATAAAAAATATTTTGAATTTTACGTCCGAATATCCGGGCGCAGAAATTATCCGGTTGGAGACGAATTATCGTTCGACCGGCAATATACTGGCCGCAGCGAATTCATTAATCCGGCATAATCGCGGCCGATTGGGCAAAGATTTACGGCCCGCACCATCCACCAATGCAGGCGATAAAATAAAAATTCGCGTGTATGATTCGGATTTATCGGAATCACGCGAAATCGCCAGCGCAATTAATCCAGATAATTACAAAAATACCGCAATACTTATTCGCGCGGGTTCATTGTCGCGAAAAATCGAAGAAGCATTGGCCGCGCGCCATATTCCATATCGATTGGTTGGCGCAACAAAATTCTATGACCGAATGGAAATCCGCGACGCGATTGCATATATTCGTCTATTGGTATATCCATTTGATGATTTATCTTTCTTGCGGATTATTTCAAAGCCGCGGCGTGGCTTTGGCGACAAAGCAATCGGTGCCCTGCGCGCAACTGGAAAAAATTTAATGGATGCCTTGCGCGATGCAAAATTGCCAGGCAAACAGCGCAATGCCGCAGACGAATTTTTATCTGCATTTGATTTCGATTGGAACGGAATGCCCACGGCAACGTCCGCAACGCAATTATTGGAAAATTCGAAATACATGAATATTTGGCGCGAATCCAAGGAACTGGACGCGCCGGACCGATTGCAAAACATCAATGAATTAATCACCGGTGTTATTGCCAAATATGATTCTTTGCACGAATTTCTGGAACATGCCGCACTGATGATGACCGACGATGACCAGCAAAATAATTCCGCGGACGCCGTATCAATTATGACAATGCACGCGGCCAAGGGCTTGGAATTCGATACTGTTTTCTTGCCCGCATGGGAACAAGGGATATTTCCAAACCAAATGGCAATTGACGATGGAAATATCGAAGAAGAACGACGTCTGGCATACGTTGCGATAACACGTGCGCGAAAACATTGCACAATATCGCGCGCCACATCACGCATGGTGTTTGGCAAATTTCAAAACAATATACCATCGCAATTCATCGGCGAAATTGACCCAGAATTCAAGGAAGAGCCACATCGAATAAATTACGAGCCAGCCGCGCGACAAATCATAAAACCACGTGCATCACGACCAGCAACAATGGTTGGACAATTGGTCGGACATGAAGACCTGGGCACTGGCGTCGTTATTGCTGATATCGCCGGTGATGATATCGTTACTGTTGCATTCAAGGACAAGGGTATTAAAAAAGTCGCTCGCAAATTTTTGATTATTTGACCATCACTTTTCCCTTGCCCGCCTTCTGCCATTTGTTCTATCATTATGGCAAAGGAAGGGTCAATTTGCGTAATACATCCCGCGCTATATCGATATTTGCGCTGATTTCCGCGTGTTTCGGCGGCGCTTTTGCGAACGCCCGTCTGCCAGTTGTGAACAGTGGAAATGCCGTTTCCGCACGTGCGCTGTTTGGCGAAGCACCTGTTGCAACCGCACCCGCGCAACCGATTGCCATTGCGAAACCAACCCCTGTTTCTGAACAACGTGCTGCTTCGGCACCAAAGGTTGCCGCACGTCCGGCCGCGATCGGCGATATCTTGATGCCCAACCGACCAAATGGAAATATTTGGGCCCGGTCCAGTGAACCGGCGATACCAACAATCGCACGCGCATCAAATGTTGCCGCACCCACGCCGCTTCGCATGCCAGAATCACATGAATTCGCAATGTTGCGCGATGACTTTATATTGCCCGAAGAATCGCTGGATACACAAATCGTCCGGATGCAGCAAAATGCACGTCGCAACAATGATGCTGAATTATTCGCGGGTAGCCGTGGCGCTGGAATTGCATCTGTGCCGCTGCGCGCTGCTGCGCCCGCACCTGCGCCTGTCCCAGAACGCGTTGCACAACCGATGCCTGCGCGCGTGATTGAATTCGAAGAACCAACGCCACGTGTCGCAGTTCGCCAAGCATCCACAATTGAAAATCGGTTTGTTCCCACGCAACGCGTTGCAACGCAGCAACCCCAAGCACGCGCAACAAACAACGATGATGTATTTGTACGCCGCGTTGTTGTGCCCGCGGACGACTATTTCGACGAACCAGTTGCTGTTCGCGCCGCCGATACGCGCGTCGCGCGCAATGCGCACAGCGAAGACGTTCCGTTGACACAAATGTCGCCGATGCAGCTGAAACGCGCATTCCAGAAAACTTATATTTCTGAAAACAAACATTTATCAACGTATCGCATCGATGACCCATTTGATGTGGCCAGCGATTTAAGTATCCAAATGGCTGGATTTGATTCACGTCGCGATTTGTCCGAAGCGGGTGGCATACGACCACTGGAAATAAAAATTGGATTCCGCGGAAACGATTCGGCATTGTCGCGTGATAATTTCAACCTGCTTTCCGAATATGCCGGGATTGTTGTTGCAAATCCAAAACGTGCAATCCAAGTATCCATTCCCGAACGCGCCACGCGCAGTTATGACGGACGAAAATTGGCTGCACGCCGCCTGGCCATCATTGAACAAGTCTTGCGCGATACAGGCGTTTCAGACAGTCGCATAATCCCGGTACTGTCCGACCGCGCCGATGATTCGTTTGTCTTGCGCGTGATTTCCAGCGATTTGCATCAAACATTGGTTGATGCCCAACGCGATATATTCGGCGATACGATTTCCAGCAAAACTTATCGCAGTATGAGTTGGTAGTATTTTCCAAAATCTTAGATTTTATATTTCCGCCCGCATGTCCAGTGTGCAGCGCATCAGTATCGACAAATGGCATGCTGTGTGCATCGTGTTGGGCGAATTTTGATTGGATTTCTGACCCGAAATGCTGTATCTGCGGATATCCGTTTCCAGCAAATTTGGATTTGGGGTCGCGGCCGATGTGCCCGATATGCGCCGCAGACAAGAATGAATTGGATTGGATGCGGGCGGCATGCATTTATGATGATGCATCGAAAAATGTTATGCTGCCGTTTAAACACGCGTCTGCACTTAAATATCGTGATTTGATGTCGCGTGCGATGATTGCATCACTTCGCGAATTGGATACAGAAATTGACGTAATTATGCCAGTGCCATTGTCTTGGCGCCGATTATTTAAACGCGGATATAACCAAGCAGCATTGCTGGCCCGACCAATTGCGCGGCATTTGCATGCGCCGATTGATACTGCATCTGTCCGCCGAAAACATCGACCCGATATGGGACATAAAAATTATCGTGCGCGCGTCGACAACATTCGCGGTGTATTTACAGTTTCGCGACCGGGCAACATCCGCGGCAAAACGATTTTATTGGTTGATGATGTTATGACAACCGGCGCGACTTTTTCAGAATTGCGTCGCACGCTGAAAAAATCCGGCGCGAAAGCAGTTTATGGAATTGTATTTTGTCGGGTGGTAAAGGCAATCTAATAAAAAATGCGCCGGGTGGCGCATTTTTTATCTTCCCATTCCGCCGCCTGGCCTGTTCTGACCGCCACCACCCGGACCCATCTGAACATTCGGACGAACTGTAACGCCGGTGCGGCCGGTTACAACACGGTCGCCTTTGTGCAATTCTGCCCCATCTAACGGAACTATTTCTGTTTCTGTGGCCGTCGTCAGGCCGCGCCTAAACGGCACCAGGACCAGGTCGAAATTGTCGCCAGTGCCATCGCGACGCGCGCGTGGTTTGTCACGTTCGATTAACAACGTGTTACGGCCGGTCATTTCACCCGATTGCACACGCGGGTCATCGGACAATGCCTTTAAATCACGCACCAGGAACGCGGAATTTGCCGCTTTCCATACATCATCGCGTTCTTCGATTAATATCGTCACAAATGCAGTCATACCCGGCATCAGGCGCAGGTCGCTGTTATCGACTTCGATAATAACCGTATAAACAACCACATTTTGCGTCGTTGTGGGCGACAGTCGAATCTGTTGCACGTATCCATCGAAAGTCTGATTCGGATACGCATCAACCGTAAATGTTACTTTCTGTTTGTCTTTTATCATGCCGATGTCTGCTTCAGAAACCGCTGTCTGAATCTGCATTAATCGTAAATCTTCGGCGATTTCGAATAAATCTGGTGCTTGGAAACTGGCCGCAACTGTTTGTCCACGGTCAACCTTGCGTGAAATAACCGTACCATCAACAGGCGATATAATCGTGGCATATCCCAAGTTGACATTGGCCTGGTCGAATTGCGAACGCGCTTGGTTCACGCGTTGTTCGGATGTTTTAAAATTTGTTTCGTCATTTTCCAATTCGGATTTTGCAATGAATCCTTCGGCGAACAAGGTGCGGCTGCGGTTGAAATCGCTGCGCGCTTTGCGCATTGTTGCTTCGGCTGATTCCAGTGCCGCGCGGGTTTCATCAACACGCGCCTGTAATACAGACGGGTCGATTTTGAGCAATACGTCGCCCTTTTTAACAACGTCATTAAAATCGACAAATATATCTTCAATAATTCCGGACACCTGGCTGCCCACTCTAATTGTATTCACTGGGCGGATTTCGCCGGTTGCGGTGACAACTTGGCGCAAAGTCCCACGTGTTACCGGCGTGGTTGCAAATTGTGGCGCGCCTCGATTGCTGGGCGTCAAGATATAAGCCGCACCAATCAAGATAACAATCACGCCAGCGGCCCACCATTTTTTTCGCCAAACCCATGCCATGGCCGGACGAACTTTGTCCATTACAACGGACAATTTTGATATTTTTGGCTCTGGTATGTTTTTTTCTTTCTTCATTTTATTCACTCTCTAATGCTTCGGTCAATTCGCCGGCGGCCAATGCCAATGCCGCACGCCGTACAAACAAATCATATTTTGCCGTAATATTTTGACGCTGGGCAGATGCCAAATCTGCTTGCTGGGTTTGCCAATCTAACATGGTCGCACGTCCAACGCGGTACATCCCAGCAACAACACGTTCTGATTCAGTGGCGGATTTCAGCAATGCTTCGGATTGAACCAATACTTTCTGTGCAGTTTGGTAATTTTGAAATGCAGTCCAGACGTCCATCTGAACATTATCATCGCGCGCGCGCATTTGTTCATCGCTGCGTTCATAATTTGCTTGGGATGCACGTAAATTATAAGCATTCGCGAATCCGGCAAATATCGGCATTGATGCACGCAAACCAATCGACGCACCCATGCGGTCATTTGGTCCGGCGCCAAAATCGTCATAATTATTATTGAAATCGTAATATAATGTGCCGGATGCGGAAATAGACGGCAAATTGCGCAAGAACGCAGAATTTCGCCGATGCCACGCAGCATTTTTGCTTTCGCCCGCGGATAATAAATCCGGGCGTTGCCGGCGCGCGCGTTCGATTAAATCTTCGATTGCCTTGGATTCATTTTGTGACCCGAATTGCGCCGGCATATCGGCAATTTTTAATTCTTGGTCTTGGGTAAATGACAATAAATACAGCAAGCGACCCTTTGCAATTTCGCGATTTCCATTTGCACGCTGTAATTCCAATTCACGTAATGCCAGCGTTGTGTCCGCCCGCAACACGTCCGCCCGCGCGACCGAACCGGCACTGTGTTTTTTCGATGCTGTATCCCTGGCGCCACGCGCAACATCGACCAGATATTCTGCAACGCGAACTTCTGCATCTGCGCCTAGCATTCCATAATAAGCCGCAACCATTTCATACACGAAATTTTGCACCGTATTACTGTAATCAAATCCGGTCGCACGCCACATGGCCGCCATCGCGTTTAAATCAGCCAGACGTTTTCCAAAATCAAACAATAACCATGATGCAGACAAAGACGCGCCAGATTGCCAATCGGACCACTCTTTGTTGCGTAATCGTTTTGTTCCATCAACCGACGCATTTACAGATGGTAAATACGGCGCATAGGCGGCGTTTTTGGACAGACGCGCAGATTCCGCAGACAGATAAGCCGCCGCAGTATTCGGATTTCGGCACAGGCCCAGTTCGATGACTTGCTGCAACGTAACTTCGCCGGATGGCGGATTTTTACGCGTGTTGCAGTCATTTTTTTTGGCGTGCGCCGCAAAAGCCGGCAACAAACAAACGGCAAGTGATAATATTATTGTCTTTTTCATGAAAATTCTCTCGGCTTGAATATTATATCATAAAAAACGAATTTCCAGAAATTTTTAAGTTGAAAAGTAGGGTTTAATGCCCTATGTTATGCCAACGGTGGCCTGGTGGCAGAGTGGTTATGCAGCGGATTGCAAATCCGTCTATGCCGGTTCGATTCCGACCCAGGCCTCCACTGTTTTTTATTATGATTTCTGTCCTGACATTTTCCAATTTTCGTAATCATTCGGCCAGCCGGATAAAAACATCGGACGCAAAGAATATTGTTGTCACTGGCCCGAACGGCAGCGGCAAGACCAGTATTCTGGAAGCAGTCAGCATTATGTCCGCATCCGGAACACTGCGTGGTGGCGCCCCAGCGGAACTGGTTCAAATCGGTGCAAATGATTTTGGTGTTGTTGCGGAATTGGATAATGAAACAAATATATCCGTGTCGTGGACAAATGGCGATGCGCGGCGGCGTGTAATGATTGACGGCGATGCAGTGCCATTATCAGATTTGGCGCGGCATTTGCGTATAATCTGGATTACACCGCGCGAAGACCGACTGTTTGTTGAAACTGCGTCCGACCGGCGGGCTTTCTTTGACCGATTGGTGGCCGGGTTTGACCCGGCGCATTCTGGGCGCACTGCACGACTTTCCAAATTATTATCCGAACGAACATTTGCGCTGAAAAGCCGCGCAGATAATAATTGGATTGCCGGACTGGATGCACAAATTGCAAGTGCAGCAACCGCCATCGCCGCCGCGCGCGTGACATACGCGGGCGAAATTAATTATTTCTTGGAAAATTACGCGATATCGATTTCTGGTTGGCTGGAACAAAATATGTCTGCGAACACAGAACGCGAATACGCGGAATATTTGGCGGCGAATCGGTTTCTGGTCGCGGATAAAATGAATATCGATGGTGCACATCGAACTGATTTCGGTATGTTTAATGCTGCGCTGGATATGCCTGTGGCAATGACATCAACAGGCCAGCAGAAATCCGCCTTGCTGGCACTATCAATCGCACATGCGAAGTTAATTCGTGCCAAAACCGGCAAATCACCCATAATATTACTGGACGAAGTTGCCGCGCATCTGGATAAAAATGCGCGCACGCACTTGTTTATGGAACTGGGCAAAGCAGATGCCCAAGTGTGGATGACTGGCATTGAACCAGAATCTTTTATCGGTGTACCGAATGCTATATTTATTGGTTGCACCGCCGGTACGATTCAGCAATAATGAATTATGGCACCAAAGCTTGATTACAAACAATTACTGGACGGCGCATTGATGAATGTAGTGCGCGATGCGCTGCGATATGCGCAAATCAACGGCCTGGGCGATGGGACGCATTTTTATATCACGTTCCGCACGCGCGACGCAGGCGTTGTTATTCCTGATTTTTTGCGGATGCGATATCCAGAAATGATGACGATTGTTTTGCAGCATTCTTTTTCGAACCTGAACGTTGCGGAAAATGAATTCGGCGTAACACTGACATTCGATGGTCGGCCGTTTTATATCCGAATTCCATACGATTCACTGATGGAGTTCAAGGACCCATCGACCGATTTTATGATGCAATTTCATCCCAAGACTCAACGTGCAGGAAATGATTTGGAATTACCCCTGGTCGGCGATAAATCACCCACAGCGGATGAAAAAAGAATTGTCAGCCTGGAAGATTTCAAGAAGAATAAAAAATAAAAACGCCGCATTTGCGGCATTTTTAATCATTTTTACTGGCAGCCAAAAACTTTTCCAACCAAGTATTATCGATATTTAAATTCCGGACGTCTTTGTTGCCCAACAATCTTTGTTGCAATGGAATCGTGGTTTTCACACCGTCAATTACAAATTCGTCCAATGCACGTTGGGCACGCATGATGCATGCCGGACGATTTGGCGCCCAGACAATCAGTTTCGCAATCAAAGAATCGTATGTCGGTGGAATTTTATATCCGGGGTAACACGCCGAATCAACGCGTATGCCCAGGCCGCCGGGAACAGAGTATTGTGTAATCGTGCCGGGATTTGGAACGAAAGTTTCCGGGTCTTCGGCATTAATACGAAATTCAATCGCATGACCGTTTGGAATAACATTTGATTGGGTGTATCCCAATTCTTCACCGGATGCGACGCGAATCTGTTCGCGCACTAAATCGACACCGTATACCATTTCAGTCGCTGGATGTTCCACTTGCAGACGCGTATTCATTTCCAAGAAATAAAATTTCCCGTCTTCAAACATGAATTCCAACGTGCCAGCATTTGTATATTTCATTTTCTTGACGGCTTTCTTGCACGTTTCAATCATATCGTCGCGCTGTTTTTGGGTCAGTGCAGCGGCCGGGCATTCTTCCATAACTTTTTGATTTTTACGCTGCAAAGAACAATCGCGTTCGCCGAATATCACGACATTGCCATGTTGGTCGGCCAAGACTTGGAATTCAATATGCCGCGGATGCGTCAGCAATTTTTCCATGTACAAGGTATCATCGCCGAATCCGTTTTTTGCTTCGGCCCGCGTCATCTGGAATGCTTCGGCCATTTCCGATTCTGCAAATACTGGACGCATGCCTTTGCCGCCGCCACCGGCCGCCGCTTTCAGCATAACCGGATACCCGATTTTATTCGCCCATTCCAATGCGTCCGACAAATTATCAACCGAACCATCCGACCCCGGAACCACAGGCAATCCGCATTTGATTGCGGTCTTTTTTGCTTCAACCTTATCGCCCATTTTGGCGATTAATTTCGACGTCGGCCCAATCCAGATAATACCGTGTTGTTCAACTTTATCGACAAACCCGGCGCGTTCCGATAAAAATCCATATCCCGGATGAATTGCGTCCGCATTGGTCAATAATGCCGCGGTCAGTATCGCAGATTCATTCAAGTAAGATTCACGGGCCGACGCAGGCCCAATACATACAGATTCATCGGCCAGATGAACGTGCGCGGAATTTTTATCAATCGTGGAATATACCGCAACGGAACGTATGCCCATATCACGACACGCGCGTATAATACGCAATGCGATTTCACCACGATTTGCAATCAAGATTTTTCTAATTTGTGGCATGGCTTATCCAACGACAACCAATGGCGTATCGAATTCGACCGCTTGACCATCTTTAATCAAGATTTCTTTGATGGTGCCATCCTTGTCGGCCTTGACCGGATTAAATGTTTTCATGGCTTCAATCAGTACCAGCGTATCACCTGCTTTGACTTTTTTACCGATTTCAATAAACGGCAATGCACCGGGTTCAGGCGACAGGTACGCAACACCAACCATTGGTGAACGAAGTGCATTTGCAGCAGGTGCAACAGGCGCATCATTCGTTGCGGCAAGCGGCGCAGCAGATGCGGCATTCGCGGTAAATTGTTGTGGCGCGGCGGCGGCTATTATATTTTGCTGCTTTGACAGGTGGATTTCTTTGCGGAATACGCCGAATAAAAAACTGCTTTCTGTTTTTAATTCGGTCAATCCCATTTTGTCCATCATTTTGGACATTTTTTCGATTGTCTTGGCTGACATAAAATTCCTTTTGAGTTTCTCTCTGACGTTTATGGTAGCAAAAATTGCATCCAAGTCAAAAAATTATTCAACTGGGTCGTACCCAAACCCACCACCGGGACGGCATCGGCAAATGCGGCTGGCGGCCATTTTTGTACCCTTTAACGAACCATGTTTTTCAATTGCAGCCTTCGCATATTCGCTGCAAGTCGGCGTGAAACGACATGCCATCCGCCCGCCGAATATGGGCGATATACAAATTTGATAGAACTCGATTAAAGATAAGAGTATTTTTGACATAATAAAGTTTGAAGTAGTAAGGTTGAGGCTTGAAGAAATTATTAATAATCTTCCTACTTCAACCTTCAAACTTCCTACTTAGAATCGCCCCAATCCGCCATTTACGTGCAGCGTCTGACCAGTGATATAAGACGACATATCGGATGCCAAGAATAAGCACGCATTCGCGATATCGTCTGGTTCACCAAAACGACCCGCTGGAATTTGTTTCATATACGCGTCTTTTAATTCATCCGGCAATACATCTGTCATCGCGGTTTTGATAAATCCCGGCGCGATACAATTCGCGGTTATTCCGCGCGATGCGACTTCGGCCGCAATCGATTTTGTCATCGCGGTAATCGCGCCCTTGGACGCCGCATAATTAACCTGGCCTGCTTGGCCAATATGTCCGACGATGGATGTGATATTTATTATGCGACCGGTACGCGCGCGCATCATCGGTGTAATCGCTGCGCGGCATAATTGGAATGTGGCGCGGACATTAACGTCCATGACCTCGTCGAATTGTTCGTCCGTCATTCGCATCATCAATGTATCGCGGGTAAGGCCAGCATTGTTAACCAGGATATCGATTTTACCGGCACGTTCGACTGTTTCCTTTATCAGGCGTTCTGCTTCGCCCGGAACGCCCAAGTCTGCCGGAATTGCAATAAATCCGGTCCCAAGCTCGTTCAGTTTCGCAACATTGCGTCCGGTAATAACAACCGTCGCGCCCATATCACGAAAAGATTTTGCAATCGATTCACCAATTCCGCCGGTCGCACCGGTAACCAATGCAACTTTGTCTTTTAATATCATTTTATATCTCCAATTTCCTTGCTGTCATTTCCGGCACTATACGGTCGGTCAGGCCAGTCAAAATACTGCCCGGGCCGATTTCAACGGTTTCTGTGATGCCCAATGCCGGCAACGCCAATACAGTTTCGCGCCAGCGCACACCATGTGTAATCTGATAAACCAATGCTTCTTTGATTTCATTAACATCTGTCATCGGCGCGCACGTTTTATTTGAAATCAACGGAACTGACGGCGATTTCATATCAATCTTTGATAATGCTTCGCGCATATCATCCGCCACCGGCGCCATCAGGCGCGAATGCGGCGGCACAGACAATGGTAATAACATCGCACGCTTGGCACCCGCGTCCTTGGCCAATTCCATTGCACGAAGTATCGTCGTATTACTGCCCGATATAACAATCTGGCCCGGCGCGTTGTCGTTTGCAATATCGCATACGCCCGGAATTTGTGATTCAGCGTCTTTGCATACTGCGGCCAACACATCGATAGACAGCCCCATTACAACGGCCATTGCGCCGGTTCCAACCGGCACCGCCCGCTGCATAGAATCGCCACGCAGACGTAAAAGTTTTGCCGTGTCGGCAAGTGTCATTGCGCCTGCATAATAAAGTGCGGAATATTCGCCCAAAGAATGTCCCGCGACGTATTTTGGTTCGATGATGCCTTTGTCCATGTTTTCATGGGCGTATACGGCTAGCATTGCGGCAGATACCGTGAAAATCGCCGGCTGGACATTGGCCGTCATGGTTAATTCTTCCATCGGACCTTCGAAAATGATTTTGGATAATTTTTGGTTTAACGCATCATCGACTTCATCAAATACCGCGCGCGCGGCAGTATGATTATCGAACAACTCTTTGCCCATGCCGACGGTTTGCGACCCTTGGCCGGGGAATATAAAAATGGATGACATAGCAGACTCCTTTTTTTGTGTCCCGATTATAGCCCAACGCGATACGATTATCAATCATTAATCGGCCGATTGACAAAACGAATAATATTGTATTATGATGCGTTCCCGCAATTAAAACAAAGGATGCAAAACATGAAAAAAGAAGCGAATCAAAATCTGCGCGCGCCCATCAGCCTGTGCCTGCGCCAAGAATCCATATGCCAGGGTCCCAAATGCAACGAAGGCAATAATATTGGAAGTTGCCTGAATTTATGGATAGCAACCGGCAACGACGCCAAATTCTATCGCAAGATAACAGAAATTCAAAAGAGAGACGCTGGCAAAGTATCCAGCATGAGCAGATACATGACAAACGGGGTAATCAGCGAATTTTTCAAGGGCGCCAGATTCGGAATGGTTAAATAAAAACGGTGGGAATTATCCCACGTTTTTTTTCATCGAGTATTCACAGCCGCAATAATTTTGGCGATAGAACTTCTGGTGACTGGTGGCGGGTAGCGGTGGTTGGTTATTGATTGGGATATATTCTAAATCGCAAATAGCGGCAAGTGCCGCGGCATCAACTTGCGCTTGGTCTTTATGTTTCGACACGCCGAATACGGTCGCAATTGCATCATATCCATTTGCACGTGCCCAATCCGCGCCCCATTTGATTCGCATTTTGAAACATTCGCTGCAACGCAACCCCCGTTCTGGTTCATTTTCCATGCTGCGCACGCAATTTAACCATTCGTCATGATTGTAATCCCCGACATGATATTTTACGCCCAGCAATTCGCATAATTTTATTTGTTCCGCAAGGCGTTTTTGATATTCGGTATCGGGGAAAATATTGGGGTTGTAAAACAAGATGCAAAAATCTGCACCCTGCCCTTTTAATTGCTCAATCGCACCGGCGCTGCATGGCGCACAACATGACATTAAAACTAATTTCTGATTTATGATTTCTGATTTATGATTTTTTAACATATTTCGCGGTCATGCTTTCGACCTTATCGGTGTCGATTCTTTCAAAAAGGTTTTCCGGAATGGTGAACAATTCGCCGGATTCAACACGGCGCTCGTATTCAATCGGCCATGACAAATCGCGTTTAGTGCCGAATATATTTTGCATTTTTGTCGCTGCATCCGGTATGAACGGCGCAGATACGCGTGCATATAAATCTATCAATTGGAAACATTCATTCAGAACCGCCGCCGCACCATCTATATCGCCGTTTTTGACCATAGACCACGGTTCCATTTTCGCCATAAATTCATTTCCGACGGCCCATAATTCGCGCAAAGCGTTCACGGATTTACGAAATTCGCAAGATTCCAACGCATCAGTTAATTCAGCCAGACGGAAATTGATTGATTGTTCCAATTCCCGTAGGGGCGCGTATTCGCGCCCTGGGGCGCAACTATGCGCCCCTACGGGAACTGTATTCCCAAAATTTTTCTCGCTCAATTTCGTTGCACGCGACACAAAATTGCCCAGCATCCCGTTCAGGTCTTTGTTCACGATATCCGCAAATCGCTGGATTGTGAAATCTGTATCATCGCTTTCGGGCGCGCTTGCCATCAAAGCATAACGCCATGCATCCGACGGCGCATCCACCAATGCCGCGTCCAAAAATATTCCGTGACCCGCGGACTTTGAAATCTTCGCGCCTTCGAAATTCAGGAAATTAAGTCCTTTTAACAAATCGACTTTTTTCCAATTTCCGTCCCGCCATGCAATCTCTTGCCCCGGGAAAAACAGCGAATGAAACTTTATATTATCTTTGCCCATAAATTGCGCATAATGGCAATTATCACCGCCATGCCACCAATCCGCCCATCCGCCTACACTATCGCTACGGCGCGATTCTCCGCCTTCGCCTTGCTCCGGCGCGATTGGTCGCGCTGCTTGTGAAATCGAGATATAGCCCCATGGCGCATCAAACCAGACATAAAATACTTTATTTTCATATCCGGGTTTATTCACCGGAATTCCCCATGGCAAATCGCGTGTAATCGACGGATTTGGCACATCTTCGGTTAAATACTTTTTCGTGGCGGAAATCGCGGACGGTGACCATTTATTTTTTTCGGCCGTATCCAAAACCCATTTTTTCACGTCATCTTTGACCAAATCTGCACGGTAAAAAAGATTTTTTGTTTCCCGCATTTCGATGTTTTTGCTGCCTGTATCCGCAACACATGGATTTATCAAATCCGCCGGGTCCAGCAGTTCGCCACATTTATCACACTGGTCGCCGCGTGCACGCGGGTCGCCGCATTTCGGGCAAGTACCTTCTATCTGGCGGTCAGCCAAAAACATATTATCATCGATTGAAAATGGCTGAATTGTAGTCTTTTCTTCGACAAATCCATTTTTATCCAGCGCAGTAAATAAATCATGAACCAATTTTGTCTGCAATTCCGTATGTGTCGAACCATATCCACCATCAAAAGAAACTTTGAAATCATTAAAAATCTTGGAATGCATCGCGTGGTATTTTTCAACTAATGCTTCGACCGACATACTCTCTTTTTTCGCGCTGACAATAATCGGCGTGCCGTGCGCGTCCGCGCCGCATACAAACAAGACATTTTCCGCACCATGACGCGCGCGCATAAACCGCGCATATACATCGGCGGGCAAAACACTGCCCACAAAATTCCCGATATGTGGAATATTGTTCACATAAGGTAATGCAGAAGATATAAGGTATTTTTTGGCCATAATTTCACCCGTAAAAAAATAAAAGGGCGAAAGATGAAACATTCATCTTTCATCCCAAATTGTGGTGGACGCGAGAAGACTCGAACTTCCGACCCCCTCCATGTCAAGGAGATACTCTAACCAACTGAGCTACGCGTCCGTGCCGGGGATTATAACAGGATTTTATTACGTTGCAATAAAAATTGTAGGGGCGCGTATTCGCGCCCAAAACAAAAGGGCGCAAGTATGCGCCCCTATACACAAGAAAAACGCCCCGAACGGGGCATTTTTTATTTTTTCGTGGTTGTGGCGTTACGATTCCATTTCCAGACTTCTTCGCCTGTGCCCAATTTGAATGGGCGTTCTTTACCATAAGAAATCGTTTGGATACGGTTTGCATCGACACCATCGCGAACAATCACGTTTTTCGCGGCGTTCGCGCGACGTGCGCCCAGTGCCAAGTTATATTCAACCGTGCCACGTTCGTCAGCATTACCGGCAATCATGATTTCCGTGCTTGGATTGTTCTTCATGTACAACGCTTGGCCAAGCAGGTTGTGACGTGCTTCTTCGGTTATGTCTGATTTATCGAACGCAAAGAAAACCATTGGGTTTGTCGCCGGGTCGATTTCTGTGACCTTGCTGGAACCGCCGCACGCTGCCAAAAGACCGGCCGCGCAAAGCATCATTGCATAATTTCTAATTTTCATGAAATACTCCCTTGTATTTTTGTGTCTCGCCCGTTATTCTAACTCAAATTTATTGAAATTGCAAGGAAAACTATAATGGGAAAATATTCTTTGTTGGATTTGGCACTGGCCGGAATCAAGTGGGAGTTGGATGAGCCGGCCTCGCCGGAGAGTTTAGAGTTAAGGGCTAAGAGTTTAGATAAAGGCAGCAATGACTCTCAAATCTCAACTTTCAACTCTAAACTCTCCACAAAATCGCCAGGCGATTTTGTGGTTGCCCCTATTCCCGTTACACCAACCAATGCTGCGCTGGACGCCGCGGACGCAGCTGCATCCGCATGCGCGGATTTTGAATCACTGTGCGCCGCAATTAAAAATTACAACCATCCATTATCATCATTTGCTAATTTCGTACCACCACAATTTTCAACCACCAGCCACCAGCACCAACCACCAATCACCATTATCACCGACCTGCCCTCTTCTGACGACGATGCGGCCGGAAAAATTATGACGGGTGCGGCGGGCGAATTATTGGATAAAATGTTATCCTCTATTGGAATCAAGCGCAATATGGTCACGATTATTCCATTGTTATTCTGGCGAACACCAGGCGGACGCACGCCATCGCGCGAAGAATTGGATTTATGCCGACCGTTCGTTAATCGCGCGATTGAATTGGTCGACGCAAAAAAAATTTTAACCCTTGGGACATTGGCCGCAACAGAAATCGCCAGCGCCAAACTGCCCACCGACCATGGGAAAGTTTTCGAATCTCGAATTTCGAATTTCGAATTTCGAACTATCCCAATCTGGCACCCGAACTATATGCTGCTGAAACCCGATTCCAAGCGCGATGTTTGGGATGCGTTGCAAAATTTGCAAAAATTGTTGCAAAATGCATAAAAATAGTTGAAAATACAGGCAAAGCAATCAAAGGAGCTTAACATTAAACCGCCATTCAACCGTGATAACCGCCGGGACATGGGCCCGCGTATAAACAATAAAATTTTCGCCAAAAGCGTCCAAGTGATTGATGCCGCCGGCGCCAATCTGGGCATTATGCCGACACCGGCGGCTTTGCAGATTGCAATGGATGCTGACATGGACCTGGTCGAAATTAATGCGACCAATGTGCCACCGATTGTAAAAATTATGGATTTCGGCAAATTCAAATATGACCAAAAGAAAAAAGCCGCCGAACAGCGCAAAAACCAAAAAACCAATGAACTGAAAGAAGTCTGGATAAAACCATTTATCGAAGAAAACGATATGAATATCAAGATGAAAAAGGTTTTTGAATTTTTGGCCGACGGCGACAAGGTTAAAATTTCAGTTATGACAAAGGGCAGTAAAAAAGTCTTGGCGCGCGGCCGTGATACCGTGCCGGTTTTGTTCGACCGTATAATTTCAATCATCGGCGACAAAGGCATTTTGGAAACAAAATCCAAACCGGACGAGCGAACAAAGTCGATTATTATCGCCCCAACGAAATAAAAACCGCCGAACGGCGGTTTTTAATAACATGCGATGTCGCGGGGACATTCTTGTACCACTTGCATCGGCTGGCGCGTTTGGATATTTCGTGTATCCGGGCATGAATAAACATTCGCGACTTGGACAAATGCGCGTTCGGGGCCAAAGACCACCCATTCATTCGGGCGGGTGCGTGTTGATACGACCCAATAAGCATTGCCGCCGCGAACTTGGTCGGCGATTTTATTGCGCAAGTGCTGTTCCGCATCATCAACGCCGTAAACCGAAACTTCGTTTTCCAATCTGTACAAGAATTGGCAATTTATCGGCTCCCCCGTCAATTTCACCAGCCCATGCGACGCATTCGTCGGCGCGACGGTATTCGCACAACCAGCGATGGCAGCTGCGGCCAACAGCATTAAAATCTTTTTCATAATTAATCCTCTATTGGCTGTATTTTACCATGTTTTTATGATTCCAACAAGTCAAAGTTCCCCTCCTTTGGAGGGGTGGCCGCAGGCCGGGGTGGTTTACGGTGCATCCGATAGTTTGGTAAACCACCCCATTTTTTACGCTGCGCGTAAAAAACACCCCTCCAAAGGAGGGGAACTTATTTTATTTCCTGCCATATAAGACCGAACTTGGGCAGTCATAAACATTCGCGGTGAAATAGAACGTATTCTTTGGACCAAATACTGCGCCTTCGTTCCGGCGGGTACGCTCTGACACAATCCAGTATGCATTGCCGTGAACCGGTTGCGCCGCGATACGATTACGCAGGAACTGATTCGCATCTTCGGCATTATAAGCCGACACATCAACATCTATGCGATGCAAAAATCTGCATTCTGTCGGTTCGTTATTAAATTTAACCAGATTTTCTGAACCCTTGCCCGCAGATATCCCACCGCACGCGGCAAGCAGTAGACAGCAGACAGTAGACAGTAGTATTTTTCTCATATTTTACTCCTTTTTAGTTTTGATTACTTAGATAATTTTTCAATTAATTTATCCATTTGGATTTTGGTTTCGAATCGGATGATTATGTCCCCTGCCCCACCTTTGCGCATTTTGAATTTGACCGGTGCGCCGATTGCTTTGCCAATTTGTTTCTGATATTGACAAATTTCTTTGTCCGAGACCAAATTTGGTCGAAAAGACCGGGAACTTGACGAACGCGCGACGTTTTTTACCATTTTTTCAGTATCGCTTACGGATATCTTGGCATCCAGAATCTTTTTTGCTAATTCGGCCGGGTTTTCAGCCACCAAAATCGCACGCGCATGTGATGATGACAGTTCGCCCGACCGGACCAGTTCTTTTACAGATTCAGGCAGGGCGTCCAGACGCATGATATTCCGGACATAGCTTTCCGATTTGCCAATAATGCGTGAAACGTCGGAAATCTGGTACGCACAGGCCGAAATTAAATTTACATACGCGGCCGATTCTTCCATCGGGTTCAGGTTTTCGCGCTGGACATTTTCAATCAGCGCGATTTCCATCGTATTCGAATCCGACAGAGTTTTAACCAATGCCGGAATGTCAGAAAGGCCGGCGATTTGTGATGCGCGCCAACGCCGTTCGCCCGCAACAATTTCATATTGGCCATTTTTACCCATGCGCAGCAAAATAGGCTGTAACACGCCTTTTTCTTTGATTGATGCCGCCAAATCATTTAATTCGGCCGGTGCGAATGTTTTACGCGGCTGGTCCGGATTTGGAATAATCTGCGAAATTGAGATTTGTTTAACAACAACGCGTTCACCCCCGGCCAAAACGCCCAATTCCACCGGTGCACCCATTTCCGCCTTTAAATCTGCCAAACCCTTGCCAAGTCCAAATTTACTCATGATGATGCTCCTATTAATTCCGTTGCAATCCGCAGATACGCCTGGGCGCCGGGTGAATTAAAATCATAGAACAGGGCGGGCTGGCCATGTGATGGTGCCTCGCTGACCCTTACGTTCCGTGGCACTACGGTTTTAAACACTTTGTCGCCGAATGCGGTGCGCACGTCGTCCTCGATTGCGCGCGACAGGTTATTCCGCCGGTCGTACATGGTTAATAATACGCCCAGTAATTCCAATTCCGGATTCCATTTTTCACGGATTTTTTGCGTGCTGTTGATTAATTGCTGTAATCCTTCCAGCGCAAAGAATTCGCACTGCAATGGCACAACCAACCATTTTGCCGCACACAGCGCATTTATAGTCAAAAAACCCAGGGCAGGCGGACAATCCAGCAAAATATAGTCATAATGGCTGGCAATCGGCACCAAGGCATCGCGCAGACGATATTCGCGGTTATCGGCATCTAACAATTCGACCTCGGCCCCTGATAACTGCATTGATGCCGGCATAATATGCATGCCTTTGACCGCCGTCGAAAGTATATTATTTGCAGCCGATTCGCGCCCCATTATCACCGGGTAGACCGATTGCGTATGCGCGTTGCGAACAAAGCCCAATCCCGTACCGGCATTGCCTTGGGGGTCCAGGTCAATCAACAAAACACGATTGTTTGTTGCGGCCAAAGATGCGCCAATATTTATCGCCGTTGTGGTTTTTCCAACGCCGCCTTTCTGATTCGCAAATGCAATAATTTTCGCCATTTGTCTTCCTTTGTTCATATGAAATAATGGCGCTATTGACCGATTCGGTCAAGAGATTTTTATAAAATGCGGAAAATCAATTAGTTACCAAAAAGTTCGTATGAAAAATAATGTTGTTCAAAATTACCGGCCGAATCGATAAAAAACATCAAAAAGGCCGGCAAAATGACATATAAAAATGTGCGATTCGGCCGGAATCCGAGTATGCAAGAACGAGCACAGCGAAATTCGAGCAACCATGAGGATACGCGCAGATGTGAAGCATCGAGCGAAACTATATTAATTTGACCGGACCAGATAAAAATATAAAACCAGGTCCAGTTTTTGATGGATGTAACCTATCTTCAAATTTATATTTTTCGCGCGCAGTTGTAATTTCGGCGTCAATATTTTCACCTTTTAACAAAGCGTATGGTGCGCCGACGCGTCCCGTCATATCAAAAATCTTTTCCAAAGATGCGAATGCGCGTGCCGTGAACACCACAGATTTGCCGCAGCGCATTGTTTTTACAAAATTTTCAATACGGTCGTTTATGATTGTTAAATTCGGCAAATTCAATTCGGATTTCAGCGCATTTAAAAACGCACATTTTTTTGAAATTGATTCAATGCATGTAACATTATACCCAAGTATCGCTAAAACAACCGCTGGGAATCCAGCGCCACTGCCCAAATCTATAACGTGCGTATTCATTGGAATATATTCCGCCAATTGCAGTGAATCATCGATATGGCGTATGCGCACATCGGCCAAAGTACTGGGCGCGACCAAGTTCATCCGCGAATTCCATTCGCGCAGCATTTTTTCATATATTGAAAATTTGACTTCTATGTCCATTTGCATCATTATAACATATGATGAAAACATCTGCAAAAAAACATCCAGAAATAAAAACAATGCAACGCACAGGTATGATTGTGTCGTTCGTGGCCGCGGCGGCATTAGCTGTATCGCTGGGCATACGTGTTGCGCATGATTCCGCCATGCCCGCACGTGCGGCATTTCCGGATACTGATTTCGGTAATTTCTTGGCGGCACAACACGCAATGCATGTGGATGATTTTAATGCGGTCGCACGGTTTGCCGACCGACTGCAAAATGTTGATATTCCATCTGTACGAAATAGTCGCGCGATTGCAAAATTTGTTGCCGGCCAAATTGATGATTCAGCCGGCATTTTGGCAAATGAACCCGGTCTGGCCGCCCAGGTTGCCTATGCCGCTTATCTGGTGCAAAAAGACGATTGGAAAACGCTTTATAATAAATTCAAAAACAATGATTCACAATTAATCGCGCCCGTGCGGATTTGGTCAGCGGTCGCAACGGGAAATGCGCCCGCCGCGCTGAAATTTATTGATTCTTTGCGCGGCAATGATTCTTGGCGTGCATTTATTCGTGGCCAAATTTATGCAGAAACCAATAAAATAAAAGAAGCGCAAAAAGAATTCGCATCTGTTGATTTGAATTTTATGAATCTGAACGATTACCTGTATTTGATGGCATTCTATAAAAAGCATGATTTGAATGATTTGGCGGACGATTTGCGAACGCGTTTCACGGAACGCCCGGCCGGATTGTACATGCTGCATTATAATATTGCCGATAATCTGCCGGATATCGGTGGCCCACGCGCCAACTTGGCATTCAGCTTGATACAAACAGTGTCACATACGCCGGTTTTGAATATGACTAATTTACCGCTGTTATTGTTGCGATTGGCCGAAGTCGCAGACGGTGATGGCGACGCGCTGAATTATTATTTTGGAATGTTTTTTTATAATGCTGGGTCGGATATTTATGCTGAATATTGGGATAGTATTCCGCGGGAAAGCCTGTTTTATCCGTTCATGAAAATGAAAGTGGCTGAAATCAAATCTGACCGCACTATGCGCCGCGAATTAAATCGCGCGCTGTCGCAAAACCCGTTATTTATACCGGCGATAAACCGCCTGGTCGAAATGGATGTGTCGGCCGGCAACAGCCGGGGCGCGGTGCGAATAATTAATCGGGCATTGAAAAATAAAAATCTTTCAGATGGCGGCCATGTGTATTTATTGTCGCTGCGCGCACGTGCATGGCGGATTTCGGGTGATTTTGAACGTGCCCAAGACGATGTATCACGTGCGCTGGATATTTCGCCGCGCGATGCAAATGTTTTGATTGAACAATCATGGCTTTGGATTTACCGCGGTGAAAATCTGGACGAAGCATATCAGTTCGCAATGGCGATGGTGAATCGTTTCCCAACGGATATCAGCGCGTGGAACATGCTGGGGATGGTGGTTTGGGCCAAAGAAGGCCCGGATGCAGCAATTGAAATTCTGGAACGTGTTGCACGTGTGGCTACGCAAGATTCATCGTTGTTCGCAAATCTGGGCAATATATATCTTGAAATCGGCGATACGCGAATGGCACGAAACATGTTTGTGCGCGCATTGGAATTATCCGGTGATGGATTAACAATTACCAGAAACCTGGAACAAGAAATCAAACGATTGAAATAGGGTGATAATAATGCGAATCGGAATCATTGGCGCGGGCGCATGGGGAACTGCTTTGGCAGTATCTGCATCGCGGGCAGGGCACGACATAATTTTATGGGAATTTGCCGGCCAAAACGTCAAAAACATGCAATTCGGCCGGGAATCTGATTATTTGCCGGGCGTAAAATTAGCGAAAAATATCGAAATTACTGAAAATTTGGCGGATTTAGGCGGATGCTATGCATGGATTGCCACGACTCCGTCGGATTATTTTACCGAAATTATGCAAAAAAGCCGGTCTTTTTGGCAAAATCAATCGATAATAATATGTACCAAAGGCATGGCCGACGATAAGTTTATGTCAGAAATTTTAATTGATTTGGACTATTTTCCCGGTCGAATTGGTGTTTTGGCCGGTCCGCAATTCGCAAATGATGTCGCAAATGGCGGCAAAACAGGATGCACTGTCGCGGGCAACGCGGAAATAATCAATGCCGCGCGCAAAATTTTCCCAGAATTTTATATCCAAGAATCAGATGATATTATCGGCGCCCAGGTTTGCGGCGCGGGCAAAAACGCAGTTGCGATTTTAATGGGATATTTGGACGGATGCGGCGAATCTGAATCGATGCGCGCGCTGAAACTGGCCGTCTTATGGGCTGAAATTGTGCAAATCGGTCGGGTATTGGGCGCAAAAGAACAAACATTTTTGGGAATTTGCGGCACAGGGGACTTGTTCCTGACCGCGACCAGCCGCACCAGCCGCAATTACACCGCCGGATTAGCGATTGCCAACGGCGAGACGCCATGCGGTACGGTCGAAGGTATTTCTGCAATCCATGGGATTATCAAAATTGCACAAACGCGCGGGCTTTTAACCCCAAATTTGGACTTTTTGGCCGGGATTATTTTATAAAAGGGCGCATATTTGCGCCCATAATTTATTTATCCCGAATTTTTGCATCGAATTTGGATTCAATTTCAGAAATAATTTTATTCTGCAAATCCATTAAATCTGTATCTGACATATTGCCGGTCGGCTGGATTACGATTTCCAGCGCAACCGATTTCTTGCCATCACCCAAGTCAAACACATCGAATATATTGGTTTCATATACCAATGAATTATTCACCATGATATTTTCAAACAATTTATCCGGTGATACAGAATTATCCACAATAAATGCGAAATCGCGCGTGATAAGCGGGAAATCGGGGAAATCATTGATTGGTGGCTGGTGGCTCGTGCTGTTGGCTTGCGTTTGAATTTTTTGTTCTGGAATCGCTGAAACATTATCAATCAAACCAATTACAACCTTGGTTTTTATGCCGAATTTTTTAGCAATTACCGGATGCAATTCTGCGAATCGTGCAACTGGCGCACCGTCTTTGATAATGCGACCGGCGCGGAATGGATGGCTCCATTTTTGCGGCGCTGTGTCATTTTCAACCATTGCGCCCGGGAATAATGCCAGTAAATCTTCACGTATGTCATAGATTGATACTTCATGGCCGTGCTTGACGCCGATTTTGTCGCCATATATACCCGTACGTGCGATTATTAATTGGTCATGCTGTTGACCCGGATGGTTGCCATCAAATACTGCACCAAATTCAAATAAAGCCAAATTAGACCGCCTGAACCGGTCATTGTTTGCAATAACGTCCAGCGCGCCTTGGACCAATGAATTTCGCATTGTGTCGAATGTATCGATAATTGGATTAATAACATGAACTTGCGGCCGGTCGGACAGCAAAGATTCTTTTTTTGAATCGCCGAATTTATAGGATACGATTTCGTTAAATCCGCGCACCGCCAAGGCCGATTTCTGTTTTCTGATTTCTGATTTCTGATTTATATTTCCCGTTTCCTGTTTCCAGACCCCCGTTTTTATATTTTCATAACCATATATTCTTATCAGTTCTGCGACTATATTTTCCGGAATCACCACATCAACACGCGCAGGCGTTGGCACAACAACCCATTTATCATCGGATATTTCTATTCCGAATCCAAGCAACTCCAAGATTTCTTTCTGTTTGTCAACAGGTAAATCAATCCCGGTTTTTTGCTTGAACAGGCCAGGGCGATATTCGATTTTACGTATTTCACGCGGTATTTCGCCGGTCATATAAGTGTCGGTAATTTCACCTCCGCATGTATCATGGATTATTTTCACGGCCGCTGCGATTCCTTGCATTGCAATTGTCGGGTCGATACCGCGTTCAAAACGGTATGACGAATCGGTCTGCAAGCCCAATCGTTTCGCAGTCTTTCGTATGCCAACAGATGCAAAATATGCAGATTCTAAAACTATATTTTTCGTCGCATCTGTGGTCATACCGCGCGCGCCGCCGATGATTCCGGCCAGCGCAAGAATTCCGATATCGTCAGCAATTACCAAATCAGTACTAATTAATTCATGTTCCGCGCCAAATAAATCTGTGAATTTTTCGCCTGTTGCCGCGTTGCGAATTGTTATGTCGCCCACTATTTCATCAGCATCAAAGCAATGCATCGGTTGGCCGATATCATAGCAAACATAATTGGTCGCATCGATACAGCTATTCCGCGGCGTAATTCCAATGGCGGCCAAGCGTGATGCAATTTTCGAACTTGACGATACCATTTTGATATTTTTAATTTCGCAAAGGCAATAAACCGGGCACGCGGCATAGTTTTCAATTACCGCTTTTTTTGTTCCCGGATTGTCCGAAAGTTGGAAGTTGGAAGTTGGAGGTTGGAAACTGCCGATTCCGGACGCAGCCAAGTCCCGCGCAATTCCACGTACCGCCAAGTAATCTGGCCTATTTGGAGTAATTCCCGCATCAAAGACGACCGGTGGCTGGTGGCTGGTGGCTCGTGAAATTGATTCGCCGATTGTTTCGACTGCTTCATCCAATTCAATAATGCCTTCGTGGCCGTTGTTGATGCCCAGTTCTTTTCCGCTGCACATCATGCCATCGGACAGGACGCCGCGAATTTTTCCGGATTTGATTTCCATATCGCCGATTTTACAACCGGGCAGGGCAAGCGCGGATACGAGGCCGCATCGCGCGTTCGGCGCGCCGCATACGACTTGTCGCAAATTGTCCGTGCCATCATCAACGCGTAACAAATGTAAATGAGTATCCGGAATCACATCGCATTCAACAATCTTTGCCGCAATTGGAACAATTGGATATTCAATGTCTTCGACTTCCAGTCCAATACGCGTCAAAGTATCTGCGATTCCATCTGCCGTCGCATCCGTATCCAAATAATCTTTTAACCAATCAAGTGTCCAACGCATTTTAAAACCCCTTTGCTTTAATCCAGCGAATGTCGCCCTCGAATAATTTACGGCCGTCGTTATATCCGTATTTCAGCATGGTCAGGCGGTCAATACCAGCGCCAAACGCAAACCCTTGAAATTCATCTGGATTGACGCCAACATTTTTCAGAACATTCGGATGCACCATCCCCGCGCCCATGATTTCCAGCCATTTATCGCCACGCCATTTTATGTCGATTTCAATACTGGGCTCTGTAAATGGGAAATACGACGGTCGTACGCGCAAATCAACTGAATCCATTTCAAAAAAACGCGCCAAGAATATTTTTACATCGCTGATTAAATCAGACATGGTTACATTTTTATCGATGTGCAATCCTTCGACCTGGTGGAACATTGGAAAATGCGTTGCGTCCATTTCAGTGCGATATGTCGCGCCCGGACAAAATATCTTTATCGGCACGCCGTCAGATTCCATCGAACGAATTTGAACGGGCGACGTATGCGTACGCAATAAATTTCCACCATCAACAAAGAAAGTATCGTGCATATCGCGCGCCGGATGATGTTCCGGAAAATTCAGCGCACCAAAATTATGCCAATCGTCTTCAATATCTGGGCCAGTCCGCAATCCATATCCCATGGATTCGAAAATGGCTGCAATTTCAGACATCGTCTGGGTCAGTGGATGAAGTTTGCCATTGGTAACTGGTGGCTGGTACTGGTGGCTGGTATCGGCGGCATCAAGTTTTTGTTCTGCAAGCGCGACCAACATTGCTGTGTTTTCCAATTCTTCTTGGGCGGCTTTAAATGCATCACGCATGGCGGCCACTTCGGCATTCAATGCTGCGCGTGCATCATTGTCCAGATTTTTCATATCTTTCAGACGCGCCGTCATTGTGCCGGTTTTACCAAATGTTGCGGAATGCAAGGCCATCAATTCGTCCAAAGATTTTATATTTTTAATTTGCTCTAACATTTTATTGTCCTTCAATAACAAAACCGCCTTGCGGCGGTTTTATTGTTGCATATCGCACGATAAATCGCCACCGAATTATTTTGATTCTGGTGTGATAAATCGTTTTGCTTCGGTAACTAATTTTTCAAATTTTGCATCACCGGCATACGCCATTTCGGCCAAGACTTTGCGGTCTAATTCAACACCGGCTTTTTTCAAACCGTTCATGAACTGGCTGTAAGTTAATCCAGCAGCGCGCACAGCGGCATTAATGCGGATAATCCACAAAGACCGGAATTCGCGCTTTTTATTGCGGCGGTCGCGGTATGCGTATTGTCCCGCTTTTTCCACTTTTTCGCGCGCAGCGCGGTACGTGGTGCTGTGACGGCCCAAATATCCTTTGGCCTTTGATAATACTTTTTTATGTTTTTGTTTTACGGTTGTTCCGCGTTTTACACGTGCCATTTTTATCCCCTTTTATTTCAGACCATACGGGGCCAGCAGTTTTGCTTGGGCAACGTGGGTTTCGTCCAGATAGTTGACTTTGGCGCCTTCTTTATTGGCGCGTTTGGATTTTTGACGCAGAAAGTGATTGTGTCCGCTGCGCCCGGTTTTTATTTTACCAGTCGCGGTCATGGACATGCGTTTTTTCACGCCTGACTTTGTTTTCATTTTTGGCATTATGTACTCCGTATAATGAGTTAATATTTTACACTCTTGCGGCTGCCTTGGCCGCTTTAAGCTTGGCTATTATTACCGAAAATTTTGAAAAATCAAGGTTTTTATTGAAAACAGTCAAATACCCGCTATGATTGCGGCAATATGACAAAAAAATCAACCGTTTCAAACACATCCAGGCGGACGATGGAAATCGTGCGCAGCGGCATTGCCGCCATACTTGTCCCGGTGTTTTTCCTTTATATTTTGATTGATAAACCAGATTACAAGATACTGAATGCGGCATCTTATGTGGTTGTCCCAGTTGCCCAGACTGTTGGTGACGGCGTTTCTTGGCCATTTCGCATTGTTGGCAAGGTTGCTGATGGTACACTTCGACATCTGAATGCAACAAATGCAAACCGTGATTTGCGTCGTAAATTGGATGCGGCTTTGACGGACGCGGCTGAAATCGACATATTACGCGCTGAAAATCAGCGATTGGCAAAAATTCTGAATTTTTCGCAAAGCATTCCGCACAAAACAATCCTGGCACGTGTAACCCGCGACCACAGTATTCTGTCGAATAATATATTAATCTTGGACCGCGGCGAATCATCCGGCATACGGCCCGGCATGGTTGCAATATCAACAACCGGGCACTTGGTTGGCATTGTAACCGAAGTCACCGCGATTGGGGCCAAAGTTCGCGGGTTGGAAGATATGAAATCCAACATTCCGGTGCGTGTCGCCGGTTCTGGTGTATATGGATTCCTGCGCGGCGATGGTGCATCCGCACCAGTATTTGAATTTTTCAGCGATACGGAATTTCGGCCAACCGCCGGGATACGACTGGTCACCAGCGGTATAAACGGACAATTGCCAAATGATATCCCAGTTGGCACAGTCATCGACGAAAACGCACGCGCGGCACGCGTAAAAATCGGCGCGCCGACATCAAGCGTACATGAAGTCCTGGTGCTGGAATTTGATAAAAACGACAGATATAAATAATTGAAAACATTAAAGCAGTTTTTAATATCCATATTTCCATTCGCAATCACTCTGTTGCTGTGGCGGATGTCTTCGCACATTTTTAATCCAGGTGGAATTTTGGCATTGGTTCCCATATTTTATTATTCGATTATCTCTGTTCGGCCGAATTTTTTACCCGCTGCATTAATTGGATGTTTTTTGGTCGATTATAATTTCGATACGATGTTATTTTGGACAACGCTGTTCTGCACGGTTTATGCAATCAATGGGTTCGTTGTCGCATTAAAGCCATCCATCCAACGTGGTGGTGGATTCGCTGCATTTGCCGGATTTGTTGGCGTTGGGTTATTTATGCTTGGTTTTCGTGCATTTGTTTTAACATGGTCGGTTGCCGCAATATTCCAAATGATTTGGATGTTTGGCCTGTGCATCGCCGCATATGCTGGATGCATATATATAAACAACAAGATTAAATAATATGCTAGATTGGGAAGTATCCCGTACTTTTGATAGACGTTCTGCGCTGTTTATTACCGGCGGTGTTTTGCTGACCAGTATTTTGGTCATGCGCATGTTGCAATTACAGGTTTTTCAACATAAAAAATATCGTCGTTTGGCCGAAAACAATACTTTCCGCGTGCGTGTTAATTTACCAATTCGTGGGAAAATCATGGCATCCGATGGCGTTGCGTTGGCGCGTGATGATGCAGTATATCGAATATATATTGTTCCAGCCGAAGTGCGCGATATGGATGCTTTGTTGGAATTGGTTGCGCGTGAATCCGGATTGCGGCCGCAGAATTTGGCGCGCGCGCTGCGCCGCATAACCGCTGCACGTGGATTTTCGCCGGTTATCGTCAAAGAAAGTGCAACGTTTGAACAAATCGCTGCATTTCGCGCATCAGAACTTTCCGGCGTATATATCGAACATGGATTTTCACGTCGGTATCCGGGACGCACATCCGCCGCGCATGTTGTTGGATATGTTGGTGGCGCAACAAATTTACGCGCAACTGATATGCGCACTGCGAACGATAGTCCGTTCTTAATGACGGGCCAAGCAGGGTTGGAACGCCAATTTAACGAACATCTTGCCGGCACGCCTGGTCAATCGGTCATCAGCGTCGATGCAATGGGACGCATTGTCGGTGAAGACGAATCCCGCGAAGTAAAACCGGTAAACGGCCATGATTTAATAACAACATTGCGTGAACCGATTCAAAGACGGCTGGAAGAATTGTTGGCGTCACACGATGCCGGATGCGGTGTTGTAATGGATATTCCAACCGGAAATATAATCGCGATGGCATCTGCACCGACGTTTAATCCGGATTCTTTTCGGTCCGAAGACGGTCCGGAAATTATGGCAGAATTACGGGGCGACCCGCTGAAACCATTTATGAACAAGGCAATAGAGGGGTTATATCCACCCGGGTCAACATTTAAAATTGCTGTCGCGCTGGCCGCGCTGGAATCCGGCGCGGTAACACCAACGGAAAAAATACACTGTCCGGGTTACTGGGAATACGGGCGGCATATGTACCATTGCTGGGAAAAACATGGTCATGGATGGATGGATATGGTCGGCGCAATGGCGCATTCTTGCGATATTTATTTTTATCAAATCGCATTGCGCATTGGAATTGATGCAATAAAAGCAATGGCATTGCGATTGGGATTGGCCACGCGACTATTAAATGAATTGCCGCGCGAAACAGTTGGAATTATGCCAGACCGCGAATGGAAAGAAAAAAACATCCGCACGCGTTGGCAACACGGCGATACGATTATATCTGGTATCGGCCAAGGATTCATACTGACCAACTGTTTGCAATTATGCGTTATGCAGGCAAGGGCAGTATCGAATAAAATCATTATTCCGCGACTGGTCTTAAATCAGAAATCAGAAATCATAAATCATAAATTTGAAGACCTTGGGCTTAAAGAACAAAATATCAAATTGGTAATGGATGGATTACGAAAAGTGTTGGAGCAGGGTGGTACTGCGTTTGGTTCTGCTGTAAATATTAATGGTGCACGCATGGGTGGAAAAACCGGCACATCGCAAGTTCGCCGCATCAGCGCCGAAGAACGCGCAACCGGAATCCGCACCGGAAACCAATTATCACGGCATTTGCGAAATCATGGTTTGTTTGTCGGATACGCACCGCTGGATAATCCGCGTTATGCTGTATCTGTTATCACAGAACATTCTGGAACATCCGGCCCAGCTGCACAAACGGCCGCCGGCGTAATGCGGGAAATACTGAGAACGAAATAATGGCACGACAAATACGCGTTTCAAAATCACAACACATGACGTTCTTTGAACGTCTGTCGCGGTTTGGTTGGCCATTATTTATCATTATGGCGCTGATTTTAACGTTTTCGATGATTATGCTGTATTCCGCAGGCTCATCGGGATGCGCTGGCAATATGGAAAATTGCACATTCGGTGCATGGCGGCCGTATGCTTTGTCACAGCTGGGTAAAATCGCAATTGCATTAATTGTATTTTTTATCGCAGCATTTTCAGATATCAAAACATGGCTGCGTTCATCGTATGCGCTTTATGCCGGTGCGTTAATATTGGTGTTATTGGTGACGTTTGTCGGACATACCGGCATGGGTGCCCAGCGTTGGTTAAACCTTGGTTTTTTCAGTATCCAGCCATCGGAATTAATTAAAATCGGACTTGTTTTGGCGCTTGCGCGGTATTTTGCATGGATGAATTCAGTTGAACTGGAACGGCATAAAAACTATTGGATTCCGGCAGCAATGGTCGGCGTACCGTTTTTATTAATTATGGCCCAACCGGATTTAGGAACTGCGGTATCATTGGCGTTTATTGCACTGGGATTCTTTTATATCGTGGGTGCCCAGCGCAAGTGGTTTATGATATTGGGTATCCTTGGCATATTGGCCGCGCCCGCACTGTGGTTCGGCGGGCTGCATGATTACCAACGCGCACGTATAACCACTTTTATGGACCCAACCGCCGATTTGCAGGGTGCCGGATATCAAATTAACCAAGCCAAAATTGCATTCGGCAGCGGCGGCATAATCGGCAAAGGATATTTGTCCGGAACGCAATCGCAATTATCATTTTTACCGGAAAAACAAACTGACTTTATATTCACAATGATGGGTGAAGAATTCGGTTTTATCGGCGGGTTTATATTGATATTTTTATATTCCGCAATGACGGCGATAATATTCTGGTATGCAAAAACGTGCCGAAACCGATTTGGGCAATTGGTATGTTTTGGATTCTGCTTGAATTTCTTTGTGTATTACTTTATAAATATCGCCATGGTTTTGGGTTTGATGCCGACAGTTGGCGTGCCGCTGCCCCTGGTATCATTCGGTGGGTCGTCGTTGCTTGCGCTGATGTTCGGGCTGGGCCTGGTCCAAAATGCACATATAAATAAAGACCAACAATTGTCCGCCGGTGGCGCATAAGGAAATAAATTATGAAACTTTTAATTGTGGAATCTCCGGCAAAATCAAAGACCATTGAAAAATATCTGGGCAATGATTGGAAAGTTTTGGCGTCCGTTGGTCATGTACGCGATTTGGTTCCGGAAGAAGCCAGTGTCGATGTGAACAAAGATTTCGCAATGACATGGCAAATTATGCCTGGTAAAGAAAAACAGATAAAACTTATCGCGGATGCAATGAAAAAAGCCGATGCACTGTATTTGGCAACCGACCCGGACCGCGAAGGGGAAGCAATTTCTTGGCATGTCTTGGACATTCTGAACGAACGCGGCGTATTGAAAGACAAACCAATTTACCGCGTAGTCTTTAATGAAATTACAAAAAAGGCCGTAACGCTTGCAATCGAAAATCCGCGCGAAATTGACCAGAATCTGGTCGATGCTTATTTGGTCCGCCGCGCACTTGATTTCTTAATTGGGTTTAAATTATCACCTGTATTATGGCGTCGCAATCTGGGCAAATCTGCGGGTCGTGTTCAATCTGTGGCTGTGTCACTGGTAGTTGCCCGCGAACGCGAAATCGAAGCATTTAAGCCGGTTGAATATTGGTCTCTCGGGGCACTTTGTGCCCCGACGAAACTCGAGATTCGAAATTCGAAATTCGAAGCCAATCTGACCAAATTCAACAGTGAAAAAATTGATAAATTGTCGATTGAGAACAAAGAAAAAATGTTTTCAATTTTACAATCTTTATCGGGTGAATATAAAGAACCGGATGATATTAATCGAATCTCGAATCTCGAATCTCGAATCTCGGCGAGCGTAGTGAGTGTAGAAAAAAAGAAAACATCACGCAAGCCGGCGGCGCCATTTACAACTTCAACACTGCAACAAGAAGCTGCGCGGAAATTACGATTTTCATCTAAACGCACAATGGGCGTGGCACAAAAATTATACGAACAGGGTTACATCACTTATATGCGTACCGACGCGACGACTTTGTCGTCCGATGCGGTTGCTGGAATCCGCGAATTTATCGGTGCGAAATACGGCGATGCATTTTTGCCGAAATCACCAATCGTTTATACGACTAAATCAAAAAATGCCCAAGAAGCACACGAAGCAATTCGTCCGACAGATGCTAATAAAATCGGTTCAGAACTGGAAGGCGATGAGTATAAATTGTATGACTTGATTTGGAAACGTGCGGTCGCATGCCAGATGAACAACGCAGAATTTGATTCTGTTGTCGTTGATTTAAAAACAAATCATACCGACGCGGTATTCCACGCAGTCGGCACAACGCGCACATTTGACGGATTTATGAAGGTTTATATCGAAGACGAAGATGATAAAGAAGACACCAAAGACGGAGAAGCAAAATTGCCGCCATTGGCCGTTGGCGATAAAATCGATATTACAAAATTGCTGCCCGAACAACATTTTACGATGCCACCACCAAGATATACCGAAGCATCTTTGGTAAAAAAACTGGAAGAATTGGGTATTGGTCGCCCGTCGACTTACGCAGCGATTATGTCCACGATTGTTGACCGCGAATATGTGAAAATCGATAAACAAAGATTTTTTCCAACGCCATCCGGTTGGGTCGTTGCGGCATTTTTATCACGTTATTTCGCCGATATTGTCGCAGTGGATTTTACTGCAAAAACCGAAGATACTTTGGACGAAGTCGCGGCGGGCGAACAGAAAAGATTGGTGGCACTCGCCGCATTCTGGAATCCGTTCAGTAAAGTTTTGGCATCTGCGAAAGATGTTCCAACGCCAGAAATTATCGCAGGGATAAACGAAGATTTGGCATCGCATTTATTCCCGGATGAAAATAATTCGTGTCCGGAATGTGCTGGTAAATTGGAATTAAAAGTATCCCGCTATGGCGCATTTTTGGGCTGTGATAAATATCCAGAATGTAAATATACGAAAAACCTGAGTGCAAGTGACAGTGTAAGTGCAAGTAATACAGACGATAAGTCCGCCAACACAACCGCCACCGGAAACACAGATTTGGGCGAAGATATAAAGTTTCTGGTTGGACGATTTGGGCCTTATGTGCAACAGGGCATCGGCAAAGATGCAAAGCGCGCATCCGCCAAGCAATATAATTCGGAAACGATTACTCTTGATATCGCCAAAGAATTGTTGGCCGGCGGTGCAAAGGCTGAACCGATAAAATTGGGCACAAATCCCGCAACCGACAAAGAAATCTTATTCTATCCGACCGGACGATTCGGCCCGTATATTTCATCAAACAAAGTCAATGTTTCGGTCAAAGAACAACCTGATTTAGATACCGCTGCAGATTTAATTAATAACAAAAAACCATCTGCGAAAAAGGCATGGGGCCGGAAAAAATAATTTTGCCATTGGGTAAATTGCAGACTATAATTCCGGCATGGCCGGAAGTTCCAACCATTTTAACGACGAATTGCGCGCGAAATTGTCCATTGTTGACATTGTGGGCAAACGCGTTCCGCTGACCAAGAAAGGTCATAATTTCTGGGGATGCTGCCCTTTTCATAATGAAAAAACTCCGTCTTTTTCGGTCAATGAATCAAAGGGTTTTTACCACTGTTTCGGATGCGGTGAACACGGCGATATTATTTCGTTCGTTATGAAATCGCAAAATATGCAATATATCGACGCTATCAAAGAATTGGCGATGGCGGCCGGAATGAAAATGCCAGAATTTCGGCCGAAATCGCCGGAACAAGCGGCCCGCGAACAATCTTATTTCGATATAATGGAAAATGCGTGTCGCGTTTATCAAAATGCTCTGTGGTCGTCGGATGGTGCGGCCGCGTTGGAATATGTACGCAAACGCGGATTTTCAGATGAAGTTATTAAAAAGTATCGTCTGGGTTTTGCGCCGAATAAATTTAATACAATTGCGGCAAAATTCAGCGACCAAAAATTATCAAACGTTATGGCGACTGGTCTGGTGCGCCAGAATGAACGCGGCGCGTATGATTTTTTCCGTAACCGATTAATGTTTCCGATATTTAATCCAAATGGCCAGGTTATCGCGTTCAGTGGGCGGTCAATGGACGGCAGTGAACCAAAGTATATAAACACAACAGACACAGAATTATTCCATAAACGCAAAACTGTATTTGGATTAAATTTCGCACGCGATGCGATTTACAAAGCAAACCGGTCAATTGTTGTCGAAGGTCAAATTGATGCAATCCAGATGCAAATTCATGGGTTTGGTGAAACTGTTGCGCCGCTGGGCACCGCGCTGACCGAAGACCATTTGCAAATTTTGGCCAAGGCAAATCGGAATATTATTTTCTGTTTCGATGGCGACGGCGCGGGCCAGAAAGCCGCGGCGCGCGGCGCGTCTATTGTGATGCCATTGCTGCGCGATAATTCGGATGTACGATTTGTATTTATGCCGACCGGCACAGACCCGGATGACATATTGCGTACGCCGGGCGGCACAAGCGTCATGAAAAAAATTATCGATTCCGCAATTCCACTGGTCGATTTTTTATGGAATATCGCGAACAAGAATTTTGTTATTAACACACCGAATGGTCGGACCCAGGCAGAAAAATTCTTAAAAACTGAAATTGAAAAAATCACCGACCCAAATCTTAAAAACGAATTCCGCGTGGAATTCGACCAAAGAAAATTTAATCGGTGGCATAAGTGGCAGAGAGAAAAAGGAAAAAGAGAATCAATTGAAATTCCGAAAGTCGACACATTCACACAAAAAACACTATCCGAAATTGCAGTGGCGTATCCAGAATTGATTGAAAAACATGCAGAGTTTTTAGCTAAGGTTGGTATTAACTCTGATTTTTCAAATTTCAAACTTCAAACCTCGAACTTATCATATAATGATGCGGAAAAATTTATCGTGTCTTTAAAGTTGAAAAACTATATTCAAAATCTGCAAAATGAAAAGAAAGATTTGACAACAAAAATGTTGAATGCCACAGAAAATGTCCAACAGGATATAATTAGTAAAATAAAATTTATTGATTCCGAAATTGAAAAGTCACTGGAAAAATCATCTGCTTTGTCGGAAATTTAGCATTCGTTTATACGTCGGCCATCGCCCCGCTGGTCGATTTTTTTATTTTTAATTTCTTGGTCTGCATCCATTTTTTGCTTCATCAAGATAATATCTGGATGTTCTTGGATTACGCGCTGCATCCGGTCCATCGCGGAATCTATATCATCGCTGGATGGTACAAATATCGGCATCACACTGGATGCGGCCACTGTAACACTGCGCCTGATATCATTGGCCGCATCATCAGCAGCCGACAAATGCGCCGCGATGTGCAATTCTTCATGTTCCAATGTCAGATTATATTCGCAAGAATCAGGCAAATGCCGCGAATCGATTTTAATCAAAAATTCTGTATATCCAAATGTTGCATCAACACTGTTCAATACTATACAGTATCCGCCTATAACCGGTTCTGCGGATACAACCATATTATATCGTTCCGCCAGTGTAGCGATAACAACACCATGATGCAAATCCATTGGTTCATCCGGCTGGATAACCGAGTGCGTCCATTCCGGAACAATAATATTTATTTCGGGGGATATTTTGTGCGCGATGCAGTCAGCAGCAAAAAGTGTAAGAGTGTAAAAGTGCAAGAGTGAAAAAGTTAATAAAAATCTTTTCATCAGACGTTTTGACGCTTTAAATATTCTTCGACAAATTCCGTGCCAAACATTTTATACAATTCTTCGGCCAGCATTACCGACGCACGACCCGATTCAAACAATCGCAACATTGGGCCAAGACCGCCCAGTTCTGTATTCAAAACAACTGATTCATTATTAACTGGTCGCGATAATAACACGCCACGTTTGATATTCGGATATGCTTTGCCTTGGATAAACGCCATTTCCAGCGGGTTTAATTTCCAATGTTCATAATCCGCCGCGTCCGCGCCGGGATTTCGGAAAAACATCACTGTTTGCGCCTGGCCGCGCACAACATCGCCAATGCCCAGTTTATCAATTACATTCGCGCGCTGGAACGCGGCCATATATGCTTGGCGATTTTTGCGACCTTCTTGCAATCCGGTAATAAAGTTTTCGCGAAACATCGCGTTTTGCAACATCGGTGCCGTTTCATCAATCATAATCAGCGATGGTTCGCCACGTGAAACAGTCAGTTGATTAATACGATGTATAATGTATGAAATTACCGCCGGCGCCAATGTTTCATCGTTAAATATTTCAGTAAAATCGAACGTTGTCAGGCGCGAAAACAAATCAAGTGTATCTTTGTCTTCGTTAAATACTTCACCGTATTGCAGTGGGTCTGTCCATTTTTTCAGCGCCGGGCGCATTGTGCCATCAGATGCAAAACAGCTGGCCCACAAATTAGATAATTTACGGTCACCCATTTCCAAATAATCAAAATTAATCGATACCGCGCGTGCAATTTCATCCAAAGACCGTGGGTCGTTTTGCCCGGAAATCATTGATAACCAACGGCGCAAAAACGCACGATTAACAACAGAATCTTCCATCTTGAATGGGTTTAATTTTGTTTCAAACCCAGCAACCACTTTGTCGGATTCTTTGGATTTACCTTGGAATGTCAGATATTTTCCACCGGTGGATAATGTAAATATTTCTGCACCACGATTACGGTCGAAAAAGAATGCTTTTAACTTTGGATGACGCAAAGATTGTGCAATCAGAAACGAAAATAGTGTCGTTTTTCCGCCGCCGGTCGGCCCAATTGTTAATGTGTGGCCGACGGCGCCTTGGGCTTCTGATACATGAAATTGGAATTGGTATGGTGTGCCTTGGGCTGTTGGAAATACCACAATTGGTCCGGGACCCCAATCTGAATTCGGAACACCATCCGGCACAGACGACATTGGCGTTGAAATTGCGGCTGTCCGCGATAACATTTTAAGGTTTCGTGGAAAAGCATCAAATCCCGGAATCTGGACAAACCAGGAAACGCGTGCGGCAAAATTTTCCACAACCGGCGACACGCCAAACCCAGCGCATATTTTCTTGAATTCAGCAACTGAATTTTCCAGTTCTTTTTCCGTATCACCAAAAATCAAGAACAATGGATAATAATTAACCATGCTTTGTGTTCCGGCAACATTCTCGCTCATCCTGTATGTAGCTTCGCTGATTTGTTCGGACACTATTTCGGATGCTTCGTCTGTGGCGGCCGTGGATAACTGTTGCCGTATTGCGGCTTCAACGCCCGCGGCGCCAACGATTTGCATCGCATTCATAATGATTGTTTCTGCTTGGATTGTTGTAATTGAATCAAAAAAGTCTTCATCCATATAATCTGGCGCGGTCTTGAATGAACACATCGCTGCGTACGACCGACGTTTTCCATTAGAATATCGTACAATTCCACCGTCCATAAATTCAACGGAATCAACGGTTGCCAAACTTGCCATGTTCGCATCACATTTTTCAATTTGCGGCTTGGTCACTGGTGATAATATCCGGCCCATCAGTTCAGCAAAATTATTTCGCGAATTATGGCGCAACAATGATACTTTGTAAGCCGCCAAAATTGATTCAATAAAATTCGTATATTGTGTGATTTTGTCATTCGCACCCGCGCCACGCACAGAAAGTACGATATAATATGAATTCTTGTAAATTTTCAGGCCCTGGGCAACCCATTGGTCGTTAATCCTTTGCAATGTCGGCTGATCAAATTCATGGTCTGTTTTTTCAGAAATCTTGTCGCGAATTGTAAAAAATCGTAAAATCACCGATGGGTCTTTAATTTGATTCAACAGTGCCGCCCGCAAATCCAGTAATTTTATTTTTTCTGCATCATCTTTCATTGATGTTTGAATTCCATCGATGGAAAAAGCCCGAACCAGCGCACCATCATGCAGACGCACAGTTGTATTATCACCCATAATAGAATCAAACGGCAGATATTCGGAATATTTTTTATATCCGAACTTTGGAAATATCGCCCGCATTAAAATTCCAGAATACAAAGACAGAATAATAAATAATAAAAGTAGTGCCGAACCAACCAAGACTGGTGTTACAGGGAAAGCATCACTGACAAAATAGTTTAATATTTCATTCATTATACTTCCATTTGCATTGGAACACGCCGCTGGAACAATTTTATTTTCGCAACGATAATATTTGCTAATTGGGGTTCTGATTTAGTCATGCCTATTAAAATAATATGTGTTACAATAACGGATATTAAAAATACCATTGGAACCACAGAACCAATTGCGCCAGTAAAAATAAAATTTATTCCAATTGCGACAATAAATAATACATACTGCACGGCAAAATTAAGTACAGCCAACGAATAAGGCACATAAAATATGCGCGCTGGATTCGCCAAAGCTTTCAGGACTTGTTGTCTCATTCTCTCGATACCGAAATTCTACAACATTTCAACAATTTTTAACAACAATAAAATTTTCTGATGGGTGGATGTGGAAAACCATCAAAATAAGCTGATTTTTAACATGTTTATTTATATATTACAAAATTAACAATTTCTATAAAACCCTTAAAAATATTAATGTTTTTTGTTTAAAAACCTGTTTATAAATCAAAATAAGTTTCATTAACAATAACCAACAGCTATAACAACAATAACAATAAAATATATTTGAAAAATTAAATAATAATTTTGTTGATAATTACATTTTTATCGAACAGTTTGTTGGCGGTATTAATATAGCCTTGTGTTGAATCTGTTACGTAGAAGGCCTGCGAACTGTTTTGTGTTAGTCGACATTCTATTTCCGGATGGCGCGAAAGATAGTTGATAAGTTTTAGTGGTAATATTTCATCTTGGGAAATTATATTGGTGTGCGGCATTAATTCACGAATTAAATCATTATAAATTGGATAATGTGTACATCCGAGAATTAAAGTTTCAACATCATCCAGTGGCGCAAGATAGTCTGATAAAATTGCACGCGCGTATTTATCACCATTGTTTTCAATCAAAGGAACAAGCAGTGGTGTGGCAACAGATTTAATTTTCGCATTCGGTGTGATTTTGCGAAGCTCTTCTTCATAAACCTTTGACGCCACAGTCGCCGTTGTTCCAATAAGCCCAATGTTTTTTGCACCCACAGCACATTCCAAGGTTGGTACAACAATCCCAAGAACACGCCGGTCTGGAAAATGAGCAGGCAACCATTCTTGCTGAATTTGGCGCAGTGCGGCAATAGTAGCAGTGTTACACGCTATTATGACCAACACACAATTTTGTTCACGCATCAGCCAATCAATACATTTTTGTGTTCGTTCATAAATCAATTCGTTTAACCGTGCGCCATATGGTAAATACGCTGTGTCGCCCAGATAAACATAATCATATTGGTCCAACGCCGCGGTAATCGCACGCATCATAAGGAGGCCGCCAAGCCCAGAATCAAAAATTCCAATTTTCATATAAATATCCAGTTGGAAACAATATATCAAGTTGTCATTGCGAGCGCAAGCGAAGCAATCCAGTTAAATAAGAAATCCCGACGATTGTCGGGATTTCTTATTTTTTCTTAAAGCCCTGTTTAGCTTTGAATTTTGGTTTATCTGGATCGATAAGTATAACCTGTTTACCACGGCGAATCTGTTTGATATTGCCGCGTTTTTTCCAAGCTTTCAATGACGATAAAAATTTCATAATAATAACCTTTGTTTCATTTGCCGTCCGATTTTATATCTTTTTATATTAAAATCAAGATAATTCTAAAAATGCTTTTTCAAGAGTGGTTTTAATCTGGTCGGGCGTCAGTCCGGCCGCGGCCAAATACTGGATTTGTGGCTGCGTCCCGCGGTAAATACTGGCCGAATGTTCGGCGGATTTCGGAATGGATACGATTCTTTGATTTGGCGACATGGTAATTTTTGCATCCGGCGCACACATCGCGGTAAAAGATATATCAGATTCGCAGTCTGGGCAATCGCCGACAATTTTGGCCAATCCGTAAAGTTCGGTTTCAGAACCGGCGTGCGCCAAAACACGATTTTGCACGAAAAGGCCGGTATTTTCGGCCAAGTGGTCGGCAAAAATACTCAGTTTCAGCCCAGAAAAGTTCTGAATCACGATTTTTGCATTAATTTTGGAATTTTTCCCGGCCGAATCGATAAAAAACGTCAAAAAGGCCGGTAATTTATTTGACAGTTTTGCGGTCAAATAAATTCGAGATTCGAGATTCGAGATTCGAGATTCGGATTGTTTTATTTTTATTACTTTATCACCAATAATTTCACCGACGTATATTATATGAATTGGCAATTCGCCGGCCGAATCAACAATTATTTCAATATTATTATCATTAATTTCCAATTTTGCAGCGTCACAATCGGATAATTCTGGCTGAAATTCACCATCAGCAAACACCAGCGGTCGCGCTGGAAATGTTTTGATATTAAATTTTTCCCATAAATATGACATAGATACTAGATATTAGATACTAGATAGCAGATAGTAAAGTGAATTTTTAATTGGACATTTATCTAATATCTAGTATCTAATATCTAGTATCTATGAACGGAGTGAATTTATGGGTTTTAATTGTGGTATTGTCGGACTGCCTAATGTTGGCAAATCAACTTTGTTTAATGCATTGACGGCCAGTGTGACCGCGGCTGCGCAAAATTATCCGTTCTGTACGATAGAGCCGAATACCGGCCGCGTAATCGTGCCGGATGAAACATTGCACAAATTGGCCGCGGTTGCAAAATCTGCAAAAATCATTCCTACCCAATTGGAAATTGTTGATATTGCTGGCCTGGTCAAGGGGGCATCAGCGGGCGAGGGGCTTGGCAATAAATTCTTGGGCAATATTCTGGCGGTGGATGCAATTATTCACGTCGTACGTTGTTTTGATAACGACGACATAGTCCATGTTTCCGGCCGGGTTGACCCGCTGGACGATATTGCGACGATTGAAACAGAACTAATGCTGGCCGACCTGGAATCCATCGAAAAACAAATTGCAAACCTGACCAAGAAAGCCCGCGGTCAAGATAAAGAAGCCATTGCACAGTTGGCGACCGCAAATGAAATCAAAACCGGATTGGAGAAGGGTGTGCCAGTTCGTGAATTTTGTAGGGGCGCGTACTCGCGCCCTGGGGCGGCCCCTACTGGGTTTAATCTATTAACCGCAAAACCCGTAATTTATGTCTGTAATGTCGATGAATCCGCGGCCGCCGCTGGTAATAAATATTCAGACCAGGTGCGCGAAAAATTTGTCGCCACTGCACCGGTTCTGGTTATTTCATCAAAAATAGAACAGGAAATCGCACAGATTACAGACCCAGCCGAACAACGTGAATTTTTGGACGAGCTTGGCCTGGCCGAATCTGGGTTGAGCCAGGTTATACGTACCGGATACGAAACACTTGGATTGCAAACTTTTTACACAATTGGTCCAAAAGAAGCGCATGCTTGGACGATTAGTGTCGGCATGACCGCACCGCAAGCAGCCGGCAAAATACATACTGATTTCGAAAAAGGATTTATCCGCGCGGAAATTATCCAACCAGCAGATTATTTGGAACTGGGCAGCGAAACGGCCGTCAAAGAAGCCGGAAAAATGCGCCTTGTCGGCCGAGATTATATTATGAATCCCGGCGATATCGCACACTTTTTATTTAATAATTGACAATGGTATTTTTTATTTTATAAATAAAGTTCCTTCTAGTAAACAACGAGGCGTGAAAAATATTTTTGGGACGCCTACAATTTGATAGTTTCTATCGAAAGATACTAGAACCTATTTTTACCGCAAATAAAACACAACCGTTGAAACAACACGGACTTTTTTGTGAATGGATTGTTTTTCATCGTTGTTCCAGCGGTCGATTGGATCGCGGGATTCGATGCTGAATACGCCTTGATTCGCGCTTTGGATGCGGCCCAGTCGTGCTCCTGCGTCAGACGCAAATTGTCGGCCTGCATCCGTCGCATTCCGCGTTGCTTGTTCAATCATTGGGATTTTTATATCGTTCAGGCCGTTGAATATATAAATCGGACCGGAATAGTCTTCGGTAATCGTAACGCCGCGACGGACCAGTTCACCCATTCGGCGGGATGTCGCATCGACCAGGTTCACATTATTTGAACGAACCATAACACCGGTTGAAATCACATATCGGCTTTGATTGCGTGCAGATGCGATATTTTCACGCAGTTCGACCGGCGAATATCCGGCGAAATTATCACGAACTTGGACGCGATTATTTTGAATTTCGTCGGCTGCAAAACCGGCTTCACTCAAGAATTCTTTGATTTTTACAATATCAGCATCGACACGCGATTGCAATTCCGCCAAATCACCACCGACGTTGGAAATGTTAATATTCCAAATCGCAGTATCTGCGACTACATTTTGTTCGGCCAAGCCTTTGACAGTCACAGTACGCCGCGCAAATGCGTCATACACGCCATTGCCGATAAAATAGCCACCGATGGCAATACCAATGGCCAAAATCAGCGCAACGCCATTCCAGTGGTTATCTGTACGCTCACACTTTGGTGCACTTTTAATTGCAGATAAAATCTTCATATAAATCTCCTTTGGAGGTAATCATAATAGAAACAAAAAATGCCCGCAAGGGGCATTTTATTTATTTTGGTTGCGGAGATAGGATTTGAACCTATGACCTTCAGGTTATGAGCCTGACGAGCTACCGGGCTGCTCTACTCCGCGTCGAGATGGCTTATTTTACATATTATATTCATACTGTCAAGGAAAAATGCCGTAATCGTGGTTCTTGAATTTTTTTATTTTTGCTGGTAGTCTGTGGGACAAAGGACAATTACATGAAAAAAACTTGGAAAAAATTGGCTGATTTATGGCGGAAATTTTGGCGTATGTTTTTTACACTGCCGTTGGTGCAATGGCTGGGCGCGGCATTGGGCTTTGCCAGTATCAGGTTCGCGCAATTAACATGCCGGATACAGTATAAAAATCCGCAAATTATAAAGAAATATGGTGGTGCACCGGCGATATATGCTTTCTGGCACGGGCGGTCGATGATGCTTTCCGCAGTGCTTAAAAAGTTCGGATTTCGTGGATATGCCATATTTTCCCAGCATCGCGATGGGCGCCTGATGGCGAAAATGCAACGCATGTTCGGTCTGCGCGGTATATATGGTTCAACGGGACGTAAAGGTGCGGTTGCAGTTTTACGCGAAGGTGTACGCGTTATAAAGGAAGGACATTTTTTATGCTTGTCGCCTGATGGTCCGCGTGGTCCGCGTATGCGAATTCATGATGGTGCGTTGTATTTTGCGAAAATGACGGGCGCGCCGATTATTCCGTTGTGCTTTACGTGTGACCGGCCATGGCTGCAATGGCGGCGGTGGGATAAATATATGCTGGCCACACCTTTTTCAAAAGTTATTATCGAAGCAGGCGAACCATTTTACATTGGCAAAGACGATGATATAGAAATTGCGCGTGTAAAATTAGAACAAATAATGATTGAGCAGTTGCAAAAACTGGATGCGATATTTGATTTACCACGGATTGAACCAGCAGATAGAAAATAATGCGCACACCAAATTGGTTTTTGAAACGAAATTTTATTGCAATTGCATTATTGCCATTTTCGATAATTTATTGGTTGGTCAGCAAATTAGTATTTATTTCCCGGCTTTTTCGGCAAAAAACATCAAAAAGACCGGCCCGCCTGCGCACTGCTATGGCGCGGCAAGTAATTTGCATCGGTAATATAATGGCGGGTGGGGTTGGTAAGACGCCAATTGTTGCCGAAATCGCAAAATATCTGAAATCACCAGTAGTTATGCGCGGGTACAAAGGCGGTGACGAAGCAAAAATGTTACAAAAAGCAGGCATAGATGTATATGTCGGGGACAGGGTTAAAAATATAACCAAATTAAATCAGAAATCAGAAATCATAAATCATAAATTACCGATAATTATGGACGACGGTTTTCAAAATCCGACCATAAAAAAAGATATTTCCATATTGGTTTTTGATGGAAAAATTGGTGTTGGGAATGGTTTTTTATTACCGGCCGGCCCGCTTCGTGAAACGATGTGTTCCGGCATCAAACGTGCAGATGCGGTTATAATAATAGGGGAACAAAGTCTATCAACAAAAATAAAAAAAATAAATTCAAAAATACCAATTTTTTATGCGGGGACGGAAACGGCCAAACCGGTCGGTGCGCCGCGAATCTTTGCATTTGCGGGCATTGGATATCCGGGCAAGTTTTTCGATGCGCTGCGCACAATCCGTGGTATCAAAGGTTTTATGTCACGTACGTTTCCAGACCATCATCAATATTCCGAACGCGAATTAATTGATATGAAAAAAACTGCGGATGCGCAAAATATGAAATTAGTAACGACTGCGAAAGACCATGTGCGCTTGTCACCAAAATGGCAGAAATTGGTTTTGGTTGCGCCGTTGACCATCACCATAGAGCCAGCGTTTTTCAAATGGTTAAAAGAAAAGGTTAAATAATGCATACTGTATCAAAACCAATCAAAATTTCGGGTATTGGAATGCATTCGGGATTGCCGGCAAATATGGTTATAAAGCCGTATGACAAGCCGGGTATTTTTTTCAAGCGGACAGATTTAAAATCAGAACTTATCTCGGCGCGGTATAATAAGGTTGGTGAATCAAAGCTGCAAAATACAACCGTTGGTGACCCAAATGGCGCACATGTACAAACGATTGAACATTTAATGGCGGCATTTTATATTATGGGTATTGATGCGGCTTTGGTCGAAATGAACGGCCCCGAAATGCCGATTTTGGACGGCAGCGCCAAGCAGTTCTGCGAAATGCTTGGACGAAATTCGAAATTCGAAATTCGAAATTCGAAAAAGATAATAATTAAAAAAGAAATCATTGCGCGGCGCATCGAAATTATTCGCCAGATGCCATTTGCGACGCGTATGGCGTTTTTAATTAATAACTTTATCAAAGGTCGCAAAAGCGACGGATTTGTGCGATTGTCGCCGGACAATCGGGGTATGGTTGTTGATGCGACGCTGGTGTATCCGGATAAAATTATCGGTCGGCAATCTGCGGAATTTATATCGGACGGTACGGCAAAATCGCACAATGATTTTATCAAAAACTTTGCGGCGGCGCGGACGTTCGGTTCGTTGCATGAATGGGAATGGTTGAAAAAACGTGGAATGGGTCGCGGCGCGAATGAAAATAATGTTATTGCACTGAATGAATCAGGCGATGGTACATTGAATCCGCTGCGCTGGGCGGATGAATTTGTACGGCATAAAATCATTGATATTCTGGGCGATATGTACACGTCCGGTGGCCGCATTGTTGGTCGTGTGGAAAGTTACAAGGGTTCACATGCTTTGAATAATTTGGCGCTGCGAAAATTGTTTGCAGACCCAGAGAATTACGAGGTTATTGAAACCGAAAAATAGTGCTTCCCCCGCTTCGTTTTATTTTGCTATAATCCTGTCAAAGAGAGAGGATTTGACCCAGCAAGTTATAAATATTGAACGCAAAAAATATGCCGTCGGCCTGTTTTGGCAGCCAGCGGGCGAAGGGCAGAATGCCCGTGCTTTTGCGCAAAAAATCGCCAAATTTGTTCCGGGACGTATCAAATATTTCACGCCTTATCGTGGGTTGATTGGTGTTGGTTCTGCGGCGCTGGGACATCGTCGTCGTATGGCGGCCGCTGCAACCGAAGTTATGGATTCATTTGCAGATTACAGCGCATTTTTGGCCGTGTTTGCGGTCAAGCAAGGATTTTGGCTGGTCGCCGCGCGAAATGGAATTATAATCGCGGATAAACTTTATACGGATGAATCAGCGGCAAAGGCTGAATATGAACAGCTGGCTGAATTGCCAGATTGGGGTATATTGGTTGCGCCGGGATATTGGGTTGCGCCACGCGCCGAAGAAAAGCGATTGGAAGACATTGTCACAGGCGATTCTCGATTTATAATGCAATCGGTCAGCAAGTTCTGGGGCAGTATGACTTCGATTTTGCTGTTGTTGTTAATGTTCGCAGGAATTCTTTATTTTATGCGCGAACCGATTATAGAAATGTTGCGACCCGGCCCAAATGCCGCCGCGCGCGCCGCCGCCGAAGCAGAATTCAAAGCAAAGCAAGCCGCATTGGCCGCAGAAAACAAGCAAGCGGCCGCATCCGCAGTTCCGGCCGTAATATATCCGTTTGATGAAATTCCAGATTTGGGATTGCGCGCGGAAAAATGCTTTGATGCGATTACTTATTTAATGCGGATTATTCCCGGATGGAACCAAGTTGCAGCGGAATGTGATGCCACCACTGCAACCGCGCAATTACATCGCGGCCGCGGCATATTATCTGATGTTTATGATTTTGCGCGGGACAAGATGGCGGGTGTTGGGATAATTGAAAATTCTGATGCCGATGTTACATTAATTTTGGATTTGGAACCGTTGCCGGTGTCATCTCGACTGGCCGAGGATGATACAGCATCCGTCATGCGCCGGATAAATTCGATATTTCAATTAATGGGCATGCGTGCAGATGTGCGCAGCGGTATTGAAACAGTATCCACGCCCGCGGGTGCGCGCAGTGTGAATATTGTGACCGTATCAGCCGCGTCGAAAATCACACCGCCAGAATTCGCGCGTATATTTGAAGATTATGATTCCGCAACAATGCCATTGGTCAGATGGGATGCGCGGTCCAGAACCTGGAACTATGAGGTAAAAATCTATGTTAAATAAATATTTGATTGCTGCGATTATGTTTGCGATGCCATTTGCGGCCGTTGCCGAAGAAGAAATTATTTTTGTCGAACAGGATATACCTGTGTTCCGGCAAATTGCGGATTTGGAACAAGATAAAGTCTTGTTGCAATTGGAAAAAGAAAAAGCGCAACTGATGCTGGATTTGGACCGTATGACAACGGAACAAATGCGTGTACGTAATGAAATGGACGAATTGTCCGGTCGCGCCGAAGCAGACCGCAGAAAATTAGAAGCCGAACGTGAAAAACTGGAACAAGAACGTGAAGCAATGCGACGCAGCGCAGAACGCAGTGCGGAACAACCCGCCGCACCACGCCCGGAACAAACCAAGGAAGCGCCACCGCCCACACCACGTATGACGGTCACCGAAAGATATCGCTTGGTTGATATTGTTGGTGTTGGAAATCAATTGCAAGCAACGATTGAAGATACAAAAACGATGCAGCGTCGCCGTGTTTGGGCCGGCCGTGAAATCGATGGATTTATGATTAATTCAGTATCGTTGGATGAAGGTGTTGTATTTGAAAAAGATGGCGAAATTGAAACTTTGGGACTCAGAATAGGCGACTAGATGGAACCAGATAAAGAAGTTTTGCAAAATATTCCGGACGACGTATTGCGGTCTGTGCCTGTGGATATGGACAACGCGTCCGCCAAGGACGTGATGGATTATTTGTTTTCGAACGGCAACCGATTGCTGACTGCGTCGGCGGCTGAACTGGAAGTGGCCAAGGAAACGCAAAATCTGCTGGCATACTTTTCTGGCGGTGAAATTGTAATATCGCGCACGCATCGGTATGATGGTCGCGTTTTGGCTTTCTTGGAATTATTGGCCAAAGAACATCGCAAAATATTGGCACCCTTTTATTCTGATTTGGGATTGCTGTCCAATATTTACAAAGCGCATGATGCAAAATTTTCAGGTGGTGCAACGCGGTCGCGTCTGGATTATGACAACCAGATGCAAAAAGACTTTGTCGATATTGTCGCGCGCGCGGCCGCAATGAAAGTATCAGATATTCATATCGAAGTTGCCGACCAAACAACAATTTATTTCCGTATCGATGGTAACATGCAATCTGTATTGGAATATAATTCCCAGTGGGGCGAATCGTTTGTGCGTGCGGCATTTGCATCTGCGGACCAATCTAATTCAAACTATGCGCAAAATGAATATCAAAGCGCGCAAAAAGACGGACGTACGCCACTGCGCGGAACACGCGACTTATATCTGCCGACTGGCGTGATGGGTATTCGTATGACGTTTAACCCAATTGCATTCGGGTCGCGTTATGTTGTTATGCGTTTGCTGTATGATAATCCATCCGAAGGTATCAAGACAGAACAAGAATTTAGTGAATATGAACAGCGTTTGTTGCTGCGTATGCGTTCATTTCCGACCGGCTTGGTCGTTGTTGCCGGCCCGACCAGTTCGGGTAAATCAACAACCTTGTTTCATAATATGTCTTTGATGCTGAAAGAACGTGATTATGAAATTAATTTGATTACTGTGGAAGACCCGGCTGAACGCAAAATATTCGGCGCGCGTCAAATTCCGGTTGTAAATGCGTCCAACGAAGAATTACGCGAAGAAAAATTTACCGAAGCATTGGCATCCGCGCTGCGTTCTGACCCGGATGCGTTAATGGTTGGCGAAGTTCGCACATTGTCTGCGGCGCAATTGACGGTCAAGGGCGCGTTGTCTGGTCATGCTGTTTGGACGACACTCCATGCGAATTCTGCAATGGCCGCATTGACGCGATTATTGGACATGGGCGTGGAATCATTTAAATTACAAGATGAAACAATGATGCGCGGTCTGGTATCCATGCGATTGTTCCGAACATTATGTCCAAAGTGCAAACAACCATTAACATCGAATCCGAATCATCCGGCATACGGGCGCGTTGTCGAAGCATTCGGCGAACTGGGCGTGCGGCAAATATTCACACGTGGCACCGGTTGCGAATTATGCGATGGCAAAGGATTTGCAGGCCGTGTCAAAGCAGGCGAGATTATAATAACAGATAATGAATTCTTGGCGAAAGCATTGGGCGGCGATATTGCTGGTGCGGTACGTTATTGGTTGGAAGATTTGGATGGTCGGACACTGAAAGAATCGGCCATAGAACTGGTGCTGCGCGGGCAAATCGACCCCAGTGAATTAGAGCGTTGGGTTGGGTTATTGGACCAAGTTGGCGTATATTAAAATGGCAACTAAATTAGACATCTTGTATTCAAAAATATATTTCCGCATGTCCACGGCAAAGCGGATGGAATTGTATCGGAAACTGGCGTCGTTATTGCGCAATGATTTTACTTTGATGGATGCGCTGGACCGCGTATATCAAGTCGAATCCGAAGGCGGGCGCAAGGAAACCGAACCATTCGCAATTGCGCTTAAATCATGGCAAGAGAACTTGGAACGCGGATTATCATTTCCGGATGCAGTGCGTCAATGGGTGCCGATTAACGAAGCATTGATGCTGTCGGTTGGTGACGTGTCGAAACTGTCCATTGCGCTGGATAACGTTGTGCGTGTTGGCGAAGGTGTTCAGCGTATCAGCGCCGCAATGCGCGATGCGATTATGTATCCACTGTTCTTGTTTATTTTGACGTTTATAATCATTGTTGCGGTTGGAATTTATTTGGTGCCACCATTAATTGAAGCCGCGGGCCAGGACATAGTATGGCGCGGCGTTGCGGCATCACTTGTGAATGTATCAAATATGGCGAATGTTTATTGGCCCGCGCTGCTGGTCGGGTTTGTTGGTGCCGGTATATTAATATGGTGGTCTTTTGCAAATTGGGCGGGTCGCACGCGTGTTATTTTCGACCGACTGCCGCCATGGTCAATGTACAAGATTTCGGTATCTGTCGGCTGGATGATGTCATTGGCCGCAATGGTGGCCAGCGGGGGCAGTATTCCGGTCGCGCTGAAAACACTGGCTGATAATTCCGGTAAATACTTGCGCGATATATTGGAACGCACAAACCGGTTTATTATAAATGGTGAAAATCTGGGTCGCGCATTGCAAAGTACGCGCACAGAATTCCCAAACAAAGAAATCATCGGCGATTTGGCGATATATGCCGATATGACCGGATTCGATCAGAATTTAACAAAAATCGCGAACGATTATTTGGATTCATCGGTTCGGCGCATGGAAAAATTGTCCAGTTTTATGAATTCTTTTGGTATCTTATTGGTATCATTGGTTATCGCATGGGTCGTATTTGGAACGTTCGAAATGCAGGACCAGATTACCGCGGCTTTGTCTTGATAGATACCAGATAGTAGATACTAGATATTAGATAAGGTTTTCATATGTCGAGAGATAGTATCACATTAGAAAAATGTAAAAGATTTTCAGCAAGGGTTATCCGTCTTGATAAATATTTACGGACAAACAGATGTCCGATGGCAATATCCAATCAAATTTTACGCTCTGGCACAAGTATTAGCGCAAATATGGCGGAAGCCATTTATGCCATAAGCAGAAGCGATTTTCTATCAAAATCCCACATTGCTCTTAAAGAATGCGCAGAAACGCTAAATTGGCTGGAATTATTATATGAAGCCAAACACATAACACAACCGCAATTTGATAGTATAAAGGCTGATTGTGAAGAAGTTTTGAAGTTATTAATTTCAACAACAAAGACCACCAGATATAACAATGTTGCAGTCTAATATCTAGTATCTACTATCTGGTATCTAGTATCTAATTTTCCATATTATTTTCTTGCTAAAATGCCCGGAAATTGCTATATTTCCAAGGCAAAATTAATATAAATGAAAAGGATAAATTTATGTCTGTGAACAATGAATATTCAGCCGATTCGATTAAAGTATTAAAGGGTCTGGACGCCGTTAAAAAACGCCCCGGAATGTACATCGGCGACGTCGGAAATCGCGACGGATTGCACCATATGATTTACGAAGTTGTTAATAATTCAATTGACGAAGCAATGGCGGGTTATGCTGATACAGTTTATGTATCTTTGAATGCCGATGGTTCGGCGACAATTCGCGACAATGGTCGCGGAATTCCGTTCGCAATTAACAAAGAAACCGGTCGGTCGGCGGCCGAGCTGATTATGTGTGAATTGCACGCCGGTGGTAAGTTTGATAACGAAGGCAGTGGCGCCTATAAAGTATCCGGCGGTTTGCACGGCGTTGGCGTATCGGTTGTGAATGCGTTGTCAACATGGCTGGAACTGCGCATTTGGCGTGACGGCAAAGAAGTTATGATGAAATTCCATGGCGGATGCCCATCCGAAGACGGTCTGGTCGTGCTGTCCGAAAATGCGGGTGATAAACATGGAACCGAAGTTACATTTTTACCATCGCCCGAAACGTTCACATTTACGGATTTTGAATTTGAAACACTGGAAACTTGGTTGCGCGAACAGTCTTTCTTGAACGCGAATGTAAAGATTGTATTTGAAGATTTGCGCGCTGCGGAAAAGAAAACACGCGAATTTCATTCGGTTGACGGACTGAAAGGATTCGCGACTTATTTGGACAAAGCCAAAGAAAAATTAACACCAAATCCAATACAGATTATTCGCCAAATCGAAGATACATATGTCGAAGTCGTATTGGAATGGACAACATCTTATAATGAAACATCACTGTGCTTTGCCAACAATATTCCGAACCGCGACGGTGGCACGCATTTGGCCGGATTTCGCGCTGGATTGACGCGTGCGCTGAATAAATATATCGCCGAAAAAAATCCGAAAAAAGATATTCAATTAACGGGTGAAGATTTCCGCGAAGGTTTAACAAACATTGTTTCTGTTAAAATTCCAGACCCAAAATTTTCATCACAAACCAAAGATAAATTGGTTTCATCCGAAGTTCGCCCGATTGTTGAAAATGCAGTATCTGAATTGCTGTATCAATATCTGGATGAAAACCCGTCAGCTGGAAAGACCATTATTGATAAGATATTAGAAGCGGCGACCGCACGCGAAGCTGCGCGCAAAGCACGCGAATTATCACGCAAAAAAACCGGCACAGATTTGGGCGGTCTGCCCGGTAAATTGGCCGCTGCATCAGAAAAAGACCCAGCAAAATGCGAACTGTTCATTGTCGAAGGGGAATCTGCCGGCGGTACTGCGAAACAAGGGCGCGATAGAAAATTCCAGGCGATATTACCACTGAAAGGAAAAATTCTGAACGTCGAACGCGTGCGTTTTGACCGGATGCTGAATTCGGATGAAATTGCGGCGCTGATTACAACGATTGGTGCCGGTATCGGCCGCGATGAATTCGATATTGAAAAAATGCGTTATCACAAGGTCGTTATTATGACCGACGCGGACGTTGACGGCGCACATATTCAAACGCTGTTGCTGACGTTCTTTTATCGTCATATGCCACAGGCAATTGAGCGCGGATATATATATGTCGCGAAACCGCCGCTGTACCGTGTGTCGCGCGGAAAACAACAGACATATTTGCAAAACGAAAAAGAATATGATGAATATTTGATGGATGCTTTGGCTGCGGACGGCACGGTTGAATTGGCCGACGGCGCGGTGATTGCCGGTGCAGATTTAAAACGTATTTTGGGTCTGGCCCAGTCGGCGAAAATGATATTATCACCATTGGCATCGACTGTACCGCTTCGTTTTATCGAAGCATTGGCATTGAATGGTTGCCTGGGCACTGTCGGATGCAATTCGGCGAATGTTGAACGGATGTTGGATGCAGGCGAACTTGATTTTGAAAAAGGATGGAAAGTCACGCGCGATGAATCCGGAATTCATATCACGCGAACATTGCGCGCGGTCACAGAATCACATTATTTGCCGGCGTCAGTCTTGGATTCTGCCGAAGTACGCGCATGGGAACGAATGTCCGGTCGCGACGAATTATCACAGATGTTTGTAAATCCAGTGACGTTACGCATGAAAAACAAATCGCAAAAATGCGCGACTGCGCTGAATATGTTGGACACTGCGTTTGGATATGCGAAAACCGGATTATCGATTCAGCGGTACAAAGGACTTGGTGAAATGAACGCGGAACAATTGTGGGAAACCACGATGGACCCGAATCATCGCGCTTTGTTCCAGGTCAAGGTTTCGGACGCATCACGCGCGGACGAAATATTCACAATGCTGATGGGTGATGTGGTCGAACCGCGCCGCGACTTTATCGTGGAAAACGCATTGTCGGCGAATGTTGATATATAATTGCAGGGGCGCATATTTGCGCACAAATAAAGGAGAAATGGATGAAGTTTAAATTACTTTATTTTGGAGAGCTGCGCGTCAACCCAAAGAAACGCGCCCAGCACATCACGGACTTGCGTATGCAGTTTCATCCGCAGCTCAAAAAACTGGTCGAAAAAAGTCCGTGGAACAACCTGCAAAAATATATGATGCCGAATCCGACAAAATCGCCCGTGAATACGCGACATGTCGGCGGTGTCGACTTCAATCCGATTATTACGCCGTCATTAAAATTGATATGTGAATTGGATGTGCAATTATTACACCCGGAAATTGTTGGCGTTGCACGCGCAGATATCGATAATCGTATGAAGACTTTGTTGGATGCGCTGCGCTGTCCGCAGAATGAACATGAAATCGGCGAAAATCAGCCGAAGAACATCGGTCCGATTTATACTCTGCTGGATGACGACCATCTGGTGACAAAATTGTCCGTAAACACTTCGCACTTTTTATCACCAACGATGTTCGATGCGGAATGCATGACCAATGCACCGAAATCCGCTGAACACGAAGAAAGAATTTTCGCACTGATTGATGTGAATGTGCGCGTGGAAGAAGGGACACTGGAAAATCTTCCCTTTATGGTATGATAAAATTATCAAAAGAAACTTTTTTCGATTTGGAACGGCGGCTGAAAGATGCCGGACTGGATTCGGATTCGGAAAGTTTTGATGTAATAAAAAAACGCTTGTTGTCACCGGAAATGCCGAGCGCGGACGAATTTGCACGGCAAGCAATATATGTAATCCTGGCCGGCGGATTTTCGCAAAAAACCGCAAAGAAAATCCATGCAAAAGTCATGGACTATATTGCTGCTAATCCTGTTCCGAAATTTGATGACATTATCAAATTCTTGAACAATAAAAATAAAATGAATGCGATAATAAAAGTCTGGGAAAATCGCCAGAAATATCGCGACGGGTATTATGCGCTGGCCGGTTCGGATTTGGAATCGAAATTATCTTATTTATCATCATTGCCGCATATCGGAAAAATTACTGCGAATCATTTGGCGCGAAATCTGGGCGAAGATATCGTGAAATACGATATCTGGATTCAACGCTTGGGCGTGGCGTTCGTTGGCCGTGAAGATTTAAAATCAAAAATCGACAATGGAAATCTGGACCCGGATGTCAAGGCCGCGTGCGACGAAATGTTCGCGCATCTGGTTCGTGAAACCGGATTGCCCCGCGGATATATTGATGTGGTTTTATGGAAAAGTTGTCAGGTCGGATTGATAAAATTGTAATGGGTGGCAGTTCCCCTCCTTTGGAGGGGTGCTCGAAGGGCGGAGTGGTTTACGGTGCATCCGAAGTTTGGGTAAACCACCCCGTCATCGCTTCGCGATGCCACCCCTCCAAAGGAGGGGAATACATGACCGTGAAAATCGAAGAATCTTGGAAAAATGCGTTGGCGGCGGAGTTTGAAAAGCCATACTTTACGGAATTGACGGCGTTTGTGCGGGGTGAATATAATAAATGGGCGGCGGGTGGCGCGCCGATTTATCCAAAGCCGGCAGAGATTTTTAATGCGTTTAATTTGTGTCCGTTTGATGCAGTTAAAGTCGTTATAATCGGTCAAGACCCGTATCACCAGCCGGGGCAAGCACATGGATTATGTTTTTCTGTGCGTGACGGCGTTGCATTTCCACCGTCTTTGCAAAATATTTATAAAGAAATCGCGGACGATTTGGGTCGTCCGTCAGTCACGCATGGCGATTTGACCCGGTGGGCGGAACAAGGTGTGCTGTTATTAAATTCAACGCTGACCGTCCAGGCAAATCTGGCTGCCAGCCATGCTGGCAAGGGGTGGGAACAATTTACGGACGCGGCGATACGTGCATTATCTGCGCGCAGTGGCATTGTGTATTTATTATGGGGCAGTTACGCGCAACGAAAAGCAGAATTCGTGAACGGCGCGGAAAATTTAATATTAAAATCTGTTCATCCATCGCCATTGTCCGCGCACCGCGGGTTCTTTGGCAACAAGCAATTTTCCAAAACGAATGAATATTTGGTTGCCGCAGGCAAAGAACCGATAGAGTGGTAAGGTTTATAGTTGATTTTCGGAATTTTTTCGGTATAATCAGCCCCGTTGCCCGTATAGTATAGTGGTAGAACACGTCCTTGGTAAGGACGAGGCGCAAGTCCGATTCTTGCTACGGGCACCAGGATTTATATCTGCCTGCGATTTGCTTTGGTCACGTATTTTTTATGCGTTCCTGCCGCAAGTCACAGCGCATCTATGAAATCCTGGTGCTGGGACCATAATTTTGTAATGATGCGATTAACGACCGCGGAATAAAATGAATCCCATAAAGATAAAAATCAGGGTGGCACCGCGGTGTAAATCCATCGCCCCTGCATTGTAAGATTAACATCAAACAAAAGAGGTGCCAAAATGCAATCAAATATTTATCGTTCTCATACCTGTGGTGAATTGACCGCGGCGAATGTCGGCGCATCTGTCACGCTGTCCGGATGGGTGCATCGCAAGCGCGACCATGGCGGGCTGCTGTTCATCGATTTGCGCGATAATTACGGCATTACCCAGGTTGTTGTTGATATTACAAAACCGGAACTGGCCGGTGTGGAAAAAATCCGACCGGAATCTGTGATTACTGTTTCGGGCAGCGTTGTTGCGCGGGATAGCGCGGTTATTAATGCCAAAATTCCGACCGGCGAAATCGAAGTTGTTGCGGTCGCCATAAAAATACTGGCCGAATCCGAAGTTTTGCCGTTCCAAGTATTCGGTGATGAAGAATCGAACGAAGAATTGCGCTTGAAATACCGTTATTTGGATTTGCGTCGTGAACGTATGCATCACAATATTTTATTCCGAAATCGCGTTATTAAATCCATGCGTGATAAAATGTGGGATATGGGATTTTCCGAATTCCAGACACCAATTTTGGGCGCGACCAGTCCCGAGGGCGCGCGCGATTTTATCGTGCCAAGCCGCCTGCACCATGGACATGTTTATGCTTTGCCGCAATCGCCGCAACAGTGGAAACAATTGATTCAATATTCCGGGTTCGACCGGTATTTCCAGATTGCGCCGTGTTTTCGTGATGAAGATTTACGCAGCGACCGATTGCTGGAATTTTACCAATTGGATTTGGAAATGTCTTTTGTTGAACAAGAAGATGTTATGGGTGTTTGTGAAAATCTGCTGGTCGGATTGGTCACAGAATTCGCGCCGACCGCGAAATTGCATGCCGATATTCCGCGGATTACATACGATGATGCGATGCTGAAATATGGTTCGGACAAGCCGGATTTGCGCATACCGATTGAAATTGTTGATGTGTCGGATATATTCCGCGATTCCGATTTTACAATCTTTGCAGATGCGGTAAAATCGGGCGCGGTTGTGCGTGCGATACCCGCGCCGGGTTCGTCAGACAAACCGCGCAGCTGGTTTGACAAGACGGAAGAATTTGCAAAAACAGAACTTGGGTTGGCGGGACTGGGATACATCGTATTCGGCATCGAAACTAAGGGGCCAATTGCGAAAAAGTTAACCGCGGGACAAGTTGAATCAATTCGGGTGCGCTGCGGCGTATCTGTGGGCGACAGCATATTCTTTGTTTGTGAACAGCCGGGTATTGCGGCCAAAGCCGCCGGCAAACTGCGCAAACGCTTTGGCGAAGAAATTGGCTTGGACCCCAAAGAATTCAAAATATGTTGGGTCGTGGATTTCCCATTTTTCGAAGCAGACGAAGAATCTGAAAAAGGCATAATGTTTGGACATAATCCATTCGGTCGCCCACAAGGTGATTTGCAGAACCTGGATTTATCTGAACCGCTGAAATTAAAAGCTGCACAATACGATATGGTTATGAATGGCGAAGAAGTCGGCGGCGGCGGATTGCGTAACTATGACCCGGCGGCTATGCTGAAACTGTTCGAGGCAGTCGGATACGGCGAAGATGTTGTGCGTGAAAAATTTGGTGGAATGTACACTGCGTTTCAATACGGCGCCGTGCCGACCGGTGGATTGGCCATGGGCGTGGAACGTATTGTGTGTTTGTTGCTGGACGAACCGAACTTGCGTGAAATTACCGCATTCCCGACGAATCAACGGGGGCAAGATTTAATGATGGGCTCACCGAATACTCCATTTGAAAAGCAGCTGCGCGAGGCGCATATTCAATTCAGAAAGAAAAACTAAAAACCGGCGAAAGCCGGTTTTTATAATCCCAAAATATTTTCCAGAACGTTACGTTCAATTCGTTCGCCGGTTTGGGTCGCGTAATAATAATGACCATCCGGGTCGCATGCTTTGTAAAATCCGGCGGCATACAGACGGATGCCGCGTTGGCCGATGACCAGTACTTTTTCCGCGCCAATCAAATCAGCGCGCGGTCCGGTAAAAAATTGCACGATGCTTTCCCACATTGTTTTGCAAAGCCCACATTTATATGGCGCGTACAGCACGTTTCCACGTTTTTGCAAATGTTCCAAGTCATATCTATCATGGTTCACGGACAGGATATAAGACTGATACGGGGTCAGTCGGAGCAGTGCAGAAAGCGTTTCAATACGGTTACGTGGCATGGCTGTATCATACCAAATTCAGCCGATTCGCCGGATAAGAAGCTAATCCCAGGATTAAAATCTGTCGTGCATTCGCGTAAATTCGCGCATAAAATCTGGGTCGAAAGTTCGCATAATTTCAGACAATGAAAAATCACGTCCGCCGTTCGGATGCACGCGCAATTGTATCGGTACCGGCGTGGGCGAAGTGCCGCGAAGCAGTACATTAAATTCACCAAAAGCAATACCGTTTGCAGTTTGCAGATTGCCCGCAATTTCCGAATGTCGTGCAACAATTGACATCGGCGTTGTCGTGCGGAATCGTCCGTTTTCATATTGTCCGACCAGTCGCAAAGATTTGAATCGCGTATCGCCGCCGGACAATGCGTCGCTGATTGCCCATTCTGCGTTCATACGCGTAACGTCGCGTGCACGCCCGTAAAACCGGTCTATATCAAATCCGACCAGGATTCCGTCTTCGAATGTAATATCGATTTCGCCGGCCATATTGTCCCAGAAATCATGCGCAGTGATACCGGTTGTTTCCAAATCCGCACGCGCGGTCAATGTTGTATCTGCAACATTCAAAGGCGACCGTTCGGATAAAACAAGCCCCAAAATTTCAAACCGATTTGATTTAATCGTAATCGCGTATCTGGATAGCTTTTTGGTAATAGACAACAGCATGGACCCACGTGCAGCATCGGTTATTGACATTGTTTGTTGGTTGGATTTTAACGAATACACGAAATTTTCATATTTTTCACCACGGAACTTTATGTTGTCGGCGACCAGTGTAATATTGATGTTCAATGCGAACGGGAACACACTAGGTTCTTCGGTAATATATTGGGCCGATTCATAATTTGCGATATAATTCGGATTTATAAATTCATCCAGGTCAATTGTGTCGGCACGTAAATCAAATGTTTTTCCATCGAATTTCCCGGTTAATTTTGTATTCAAAATTGCGATGTTCATATCGGTTGCAAATCCGGATTTATAATATCCTGTTATGTTGGCCGGTAATTCATCGCGCAGGAAATCTGCCGACAAATTTGGATAAAATGCCGACAATAAATATCGCGCATCTGCGTCAATTTGGAATAATCCAGAATCTTTCCAGCCCAGTGACCATTGGTCGCGACGTCCATCACGCGCGAACGCCAGTGTTAATAATTTTCCATTCTGAATATGCGCGTATTTCACGTTACCGCGCGCCATCATCATTGATTCGGGCAATACGCGCAAGAATTCCGTGGTCGCAGGCAATGCGGACAAAGTTGTGCCGCTGTGTTCGAAATATTCCAAGTTTTGATTTTTGCCATCAATTTTTAATGTGCCATATAATCCATTTTCCAAACGGAATTCAGTGGTGCCGCGCGTGCGCCCAAACAGTCCCGATAATACAGAATGAAGGGTTGCGATATTTAATTGTTCGGGCTTCAAGTTGGCAGATTCAAATTTCAAATCAAATGCGTCGGCCGAAACCATCAAAGTTCCAGATGCGGCAAAATTTGCATCTTTGTAATCCCATCGGCGACATCCCCACGCTGCGCCTGTGCCATATAATTCACATCGCGCCGCCGTCCGGCGCGTTAAATCATATATCGCTGTGTCCAATCCAGATGCAATATTGCCCGATGCAGATATGGCTGCATTTGCACTTTCCGCGCGCATGTCGGTGATGTTATCGCCATTCATTGTTATATGAAACCGTGAAAAATTATTATGCGCGAATTGTTTTATTGGAATTGTAAATGGTATTGGTGATTTGATTTTTCCATTCGCGCTGAATATTATTTCCGCATCTCGCAGGAATTTTGCATCATTCGCAATATGTGCGAAATCATAATCTATATCGTTTGCCAATAAATTAATTTTTAATGGTTGGTCATTGCCAAACGATATTTCGCCCGAAAAATCACCACCGGCATATTGTCCCGATATGTTATAGAAATTGAAACCGCTATTTGCCCAAATAAAGTCAGACTGAAACTTCATCCGGCCGCGGATGCGCGGCGCATCGAATCCAAACCATTTATTGATACTGGATGTATCCAAAGACATGTGGCCAGCCGCGGAAATAGAACCATCTGATTCCGTTGCCAATTGCCCGACCATATCAAGATTTACATTTGGATTTGTAATACGGAACATTCCGCCGTCTGATTCCAGGGTGTATTTATGTTCATCCGTTCGCACAGTGCCATTGAACATTCCTGCGCGAAATACACCATTAATCTGGTCGTACGTTTTATCCATAAATGTCACAGATGAATTTCGGATAAGAATTACCGGGCGAATATTTGCCGGTGCGGCCAAAGACGTTATGTGTAAATGTGCACCGTGCAGTACGATAGTACTGTTGATACTGGCCGTGTTAATATTGCGCAGCGATGAAAACGGGATATAGAAAGATATCGATTCCGCGCGGCCGCGATATTCGTTTATCGATACGTCGTTTGCGGTGACTGTTGCACGGCCCAATAATGACACGCGTACTGGTCCGCCGATTTTAATACGGATTCCGGTTTGGTTCAGCACGGCGGATTCGATTTCCGGCGCAAGACGGTCCAGATTTATAAACGGTGGCACAATAGCGACGGCAAGCACGACGGCCAAAATCACGCCGATTATGGTGTAAAACAGTTTGCGTTTTGTGCGGGCTTTCACTTCTCTCTCTAATCCTTGAATATATGATAAATTGTATTATATTGATATGCAAATGAAAAAAGTATTTGATTTAGTTGCGGACTATAAACCGGCGGGTGACCAGCCGGGTGCAATTCGTGAATTGGTCGGTGGGCTGGACGCGGGCGTGCAGAATCAGGTATTATTGGGCGTTACTGGTTCGGGTAAGACTTTCACGATGGCGAATATTATTGCCGACACCGGTCGGCCCGCGCTGATTATGGCGCATAACAAAGTCTTGGCGGCGCAATTATATACGGAAATGAAGGCATTTTTTCCAAATAACCATGTCGAATATTTCGTATCTTATTATGATTATTATCAACCGGAAGCATACGTGCCAACGACAGATACCTATATTGATAAAGACGCGTCGATAAACGACCAATTGGACCGCATGCGGCACAGTGCCACGCGCGCCATGCTGGAAGAACGTGATGTTATTGTGGTGTCGTCCGTATCCAGTATTTACGGGCTTGGGTCGCCGGAACAATATATGGATATGAAAATTGTTTTTCGCACGGGTGATAAAGTCGGCATGAAGGATGTTATTAATGCGCTGGTCAGTATTCAGTATGGCCGCAATGACATCGGATTTAATCGCGGGGAATTTCGCGTGCGGGGGGATTCTTTGGACCTGTTTCCATCGCATTCGGCAGAACGCGGATGGCGGTTTTCGTTCTTTGGTGATGAAATTGAATCAATCCATGAATTTGATACTTTGACCGGCCAGCGGACGCGCGAAATGGAACGCGCGGCGATTTATCCAAATACGCACTATGCGACGCCGATGCCAACGATTATGGCCGCGATTTCGGAAATTAAAAAAGAATTGGCCGACCGATTGGATTATTTCAAAGACAATATGAAATATGTCGAAGAACAGCGCCTGCGCGAACGTACAAATTTCGATATGGAAATGATGGATGCGACTGGGACTTGCCGCGGGATTGAAAATTATTCACGGTATCTGTCGGGGCGCAGCGCGGGGCAACCGCCGCCGACTTTGTTTGAATATCTGCCGAAAGATGCGATTTTATTCGTGGACGAAAGCCACGTTACTGTGCCGCAAATCGGCGCGATGTCCAAAGGCGACCGCGCACGCAAAGAAACCTTGTCCCAATATGGATTCCGTTTGCCGTCGGCGATTGATAATCGGCCGTTGACATTCGTCGAATGGGATGGCATGCGGCCGCAGACCGTGTTTGTATCCGCAACACCGAATGATTGGGAAATTGAACAATCAAAGGGCATCGTCACTGAACAAGTTATCCGTCCGACTGGATTATTGGACCCGGAAACAATCGTTCGTCCGACAAAGAATCAGGTTGATGATTTGTTGCATGAAGTGAAAAATATTTCGGGTCGGGTTCTTGTAACCACCCTTACCAAAAAAATGGCGGAACAATTGACCGATTATTTGGTCGAAAACGGCGTGCGTGCGCGGTATCTGCATTCTGATATTGAAACATTGGAGCGTATTGAATTATTGCGCGAATTGCGAATGGGTAAATTCGATGTTTTGGTTGGGATTAATTTATTGCGCGAAGGATTGGATATTCCCGAATGCGAACTGGTCGCAATTATGGACGCGGATAAAGAAGGGTTCTTGCGCAGCGCACGTTCTTTGATTCAGACAATTGGTCGCGCTGCGCGGAATGTTAACGGCCGGGTGATTTTGTATGCTGATAAAATTACAGATTCGATGAAGATTGCGCTGGACGAAACAGCACGCCGCCGTGCGAAACAAATGGCGCATAATGAAAAATATGGAATCACGCCAAAAACAACAAGCAAAGCCGTATTTGCCGAAGTGCAATTGCGTGAAAAGAAAACAGATGCGAAAAAGCAATTTGTTTATAATGATAATGGCTTGATGACTGCGGATGATATACGTAAAGAAATCGCAAAATTAACGCGCAGCATGAAAAAACACGCAGAAAACCTGGAATTCGAACAGGCCGGCGCAGCGCGCGATGCAATCCGAAAACTGGAAGATGATTTGTTGTTATTGGGATAAAAATGAATACGATAAAAATAAACAATATTGATGAAATGCATGAATGGGCGCGCGGATTTGCGCGGACTTTGCGTGTGCCGGTGACCGTCGCGCTGCACGGTGATTTGGGCATGGGCAAGACCGAAATCGCCCGCGCGATTATAAATGAATTATGCAGTGATACCGTTGTGCCCAGCCCGACGTTTACGTTGGTGCAGACGTATACGGCCAAGCGCGACCAGGTCCCGGATAATTTTGCGTCGCAAAATTTCCGGGATGACACCAATATTTCACACTTTGATTTATATCGCATAACCGATGCGTCGGAATTGGAAGAAATCGGATTGCCGCATGCGGTCGTGAATGATATTACATTAATCGAATGGCCGGAAATTGCAGCGCACATTTTGCCCGATGACACGGTGCATGTTTATATAACGGGTTCGGGCGATGAAAGAGATATTAGATACTAGATAGCATATATACTATCTGTTATCTTCCTTGAAATCGTTATGCGATTTCAAGTACAAGTCCGCAATGGTCCGTTGGTTTATGGTGTTCCCGCGGACGCATATCGATATAGCAATTTTTCACATGCTTTGATGCAGCATGGTTCGTAATAAAATAATCCAATCGTAGACCGTGGTTTTTGTGTATCGACCCGCCGCGATATCCAATCCAAGTCCACGGATTTTCTTCGTCCGGATTATATTTCCGGTAACAATCCAGCCATCCGCCTCCGCTATACTCCGGCGCGCCGGGGCCATCCAGCCATTCTTGCATAATTTTGCGTGCGGCCGGTGCAGAGATAGAGCTTCCTTCATACTGTTTCGGATTCCAGACATCGCGGTCTTCGATTGCGACATTGAAATCACCACCGATTATTACCGGTTCTTCGGAATTCAATAATTTATGAATATGGTCGCTGAAATGATTCATCCAGTCTATCTTGTACGGGAACTTTGGACTATCGACGCTTTCGCCGTTTGGCATATAAACATTAATTAATCGCCATTTGCCGTCAATCACGCATTCAATCATGCGTGCAGATGGGTCGGCGAAATGCGGCATATTGCGCGTGACATCTTCGATGGAATATTTGGAAAACACCGCGACGCCGTTCCAGGATTTCTGGCCGAACACTTTGATATTGTATCCCAGATGCTCGAACATCATGTGCGGGAAACCATTGTCTTCGACTTTTAATTCCTGGACGATAATCGTGTCGTATTCGCCAGATTCAGCAATGGTCAGAAAGCTTTCCATGTGTGCACGAATAGAATTAATATTAATTGAAAGTATCATCATAGTAATCACCATATAATTATCAAATAAATACAAAGTAAAATTAAAAAACTGTGTCCTGGGCAGAATTCCCGCAGCGCATCAATTTTTCATTTTGCTTTTATTATTTTTCAATATATAATACCGCCAGTCCAATATAAAAACAATTATAAAAATAAGGTTTATATACAATGAACATGTATAAATTTTTGGAACGGGCCGTTAATGACGCCCCGGACCATGTGTTTCTGACGCGTGAAAATGTCACATACACACAGTTTAATGAAAGCGTCAAAAAACGCGCCGGCACGCTGGCTGCGATGGGCGTTGGCAAAGGTTCCGTCGTTGGAATCTTGGCGCACAATATTCCTGAATTCCCATTGACCGCGTTTGCAGTTTGGTATTTGGGTGGACAATGTCTGTTGCTGGATACTAATTTGACGCCGTTTGAATACGACAATATGGCCAAATTAACCGATTGTAAAGTCGTTGCGGCGGAAAAGAAGTTTTTCTATAAAACGAAAAGTTTCGAATTCTTTGATATCGAATCCAAAGACAAAGCCGCACCGGCGAAATTGAAACCGGCGGCGGTTGAATCGCTGGATATTGCGACATTGTCGTTCACATCTGGTTCGACTGGAAACCCGAAAATTGTGCCATTGACCCATTATAACTTGGTTGAATGTGCAGCGTCTTTGCAAGATATGTCAGAATGGATACATCGTGGCGATACTCTGTATGGATTTTTGCCGATGTACCACGTTTATGGATTTGCGATTGAAATATTGGCAACCATTGAATTCCGCGGAAATATTGTTTTGCAAGCAACGGTTAATCCGGCGGAAATTCTGGCCGACTTTAAAAAATATCGTCCGCATATTATTCCGGCCGTGCCACGCGTTTGGGAAGTTTTCCGCAATAAAATTATTGACGGAATAAAGGCCAAAAAGAAATGGTGGTTGGCACGTATTGTTCTGAAATACGGAAATACACTGAAAAAAATCGGACTGGGATTCTTGGTCGAAAAAATTCAAGAACAAGTCCTGGCTGTATTCGGTGGCCGTGCACGTCTGCTTATCGCCGGCGGTGCCGCAACGAAACCAGAAGTGGAAAAGTTTTATGAACGTTTGGGGCTGACATTTATCCAGGGATATGGTTTGACCGAAACAGTTGGGCCAATCTGCATATCGAAACCGCGCAAAGGCCGCGTGCCGTACGCTTTCGGTGGACCGATTACGAATAACGAATGCGAAATCCGCGAAAAGAACGATGCCGGCATCGGCGTTTTGTGGCTGCGCGGGCATCAAGTGTTCGGCGGATATTTATCCAATCCGGCGGCGAATTCCGAAGTATTTGATGAGCGCGGGTTTTTTAATACGGGTGATTTGGTGTCGATGGATAAAAACGGTGAACTGCATTTTCATGGTCGTAAAAAACAAATCATTGTTTTGGATTCCGGGAAAAACGTGTATCCAGATGAATTGGAAGCAATGTTCCTGGAAATCAAAGGCGTTAAGAATGTTGCTGTGTTCGAACATGTGGTTCGTGGGAAAACCGTATCATACGGCGTTTTCCAAGTTGAGCAAGGCATGACGATGGATAAATTGGCCAAGGCAATCGCAGAGAAAAATAAAAAAGTCGCGTCGTATAAATGGGTGACCCATTTTGCGATGACTATGGAAGACTTGCCTTTGACATCCACGCAAAAAGTGAAACATCATGTTGTGCGGGAAAGGCTGGAATCCGGCACATATCCGTTACAGCATAATTAAAAACACCCCGAAAGGGGTGTTTTTAATTGTCATGGCAAAAAGTCCATGGTCAATGTTAAAGGCTGTAAAAGTGCCATATTTGATTCTTTAAATTAAACTTGACAATTATACATTAAGTGCTATATTTGGTTTAATCCAAAAGGAGTTAATATGAAAAAATTGTTAATTTTACCAATGATTGCAATGTTTGCAGCGGGTTCAGCAATGGCATCGGACAGCGGTTTCCCGCACGACGGCGGGCAATCTGTTGGCTATTATCGTACCGTTCGCACGACAACGCAAGAAACCGCACGTGTTCAAAATATCCAACAACAGCCGGTTTATCATGTAACATCTATGCAATCCGCACGTTCATGTGGATGCCAGCGTGCAAATTGTGGTCAAGCCCGCGTTGCCGCGCCATGCGCACAACGTGCCGCAGCACCCGTTCGCGTTCATACGCACAGCGAAGTAATTAATCATTATGCGGTTTATCAGCCGGTAACAGTGTACCAGCATGTTGGAAATACATCTGAACGCCAGGTTGTTCGTAATTCTTGCAACAGATGTGCGAATTAAGACAGCGAGGAGCGTAAGCGACAAAGCAATCCAGTTGATTGATAAAGGGGCGCAAATATGCGCCCCTACAATTTTATAAAAATAATTTATTAACTGGATTGCTTCACTGTGTTCGCAATGACAATTTTGTTTCTCAAAACGATACCAATTTAACTTGACCGGGATTATGGTCTGATTTAGGTGTGCGGAAAATATACCACATCGCGCCGACGAATACTACGCCGACACCAACCGCGACCAGCGTTGTTGTCATAGAGTTGTTGCTTTTCTTTTTTCCGGATGAACTGTTAGACGGCAGGCACCAGCCCATAGAACCACCCATCCAGTCGCTGTGACATTCGACCCATGTGTCGTTTGGTTTACCGCCGCAAGGCTCCATCCCGCCGCCCAGTTTCTGGCACCAATCGGCAGATGCGCCGGACATTAACGCGAACAATAAAACAGGGACAAACAAAAATCGGAAAATCTTGGTCATGTACAATCCTTTGTTAATTACATGATAAGAGCATATTATAAAAAATGGAAGTGGTTTTTCAATCTATAAAACTTGCATTCTTGGTAAAAATAGTTATAATGCACCGGCAAAATCACTGCGGGCATAGTACAAAGGCTAGTATGCGAGCCTTCCAAGCTTGAGATGAGGGTTCGATTCCCTCTGCCCGCACCAAGATTTGCTTTGGGCATGCGCCGGAGTCGGAGAGCCGGGGCAGACTGTAAATCTGTTGTCTTAGACTGAGATGGTTCGAATCTATCCATGCCCACCAGAAATTTAACCGCCGTTGTGGCGGTTTTATTTTTTCATATAATTCGTTATATTTATTTAATTCAATTTATGCGGGGTTCGCTTTATGTTCCATATATGCGAAAGAAACCATTCAAGGAAATAATCATTGGTGATGGGCTGGAACTGCGTCGGCCGGTGGCGTCGCGCACACATAGTGCGGCGATGTTTGATGTTTTGCAGCGGAATGATTTTTTCTATCCTTGGCGGTTTTCGTTGCGCGATTGCAAATCACCAGATGACTGTTTACGCCTAATTATCGCGCGCTTGGCTGGGATTCATGCCATGACCGATGATTTTTATGATATATTTGTTGATAATAAATACGTTGGCGAAGTATACGCTCGTGACATTAATTATAAAACTGGTCGGATTGGCAATTTGGGATATTTTGTGGATAAAGATGTGGCCGGGTGCGGCATCGCATCACGCGCGGTGTCTGCGCTGGAATCTGAATTATGGACAATGGGCGCCCGCGAAATAATATTATCGTGCCATTTTTTCGATAAAAACGACCGAAATTGGGCAAGTGAGAAAGTTGCTGCGAAATGTGGATATGAATTTATCGGCATACGCAAGCGTGCAATTTATGATAAATTCGGTGACCGCTGGGCGGACGAGAATCAGTTTATGAAAAAATCACGTTAATTCGCGCGCAACAGGTATCCGCGGCGGAACATGCACTGGCGGTAAGAATTTACTGATTTAGTCGCGGTATTTGGTGGAACGGACATTAATATCCGCTGGCCCGTATCGCGGTGTTCGTTCGATTGGAATGTTACCCATAAACCTTCCCAATTGGGCATTTGGGCGGCCTGGTTCGGCATTAACATCTTGGAAATGCGTGAACGCGGCGCGTGCGGCGGTCGCGTTATACCCAGGCAATATTTATGGTCGCGGACGAATTGTTCCATTGTGACCATTTCATTTTCCCAGTTTAATATGGTTGCGTTATCAATCGACCCGCGGTTCGATGAAGAACACGCGGAAAACAACAAAGAACATGCTGCCAGCAGCACTAATTTTCTCATAGTGATTGCATTATAATTTAATTGCTTTACCCAGGCAATAGTTTTTATAATGCAGAAAGAGGGACAAGGGAAATGACTAATATAGAAAAGTTCAATAACTTGGCCGGGTTTTATGAATACATGAAAACGGTCATGTCTGCGATTGCAACCCAAAAGGGTGGTGTGCCAATCGAAAATTATGCCGGGCGGTTCTTTGCGGCGGACACACTTGAAATGTTGGTCGCGATGGGTGGTAAAATTGGAACCAGTGCGGATGAAAAAACGCGCGGGCAAATCGAAAAATACCGCGCGGAATTTGCTGAAATATCAGATTGGGTTACGCCCAGCAAAAAGCCTGTGCACGAAATGACACTGGAAGAATTTGAAAAAGTAATGAATATTTAGTCAAAGGAGAAAGTTTGAAGGTTGAAGCCGGAAGAGATAATTTCTTCAAACTTCAAACTTCCTACTTCAAACTTAAAAGGTCGAGTGGATGAGACGAATATATATGTTGGTTATTTGTTGTTTGATTGTTGCGGCGTGCCAGCCACGCAACAATGTGCCTGACTTTGAATTAGTCACCGTTATTGATAACCTGGTTATCGATGAACGGTCTGTGCCGATTTTCCCGCGCAAGGCAGCGTTGACAACCGATACTGCACGCCGGTTTGCGCTGGATTTGCCGAAACGCTGTACGGTTGACTGGGATAATCAGCGCGTGAAGTCTAATTTGCCCGAAGAAGTCATTGAAATGATAAATCTGGGTACTGGCGATGAATTGCCAGGGTTTGCGGTTGAAAATTTTTCATTCCAAAATCAGACCGTCAAAGAAGTTTTGGAAAAATTATTGTCCGGTACGAAAATTGTTGTGATTGAGGAAGAGCCGATAATCGATAAAATTTCCGGCGATATAAAATCCGGCGAATTGTCTGATGCGGTCGCGCTGATTGCGCGGATGGGGCGCGCTTATTATTCATACGATGATGATGCGCGCGAATTGCGCATAATGCGGCGGACACGATGGCTGGTCAAAATGCCGCGCGACGAATCTGTTATTATGGCTTTGATTGATGCGATGCGCGGTGCGGAAATTCGCAACTTGCTGGTTAACTGGCAAGATAAAACAATGGAATTTGCGGGCAATTTCCAGACTGAACGTGACGTGCGTCGCATTATTGCCGATTTGGGCGCACAGAAATATATTATCGCATGGGACATTGATGTATATCGCGTATATCCGCGCAGCGACAATCCAATTATCTGGATGAATATGTTGCCTGCGCTGGGGCAACAGAATATCCGTATGTCGATACCGGGGGTTGTTGGGCGCGCGCTGGTTGTTGGTCCGGAAATAAATACAAAAACATTGCAGGCATTCTTGGCGCAACAATCGAATGTGGTCTTGATTTCGCAGGGTACATTTTCAATACCAAACGGATGGCAATCGCGGTTTGATATCGGGCAATGTTCACGCGAAGAACGATTGGAAACAAACCTGATAATCGGTGCGACCGCGAAATTCGGCGATTACGCAGGCATGAAAAAATTGGACGCGACGGTTGCGCTGCGCACGAATCAGGGCGAAATCGCATCTTATACAATCCCGTCGACCATCGGTGATAATTATGTGATTATTGGAATTCCTACGCATGCATTCGTGCAAACACCGGAAACGCTGATATCGCCGTTTGCAGAGCTGGTGGTATTTATGTCTCCGCGCATAACGCAAATCGTCCGCAACCAGACGCCGGCCCGCGGCCACGCACTATCCGGCCAGTCATTGAGAGATTACTTGGAAGAATAAATGAAAACCAGCGCGTTGAAATTTTTCGATGACAAGGATTTTGCGCGCCCACCTCTTAAATGGGTCGGTGGCAAGGGGCAGTTGTTACCAACGATTTCGGATTTATACCCAATTAAGCTAAAAGCAAGCGGGATAAAAAGATATATAGAGCCTTTTATTGGCGGCGGCGCGGTATTCTTTGATATATCAAACAAGTTTAATGTGTTTGAGAATTTTCTGTTCGATATAAATCCTGAACTGGTAATTCTTTACAATGTTATTAAAAATGATGTTGATAGTTTAATTTCCGAGCTGGAGATATTGCAGAAAGTTTATAATTCTCTGGACAGAGAGCGATTGTTTTATTTCCTGCGCGATAAATATAATCAGTACGACAAAGGCGTTGATACCAATAAATATTCGCGTGATTTTATCGGCCGGGCGGCTTTGACAGTTTTTCTTAACAAGACTTGTTATAACGGCCTGTATCGCGTTAATTCACACGGAATGTTCAATGTCCCCATGGGGCGATATGACAATCCGACAATTTGCGATGCGGATAATTTGCATGCCGCCAGTTCCGCTTTGCAAAATGCCATTATAAAATGTGCTGATTTCTCTGAATCTTTGCAGTTTGCGGGCAAAGACGCTTTTATTTATTATGACCCGCCATATCGCCCGATAAGCGCGACAGCATCTTTCAAATCATACTCGAAAAGCGGATTTAACGATGCCGATCAGGCAAGACTGTCCGATGTATTTGCAAAGGCGGATTTTGCAGGTGCAATGCAAATGTTGTCCAATTCCGATCCGACAAATCATGATACGAATGATTTATTTTTTGACAATCTGTATTCTGGATATAATATACACAGAGTGTCGGCGCGGCGCGCAGTAAACAGCGATGCATCCAAACGCGGAGAAGTGCGCGAGCTGATAATAACCAATTATGAGAGCTGAGATGAAAAAAGACGGAATCGGCGGCGCGAATACAAAAACAGGCCTGGTTTTCGAAGGAAAAACCGACTTGGCCGATTTTTTGTCGCGTCAAAAAAACTATTCACTGGCGCATGATAAAAATAAATTCTTGGAAGTTTTTTATAATAAAAAATCAGTCGCATATATTTTCAAAAAACATGATTTGTACAGGTTCCTTGCATTGCGCGGGATTGATTGGAAGACTATTTTATCCAAAAAACTTTTACCGGATGATTCAATATATGTAATTGCGAATAATGTTTTGTATATAGTAGAGGCAAAATTTCAACAAACCCCTGGCAGTGTTGATGAAAAGTTGCAAACCTGTGATTTTAAGAAAAAACAATATAAAAAATTGCTTGCGCCGCTGAATATAGATGTTGAATATATGTACCTGTTGTTCGATTGGTTCAGGGACCCAAGGTACAAGGATGTTTTGGATTATATAAATTCTGTTCGGTGTGATTATTATTTCGGGTATATTCCGCTGAACAAGCTGGGTCTGCCGGTGCCAAAGTAAGAGAAAACCATGTTCACAAAACTTGAATCAAAAATCGCATTTCGGTATTTGCGTGCAAAGCGCAAAGAAGGATTCGTATCCGTCATATCGTGGGTGTCGCTGATTGGCATCATGCTGGGCGTGGCGACGCTTATTGTCGTAATGTCTGTGATGGCCGGGTTTCATGATGCTTTGCTGTCGCGTATTATCGGCATGAACGGGCACGTTGTCGTATATCATGGCGGCGGCGTTATTACGGACTATGATTTCTTAATCGATAAAATCAAACAAAACAAAGTCGTATCGGCCAGCATGACTGGCGTGGTTCCGGTGTTGGAAGGCCAGGTTATGGTATCGCGCGAAGGCAATAATTCCGGCGCGATTGTGCGCGGAATCCGCATGGATGATTTGGCAAAGATTACGGGCATTGGTACGAAAATTTACGGAACTTCGTTATCTGAAATTCGCGGCGGGCAATTGGTTATGGGTATGGCGTTGGCGCGCAACCTGAAACTGACCATGAATGATGAAGTGTCGCTGATATCTGCGAACCAAGGTACGCCGACGCCGTTCGGCACAATGCCGCGGATAATGTCTTATCCTGTGAAGTCCACATTTATGATGGGCATGTACGAATACGATTCCGGATATATATTTATGGATTTGGAAACGGCGCAACGGTACTTGGGTACGCCGGACGGCGTATCGCATATCGATATATTCTTGAAAGACGCGAAAACAACATCGGCCGTGCGTGATGCGCTGCGCGACTTGCTGCCCGGTGGGTTTGTTGTACGCGATTGGCGCGATTTGAATTCTGGATTTGTCGGCGCATTGCAAGTCGAACGCAATGTTATGTTCTTGATACTGATGTTAATTATTATCGTTGCGGCGTTTAACATAATTTCCAGCTTGGTTATGATGGTCAAAGATAAATCACGTGATATCGCTGTGCTGCGCACATTCGGTGTGTCCCGGCGTTCGATGATGAAAATATTTATATTATCCGGAACATCGATTGGTGTTATTGGGGCGATACTTGGAACCGTGTTGGGTGTGATTGTTGCGACATATATTGAACAAATTCGCCAAGGTATCCAATGGATGACCGGCCGCAACCTGTTTCCGCCGGAAATGTATTATCTGTCTGAATTGCCGTCTAAATTGGAAATCACGTCCGTTATCGGCATTGCATTGACCGCGATAATATTGGCATTCTTGGCCACATTATATCCGGCGTGGCGCGCCGCGAAGCTAGACCCTGTTGAGGTGTTGCGTTATGAGTAAAATATTAAATTCTTTATCAAAACCAAAACATCGTGAAGTCGTTATGTCTGTTCGTGATATTGGCAAGACTTTTATCGAAGGCGGACAGCCTTTGCAAATTCTGCGCGGCGGCGGATTTGATTTGCATCGCGGTGAAATTGTTGCGATGGTGGGACCGTCGGGTTGTGGCAAATCGACCTTGCTGCAATGTGTTGGATTGCTGGAACGTCCGACATCGGGACATATTGCTATATCAGGCCAGCCAGTGCATAAAATGAATGACGATGAACGCACGCGCATTCGTCGTGATAAATTGGGCTTTGTTTACCAGCGGCATAATTTGCTGGAAGATTTTTCGGCCGTTGAAAATGTCGCTTTGCCAATTATGGCTGCCGGCGCGGACGGGGAAGTTGCGCATGTGCGCGCAAAAAAATTATTAAAGATGGTGAATGTTTTGCATCGCGCGGAACATCGGCCAACACAGATGTCGGGGGGCGAGCAACAACGCACAGCCGTTGCGCGCGCGTTGGCGAATAATCCGGATATAATCCTGGCGGATGAACCGACCGGAAGTCTCGACCCAAAACATGCCGGTGCAGTGTTTGATTTATTGCTGGCCACTGTGCGCGAAAACGGTTTGGCAATGATGTTTGTTACCCATGATATGCGCCTGGCCGACCGCGCAGACCGCGTTATTACGATTGAAAATGGGATTGTCGCCCCATTGAAGAAGTCAGATAAAATTTGTTAAAATGAAAAATCAAAGGAGAGAGAAAATGCCAAAAAATACAACGCACGAAGCACACACATCCAAAATAATATTATATATAATTATTGCTGTGATTTTTGGCGTTGGTGTATTTATTGGGTTGTCGCTTGCGCATATTCCCGCAAAGGCGCCGGTGGCACCGACAAATGAAAATGCCCAAGAACGCGTGTGTGAAGTCGTTGAATCAAAATTAATGGAAAGGATTGAAAACGAATCCGATATTCCGACTTACAGCCCCGAAAGATTTTTGGATAATGCCCAGGTTTATGTTGACTTGGTAAATTGGGGTTGTCCGGAAAATGCGGACAAATTCCGCGCAGCGGCCACGCGTCAATTGGAAATTGCGAACGCATTACACGGGGAAATTAACCAACGTAATACTGACAGAAATTTTAATCAAATGCAGATGCAGATTTATAGAAACCTGGCCACCGAACAGGGCGAATTTGCGCGCGAATTTCGCAGAATACTGGACAAAGCCAACCGTCTGGGCGAACCGGCAATACAGTTCGTTGCAGAAGTTGAAAGAATATTTTCAGAATAAAAATCCGCCGAACGGCGGATTTTTTAATCATCAATTCTTGCCAAATCGTCGTATGCTTTGTATTTTCCATCCGATGTTTCGCGGTATTCGTACGGCTCGAAATCAGTGCTATACCGACCAAATAATTCGGATGTTTTTTGTACCGCTGCATCAATCATTTTTTGTGCGTCCGTGCCACTATATTCAATCGTTCGAACATCACGGTTTTTTAATTGTAAAAATTGGATAACTATATTCGATGTTTGCGGCGCGGTGGCAAATCCGCCGCGTTGCAGCATATATGCTTCCAGCGGTAATTGCGGCATATTGCCCGCGTCCAGTTGCGCTTTTGACGGCGTTGCACCGGTTTTGAAATCTATGACATAATCGCCTGTGTTATCGGACAAAATCATATCTGCGCGTGCACGGACATTGCGTCCTGCGATATTAACAGAACCCGCGATTTCGGTGCGCGAATTACCGGTCGTGCGGTCAATTAATTTTTTAATTTCCGGTGCCATTTCGACAAATCGATTATGCCAAAAATGAAATAGTACTGAACCGGGCTCCAAAATTTCCCGCGCCTTTGCATCCAGTTTCGCAACGATATCATTTACTGTTGACTGTTGACTGTTGACTATGGACTCTATTACATCATGAACCAATATCCCGAATTCTTTGGCGCCGATTTGTTTCCATGGGTCGTCTTTTGGACGCAATCCCAAAATGTTTTTCGCATAAAAAGCATACGGATTATGGATTAATAATTCCAGTTCAGTAACCCATACATCGCCGCGGCTGGCCGGCGGCGTTGGTGCGCGATAACCCAGCGGATTTAATGGAATATTATCGCGTTCGCGTGCGTTTTGTAGGGGTGTGCTGGACGCACCCACCCCACTCGAACTTCGTTCGTGCGGGGACCCCGGATTGCATGCGCCCCTACATGCAACTGCAACACGCGACAAAAAGCGTGATTCTGTTGTAACTGTGCCGTCGGATGATTTGCTGCGTGTCCAATAGACCGTTCGTGCGCATGATAATGTTATAAAATCAAGCGCCATCAGTGATACCTTGCGTTCCGGTGGCGGCAGACCGATTTCATCGCATATTCGCCGCGGCAGCCATGGATTTTCATAGCCCATTGCTGGGAACATGCCTTCGTTCAGGCCGGTCAGTATCACAATATCGGCGGTCTGCAACCTTGATTCAATCGTGCCCAATACAGAGATGCGCGCATTATCAATCATGGGCGGGCGAATTTGCGCGGATGACAGCATGTCCGCGACAATCGTTCGCAAATCCGCGGCGGTCAATTCCAAATCATTGTTTTGCAATATATCCGATAATTCGCGGATTGTATCGAATATTGTGACCAGTTCTTCGTTATCAAACAAACTGATTTTTGCGCTGTGTGATTTTTCAAATATATTTATAACCGCACCGTAAAGATTAGTTTTTTTATATGCGGAATAAATTTCATCGCTGGCATCCAATATTCGTAAAATCATTCGCCCAAGCGGTGATGTGGCGCCAGATATTCCGCCGGAAAAATCGGCTGTGATATTCCGGCGCGCGAATGATTCGCGAATACGCTGGTTTGCGGCGGCATCTGGCGTTACGATTAAAACAGTCTTGTTTTCAGCGATTGCATCCGCGGTAATTTCTGCGACAACTTCGGCTTCTTCGGATTCGCGGGTGCAGTCAATTCTTGTGAAGTTTAAAGTTTGAAGTTCGAAGTTTGAAGATGTATTGGAAAATGCGTGGTTTAAAAAATCTATTGTATTTTCGCCGGTGTTGATAATTTTAATGTCATCTGGTTCTGCGTTTATTCGTTGTAGAAATTGTGCTTCGGAATAATATGGGTCGGTGATTGGTAGTCGGTGGTTGGCAGATGTTATTTTCCCGGGTAAAATAATGCATCCGCTATCAAGCCCAGCGACGTATGCCATCAAATCGGCTGTCGCCGGTACAGAACCGGTTGAACCGCATACGATAATTTTTCCGGACGTTTTATTTTTCAGATGGCCAATCCATCCGCGTATATCTTTGTTACGGCGCTGTGACGATGTCTCGCGCCCAGCGAATACAAGGGGCAGGGCGCGGGCCGCCAAATCAAGGAATCGTGCTTTGTCCCGAAAATGCACAGCATATTTTTCGCCAACCAAATCGGACCAATTTATGTCGGCGGCATCAATTCCTTCGTTTTCCAAATAATCAGTCATCCGAATCAAATCGCGCGCAACGGGCAGTGCGGCCGACACAGATGAATTCATCGATGCGGATAACATTTTTGCCAGAACGAGTGTTCGTTCAAAATTGGAAACAGTATCGGTCGGCGCATCGATATCATCTTCGTCCGCACCTTCGCCAAGTGCTATCAATTTTGGCAATAATATTGCGCCGGATTTTTCAACAATCATGCGTTCGACTGTGCGAACAGCGCGCCGGGACGGCAAAAATATAATATCGTTTGAAAAATCGCGGCCGGATAAAAATTCCCACAAAGCATCCGGCAGACGCGCCGGATTTGATGCGCAAAAAATATTATTTATGGCGCGCATATTTCTTTTTTTAATTCTGGAATTCCGGTTTTCTTTTCGGCGGATGTTATGATAATTGCGGGACATGCGGCGCCGCGTTTGGCAATTTCGCATTCAATGTCGGCCCGAATTTTTTCGATATCAGATTTTTTTGATTTATCAAATTTAGTTAAAACGATTTGATAAGGCAATGCATTCGCATCACAAAAATCCATCATATCAATATCAGAATCTTTCAGTCCGTGCCGCGAATCGACCAGGATAAACAATCGTTCCAATTGGTCGCGCGAACACAAATATTTTTCAAGACGGTCTGCCCAGCGGACAATATCGGTCTTGGATGCCTTGGCATAACCGTATCCCGGTAAATCGGCCAGTATAATACCATCCCAGTCAAATAAATTAATGCTTTGCGTGCGGCCGGGCGTGTTTGATGTGCGGGCAACACGTTGTCCGACAAGTGCGTTCAGCAGCGATGATTTGCCGACATTACTGCGCCCGATAAATGCGAATTCTGGCGCGCGCCGTTTCGGCAAGGATTCAACTGTTTCGAAAGAGCCCAGAAAGTTAATTGCCATTTTTAATCACCTTTTCATATGCTTCGGATTTTGAAATTCCGGTGCGTGCCGCGATTTCAGCGGCTTTGTCTTTGGTGCTGTTTGCGCCAGCGACAATATCGCGCACAATTTCATTTATTTCATTGTCAGACATCTTGGTATCAGGCGCGGGTTCGATAATTAATACAATTTCACCGCGTGGCGGTGTGATATTTAATAATTCCGATGGATAACCGATTATGGTTTCTTCGTGGATTTTTGTAATTTCACGCACGATTGCAATTCGGCGTTCTGGGCATATACGGGCACATGTCCCAATTGTATCCATTATTCGATTTGGTGATTCGTAATAGATTATCGTATGGCGGATTTTGTTATCGCTTGCCAGATGTTTTTCATCTTTGAAAAATCCGCAAAATGTAAATCGGTCGGTTGGAAACCCGGATAACACCAATGCAGATGCGAATGCAGTCGGGCCCGGCACAACAAATACAGACAATTTTTGCACGCGGCATTCACGCACCAATCGAAATCCAGGGTCAGAAATCGTCGGCATGCCAGAATCGGATATCAATGCGACTGCAAGGCCGGGCATCGTGCCTTCGAGTACTTGCGCACCATTTGCATCCAGTCGGCCGGCAATCATGTCGGCGACCACGCCCGCCATATCGCGTTCGTTATGTTCGTGCATTGCAATGCGGCGTGTTTTGATATCGAAATGAGTGGCCAATTTCCCAGAAACACGCGTGTCTTCGCATACAATCAAATCCACGTTTTGCAAAGTTTCAATTGCCCGCGGCGACATATCAGACAGATTTCCAATTGGTGTGCCAATAATATAAAGTCCTGGTTGCATTCTGAATCCTTTGCTTTTATAATAGCGTGGCTTGGATGGGATTTCAATGTTTATAAGAATTTTTTTATTGATGTCTATATGCGTGTTTTTAGCGGCCTGTAATGGCGGCAGTGGCCAGCGCGCACGCGAATTTTTATCGCCGCAAAATGTGCCGGTCGTTGCGACGCAAATGCCGACCGATATTACCCAAGATTTCAATATGTCGGTTGCATCCGAATATGAACATGAATTTTTCTATATCGGTGATGTTCGGCGCGTTGCGGCATTGTTGCCGTTGAATGGCGCAAATGCGGCGCTGGGTCGTGGAATGCAAAGTTCAATTGAAATTGCATTTATTCAAAAGCAACCGCAGAACATATCGCTGACATTCCATGATATATCAGGCAACCATAACGAACGCGCGACTGCGATACAAAATATTATACTGACCGCGCCAGATTTTATAATTGGCCCGGTGTTTGCCGAAGACGTGGAATTATTGCGCCGTCTTAAATCTGACCGGACACCGGCGTTGACATTTACATCTGATGCGGCGGTGCTGGGCGATAATGCGTTTTCAGTCGCATTGTTCCCGAATCAAAGCGCCGAAGCAATCATCAGCAGAATACGCATGAATGGTGGACTGTCAGTCTTGATTTTGGCACCAGATACCAAGGCCGGACACATGATGGCCAACAGCGCGCTGGACGGATTGCGCAGCTATGGCATCGGAACATCCGGATTGTATTATTTCAAAGAAGGCGACATGGGGTCGATGAAGTCTGTCGCCGAAACCGCATCGGCGTACGCAACGCGCACAGCGGCCGCAAAACGCGCCAAGGAAGTATTATCGGATATATTGGTAAATGGCAATCCGACACCGTCTGAACGTGCGTCCATAAATGCGCAATTGGAACGGTTGAATAAATCGGATACTGTTGGTTCGTTGCCATTTGATTCTGTATTGTTCTTGGGTAATGCTATGGATTCCAAGGCGATTGCATCTTTTCTGCGCTATTTTGATGTGCCGTCCGGACAAGTACGCTTTTACGGCACCGCAATGTGGGATTCGGCGGAATTGTTTTCTGATTTAACGCTGAATGGTTCTGAATATGCGGCTTTGCCGCCGATATCACCGGAATTTTCCAATGTATATGAAAGCATAAACAATCGTGCGCCGAATCGTATGAATTCGATGGCTTATGATGCGGCGATGCTGGCGATATCTGTGCTGAATGGTGGTGCGCATTTAACCAATCCGAATGGATTTATGGGATTGGACGGTGCAATTCGGTTTAATCAGAATGGTACGAACGAACGCGCGATTCAGATTATGCGCCTGGACGCATCGGGGAGCCCGCGCGAAATCACACGTGCACAAAATCATTTCATCAGTCCGATATATATAACAAACCCACCGATGACACGCCGTCCGAACGAAATCGAAATAGATTATGTAATAAATCCGGGCGATTATATACGCATATCGTCGGAACGCGCATCGCAATACAAAATCCGTGATATGCGCACAGGCCGTGTGCGTCAGACGCCGATACCAACACCAGAATCGGGCCCACGTATAATGTTGCCCGAAGATGATTCCGACCCATTTGTTGACCCAGAATTCGCACCGAATCAACCAGGTCCAGTGGACCGTACGTTTATCGATGGTGTGGAAATGGTCATCAGATAAATTTTGGAACCGATGCCGGAAATATGATATAATACCGACATGAAGAAATCCGTTCTTTTTTGGTTGTCTTTTGCGTTTGCTTTTTTGATTGCGGTTTATATCGCGGTGCGCGTTGTGATGGTTATGATGGGTACGTTGAATGTATCGCCGGTTGGCGCCGTATCCATTAAATCTAATTCCGGTGGAATATCGCATTCGCAAATTGTTGATGCGATGGGATTAACACCAAAAAAATCTGCATATTCCGAAGACTTGGATTCCATTCTTGACCGCATATTGGCAATACCAGAGATTGAGCAAGCCGCCGTCCGACGTCATCCATCCGGAAAAATCGAAGTTAGAATTCGTCAAAGCCGGATTGTTGCAACATGGACAGATGGCGCTGAATATTATCCAGTATCCGATGCCGGGCGCATAATCAGCACGAAATTCGAAGAACGACCAGATGGATACATTATATTTTCTGGTAAATTGCCGGACGATATAACGGGTATAATTGCATCTTTGAAACGCGTGCCTGGTATTTTAAAACAGATTGACCGCCTGGAATGGATTGAAAATCGTCGACTTAATATATATACGCATGATGGCATAAAAATAATGTTGCCGCAATCTGATATTGATACGGCTTTGCGTAATTTGGCGGCACTTGATAAAAATAGTGCGGTATTATCGCGGAAAATTTCAATCATTGATATGCGTGATTCTGCGCGCATTTTGGTCAGATAATGAATCTATTGGACAGTTCGTTTTTATGCTTGGACATCGGAACCTTTGCCGTGCGTGGGGTTGGTATTCGCATTGTATCCGGGCGGATTGCAAAATCGGCGGCGGCCGCATTTGAATCAGACGACACAGAATTCGCAATAAAGAACGTTATTGATGGATTGGAACGCGATGTCGGCGTTCATTTTGATACGGCGTACGTTACTGGAAATTTTGGCAATATGCGGTTTGATGTAATCACGGCGCGCAAAGATTTTTGCACCGAACACAAAATAACCGAATCCGATATTATGATGATGGTGTTTGAAAACATGTCGCGGGATGATGATTTCCGCCCGATGCACGTTGTGCCATTACGATATGATTTATCCGGATTTCAAAATATCGCAACACCAGTAGGCCAGATTGACCGTACGGTTGCGGCGGTATTTGCTGTGATATCATATAATGATGAAGGCACGCTGCGCGTGCGCGCGGTATTGCGCGCGGCGCATATGACTGCGGATGATTTGTCGGATACGTTGTTCTTGGTTGCAAATACCGCGCGGCCGAAAAATGAATCTGCGCTTTTAATTGATATGGGCGCAAGCCATACCAGCATCGGCATTTGGACCCGGCGCGGCCCAGTATTTATGGCGCGTATTCCAATGGGCCAAGAAACATTAACCGATGCGGTGCAATCGACATTCAATTTGCCGCGCGCTGTTGCCGAACGTATAAAGCGTGATAATTTATCCATGAATGCGACTGCGGTTGATGGGTTCACGCCGGCCAGCACAAAATACGATTTTACACGTGCCGAAGTAAATGATGTTGCATTGCCCGCATTGGATGAAATATTGGATGCCATTGTATCGGCAGCAACACCGGCAGTTGAAAAATATCATCCAGAAAAAATATATCTATTCGGCGGCGGCGCGGCAATCACAGGCATCGGCGAAGTATTTGCAAAAAAGCTTGGCATTCCGGTGCAAAATCTGGGTGCGTCTGCGGCGGTAGATAGCGTCGCGGCGAATGCTTGGAAACGTATTGCGCCGCGGGCAAAAAAATATGCCGCGCGCCGCAAAGCGCAAAGCGATGCAGTGTTCAAAATATTATCATGGTTTGCACGGCCATTTAAACGCAAAAATAAAAAGCGCTTTATTCCAATAATGCCCAGCACGCTGGCGTTTAATATGCGCGATATGGCAACGTATGCGCGGTTTAAATCCGTGAATATTTCAATGATTCATGTTGATATTATGGACGGGTTTTATGTGGATTCGGTTGCGGGCGGCATTGATGATTTAAAGTTTATTCGCAGCGCAACGACGGCACATCTGCATGTTCATTTGATGACAGAAAATCCGATGTCATGGGTGGATTCTGTTATCGATGCGGGTGCGGATACGATTATATTATCGACCGGAACATACGGTGTCGTGGACGCCATAGGGCAAATTAAAAAGCGTGGAAAACGCGCGGGCATTGCGCTGCGTCCGAATGCATCGATGGAAATTTTGCGACCAATTTTGCGCGACGTGGATGAAATATTGGTTATGTCGGTTGTGCCGGGCGCTGGCGGCCAGGGATTCTTGTCGGAATCGGTGCCGCGAATATCTGCACTGGATGCAACGCGAAAAAAATATAATTTAAAGTTTAAAATCAGTGTCGATGGTGGAATTAATCCAGAAACGGCGCAGGTTTGTTGGCGCGCCGGTGCGGATTATTTGGTATCTGGGAATTACCTGGCGAAATCGAATGACTTTCCCGTGGCGGTTTATTCGTTATTAAAGCAATAAAAAATGCGCCGTTGGCGCATTTTAATTAAACAAGTTTTTTACTGAACGGCCTGCACAATGTTCAAGCGAGCTGCCCGTTGCTTTGCAAACGCATACACTGTGGGGCAATCCGCGGTCGTTGCATTCAATATATCGGTACAGGAAAAATATTCCGTATAAAACGACCACCGCGCCGATAGCCAGTAAAATGATTTTCTTGTTGTTCATATTTACGCCTTTTTGTTTTCATCCGCAATTGTACCAATCGTCAAAAGTTTTTTCATTCGGAACAAAGTCCCATAAAAAATGCCCCGAACGGGGCATTTTTTTATTTGTTCTTTTCTTCGTACAGTTTTTGGAAATCGACCGGTTGCATCGTAAATGGCGGAAATCCAGATTCGGATGTCAAACGGGTAACCAATGCGCGAACTGATGGGAACAACAATGTCGGAACATCGATAAGCGTGACTTTCTTTACGTCTTCTTCGGCCGCATCTTTTTCCAATTGGGCCAATCCGGAATAAGTGCAATCAATCATGAATATTGTTTTGTCGCCTTCGTCCAGTTTGGACAAGACTTTCACAACCAAATCGACCATATACAGGCCGCCTTCGGCGCCTTTGACCTGGATATCAACATTCAGTTCGATTTTTGCCGCTGCGTTTTCTTGCTTGAAAAACAGTTCTGGGACATTCGGGCTTTCGAACGACAGGTCTTTCAAAAATTGAGAAATAACATTAAATTGCGCCATGATTTATATCCTTTTGTTAATTAATCATTTCTGTTAATATAGCATATATCACCAAGATTTCAAGCCATAGGGAAAAATAAAAATGCCAAGATATTATCTGCTGATTGCCGCCGCCGTATCTGTATTATTTGTATCCGCGTGCGATGTTACGCGTACGCCAGAAACCCCAACCCGCCAGCCCGCTGCGACCGTAAATAATGCAACAATCCCAAGCCAATTCAAAAAAGTATCATTTGCCGAATTGCCAGGATGGAAGGCGGACGATATGCGGTACGCATTGCGCGCGTTTCGTAATACTTGCAAAGCCAAAGTGCAATATAACGGTCGGGTGATTCCAGATCGCTTTATGCTGGAAGAAAAATGTCAATTCTTGCCGTCCGAATCTGCAGATAATGCAACCGTGCGGGCTTGGTTTGAATCGCATTTCCAACCGTATCAAATCGTGACTGATACCGGTGCGACCAAGGGGCTGTTCACTGGGTATTATTCACCAACCATCGACGCGTGTCGCCGAAAAACCGCAAAATGCGATGAACCATTAATGGGATTGCCGACTGATGGTCGTAATATCAAAGGCGTGCCGCGCAAACAAATCGTCGATAATATGATTGGCCAACCGCTGTATTGGGCCAACTTGGTCGATGTTCAAAATATCCAAATTCAGGGCAGTGGGACGCTGCGCTTGGAATGCGGAACACTTGTAAAATTGAACTTTGCGGCTGTGAACGATATGCCGTTTGGTTCAATTGGCGAACAGTTAAAGCAACGCGGTATTCGGCCAGCCGGCGGATATTCTGCGGATGCCGTTTGGGACCATTTAAAGCAGAATCCAGCATTGGCGCGTGAAGTCATTAATAACAACCAGCGGTATGTGTTTTTCAAAGAAGCGCAAAGCCACGATGTGATTGGTGCGATGGGTGTACCATTGACCAAAATACGGTCAATTGCGATTGATAATACTATATATACGCTTGGATTGCCGGTGTTTATTGATACGAACTTGTCGGATGGTCGAAAATTTCAACGCTTGATGATTGCCCAGGATACAGGCGGTGCGATACGCGGATTGATACGCGGTGATATTTATTTCGGCACAGGCGATGAAGCATTCCATTACGCACGCGGCCAGCATGCCCAAGGTGCCGCGTTTATATTGATTCCGAAAAAGTACGAGTATGTAAAACCAAGTTTTTAATTTATGATTTATGATTTAGGATTTATGATTTGATATCCTAATTTCATAAATCATAAATCATAAATCATAAATGAATACAAAGCCCAATTTATCCGTTAGAAAAAGCAGGCCGCAGAGTTTGGGTGGTGCATTTGGTGGACTTTTGCGATTGATTGGTGGGCGGGCGTCAGATGCGGATTTATCGATGCGCTGGGGCCAGATTGTTGGCTCGGGAATTTCGAGCCAGGCAAATTTGGTCGGATTATCGCGTGGAAAAACCGGCCGTACAATTACTGTCCGTGCGACAAATCCCGCGGCAGCATTGGCTTTGTCTTATCAAAAAGATGAAATCATTTCGGACGTTAATAAATATTTTGGATACGACGCGGTTGCAAAGGTTGTGATAAAGAAATAAAAATCCGCCGGATGGCGGATTTTTATTTCTTTTGCAATTCATGCATTTCCCACCAGATGGCCAGCGCAGGGAACAACAAAAATACTACATTCAATGTCTGCCATACACCGAATATGTTCATTATGTAAAAATATGAATCTTCCGGGCTGAACAGCGTAAATTCTTTGATTGTCCACAGAAATAGTGGCGATATGGAAAACAGCCAGCCGATAATAATCGCGCCGTAACTGATTGCAAACGCGCGGAACAAGATGTTTCGTTTGATGCGCAGCTTTTCAAGAGTGTATTTTAAGAAGTCTTTGTTCATTTGTGTGCTCATTTTATAATGGGGCGTATTGCGTACGCCCCCACATTATTTATTTTTCCAACCATTTGCGAACTGAATGCAATTCCCACCATGCAGCAAATGCCGGGACCAGGAATAATACAAAGCCCAGTATTTTCCATATTCCGAACAATTCCATCATATACATGGTTGCACCGGATTCGGAAATTCCCGGTAAAAAGTGCATCAGCAATTTATGATACGCCGGCATCATTGTAAAAATCCATGCGACGAAAACCGCGATATAATTAACCAGAAATGCTTTGAAGTAAAAGTTGCGCTTGTGGTACAGCTTGTGCGCTTTGTGCTGCATCCATTCTTTGGACATTTTGAAGTCTTTCATGATAAATCCTTTTGGGTTAAGAGATATAGGCACATCAATCATTGATTCTCTGGCGTCATTTGCACGAAAGCTTGCGATTGATGTGCCCAGGGTGGCGGGGGAAGGACCGCGCCAATCACCCATGATTTTACCATGATTTGCCATATTAAAGGATAGGAACGGGTTCCGGGGGCAATTAAAACATTAATCGATTCATATTCGAATGGGCCAGGGCAATTGCGATTGCATCAGATTCGTCTGCTGTTTTTGGATGTGCGCCGGGTAACAATATTTTCACCATCGCATCAATTTGGGTTTTATCGGCATGACCGACACCGGTGACGGCCTTTTTGATTTTATTCGGTTCATATTCAAAAATCGGGATATTATTCGTTCCGACGGCAACCATTGCAGCCGCGCGCGCATGGCCCAGCAGCAGGGTTGTTGTCGCATTTTTATTTACAAAAGTATATTCGATTGAACATTCATCTGGTTGCCAGGTTTCGCACAATTTGTTCATTTCGTTGAATATAACGGCCAGACGCGCGGCCAGTTCGGCATTTTTCGGCGGCAATATGACGCCGGACGCGATATATCGTCGTTCTGAACCCATCGATTCTATGATTGCCCAGCCAGTATGTAAAAGTCCAGGGTCAATGCCCAAAATTCGTCTTGTCATGCGCTTATTATACACCAGAATTCGGCAAAATAATAAATTATAATATAACTTGACAAATATACTTTGTGTTATACAATGTTATTGTTAAATCAAACCAAGCAAGGGTGGGTAAAATGGAAATGAATCCGTCGATAAAGGGTTATTTGGCCGGCAATAATAACATTGGGTCTTATATGTTGGGTGTAAAACAATCCGAAGTGTTTAGCGATAGAGAATTGAACGAGATAGAAAAAAATAACAAAGAATATGCACGCTTTTTTCAGTTTCGCCGAATGTTTCTGGATAAAGATTTGAACAATCTGTCGACAAGAGACTTGAAAGTAATGAAAGCGTATCAGGTATTTTTGGGAAAATACTATACAAAGCTGATGCATAATCCAAACAATTGTGCGCGGGTAAATCTGGAAACTGTGGAAAACCAAGTAAAAATATTCCGATCAGATTTGATACAGGAAGAACGCGTATTGGCTGGACCAAACAGAAGCAAGAAGACCGAACGGTCAGTCACAGGATATTATAATGAAATGACGTCCAGAAAAATGGCTGCGTACAGAATTGTCGCAGCGGAAATTGCGAATAATAAAAAATAAATCAAAGGCGACCGATATGGAAAATTCGAACATTGTTGAAATAGTGCGGGAACTTTTGGATCGTGACATAATGTCATGGCGTGAATTCAAAGAACCAAACCAGAATACCACGCCGGTGCTTGATAACTGCAAACGGGTAGTTCTGTACAAGTCTGGACCAATCAGTATGGTTCGATTTGTTCCAAATTACGACTATAAATTAATAATAGAATTTATGCATAAAGATGGCGAAAATATTGCGGCCAAATACAGGAAATTTTTGAAATTGTTCGAAGGTAAAAATCTTGACTGTTTAAGCAAAGAAGAACAGGATGCCGGACGAGAATATGAACACATTTTACGCGTTTTTGAATATGCGTTGAGCAATGACTATGAAATACCCGTTTACAGGTGGTGGATTGCGCATGCCGAGATACAAAGATTCTTATACCGCAAGGCCAGAGTCTGCGGCTTTGTCGAAATCCAGAATGCACCGGCGTCTTTTATTAATAATTGTCGTTGAACGTGAATAAAAACAAACGAGATAATTATGGATAATGTAAAAGCAACACTTGCCAAAGATATCTTTACTGACGATGTTATTGTCGAAGATGATGTCCCGGTACGTACAGTAAAGGATTATGATAATGAAGAGCTGGCGCAGGAATTTGCACAGGGACGCTTTTATTTTATGCATAAAGATTTGAACAATCTGTCCGAAGAAGACCAGCTTTTGTTGCTTTCATATAAAAATGTTCTGCGACGACTGAGCGATATTGGTTACACCCCGGAAAGATGTCCGCTGCTAAACCCTGAGCCTTTGATATCAGAAGTTAAGAGATTCTTGCAGCATGACAGACAGTTAAGTGCAGATGTTAGCAGGACACCAACTGCTTATGAAAAATTTTGGAGAGAAAGAGACAAAAAGCAAAAATAAAAACCGCACCATTCGGCGCGGTTTTTTTAATGTTTATGCCGCAGCGGTAAATACTTTTTGAACATCGTCATGCGCGTCCAGTGCGTCGATTAATTTTTCTAGTTTTGTATATGTTTCATCATCCAAATCAATCGGCATATTTGGTGCCCATGATAATTCTGCGCGTTCCGGTTCGCCCAGCTTATCCGATAATGATTTTTGCACATGTGCAAAATCGTCCGGTTTTGTTATTACAATGTATCCGTCCGGTGATGTTTCCAAATCGTCCGCGCCTGCATCCATTATTGTCATCATCATATCATCAGCAGACAATGCGGCTTTGATTGAATAAAAAATCTGACCTTGGCGTGTGAACATAAATGATACGCTGTTTTCTTCACCCATATTGCCGCCGTTTTTCGCGAATATCGCGCGAACATCCGGAACGGTGCGGCGCGGGTTGTCCGTTAATGCTTCGACAATAATTGGTGTGTTGCCGGGGCCGTATCCTTCGTATCGAACGGATGTATAGCTTTCGGTGTTTTTGTCCGCTGCCTTGTCCATCGCGCGTTTAATATTATCGTTCGGCATGGAATTTTTTCGCGCGTTAAGAATGGCCAATCGCAGTCGTGGATTGTTGTCCGGACTGGGGTCGCCCAGTTTGGCTGCCATTGTGATTTCGCGCGCCAGTTTTGTGAACATGCTTGACCGCGCGGCGTCTTGGGCGCCTTTGCGATGCATAATATTGTGCCATTTACTGTGACCTGCCATAACTTGCCTTTTTGATAAATTGCTTTATAATTCGCCAAAAGGATACACAATGATTGGAAAATTGCAAGGGATTATCGACCATATCGGCGATGGATATATTATTCTGATGGTTAATGGGGTGGGGTATAAAGTTTTTACGCCGGAATATTCGAAAATTGGCGAAACTGTGGCGTTTTGGGTTGAAACCATTGTCCGTGAAGATTCAATTCGTTTGTTCGGATTTGCATCGCTGGCACAGCAAGATTTATTTAATCAATTGACCACAGTATCCGGCGTTGGACCAAAAGTCGCGATGGCGATTTTATCGACACTGAAACCAGATGTTTTGATGTCTGCAATTATGACGGGGGACGCAAAAACGATTTCATCCGCACCGGGCGTTGGCAAAAAGGTCGCCGAAAAAATTATCGTGGAATTAAAGGGTAAGGTTGATGTAGGGGCGCATACTTGCGCCCCAGGGCGCGAATACGCGCCCCTACAAGACCTGTTGTCCGCGCTGGAAACATTGGGTTATCGCCGGGCGGACTGCGCCGAACTGGCGCAAAAATTGGTCCGCGAAAATCCGGATGTCGATACCGGTGCATTGGTGCGTTTAGCATTAAAGGAGATTGCAAAATGAAAAAACTATGTGGTCTTTATTCCATTCGTGTTGTAGAAAATGACTGCAAATGCTGTGGCTGCAAGCGGGGGTACTATTTGTCCACGGCTTGTCAGAATTGTGCGGTCTCTAAGGATATGCAGAAACAGAAAAGACAATTGTGGGAACAATCCATATTACAACAACATCTGCCAAAATGCATAGAATGTATGAACAGGTAAAAATGACCGATACAATTTTTGCATTATCGTCGGGACATGGACGTGCAGGCGTTGCGGTGGTGCGCGTATCTGGCACGTATTTGCAAAAATTATTCAAACAAATCATAAATCATAAATCAGAAATCATAAATCGCCACGCGTACCTTGCCGACTTAATTGATGCCGACAGCAATATAATTGACCGCGCCATTGCGATTTATTTTGCCGCGCCGAATTCTTTTACTGGTGAAGACGTTGTCGAATTTCATGTTCATGGTTCGAATGCGGTTATTCAAAAATTATTTGATTGCTTACGCAGCCATGGCGCGCGTATGGCCGAACCCGGCGAATTTACGCGGCGTGCATTTGATAACGGTAAAATGGATTTGGTCGAAGTTGATGGCCTGTGCGCTTTACTGGATTCGCGTACGGATGCGCAAAGGCGTGCAGCATTGCGCTCTGCTGCCGGCGCGGATTCAGTGGTGTATGAAAATTGGCGGTTACAGATGATTGAAATCGCGGCGTATTCTGCGGCGATGCTGGATTATCCAAGCGATGAGCTCCCTGCGAATATCGGTGAGACTTTGGTGGCGCGGACGCAAAAATTGCATGATGAAATATCGAATGTATTGGCGCGCAGCGCGGCCGCACGCGCCGTGCGCAGCGGATTTAACATCGCATTGGTCGGACCGGTTAACGCGGGCAAATCATCATTGTTTAATCGTCTTGTCGGCGAATCCCGTGCGATAGTTTCCGATATTCCGGGTACAACGCGCGATGTTGTGTCCGCTGAAATAGATATCGATGGATATTTGGTGCGATTGTCTGATACGGCTGGATTGCGTGATGCAACGGATGAAATTGAAAAAATAGGAATCGAAAAAACAAACGCCGAAATCGAAAATGCAGATTTGGTTTTGCGTGTATTTCCCTCCTTTGGAGGGGTGGACGCGCCGCGAGGCGCGGACGGGGTGGTTTACCCAGGTGCGGATAGAGAAATCATCGTTTATAATAAATGCGATTTGAATGTAGGGGCGCATACTTGCGCCCCAGGGCGCGAATACGCGCCCCTACGCGTTTCCGCGCTGACGAGTGAAGGGATTCCGGAATTGTTGTACGCGATAAAACAACGCGTTCATGAAATGCTGGACGGTGCGGAATCGGATGTGGTTGTTAATGCGCGCGCGAAAGAATTGTTGGAAGAAGCGGCGAATGAATTAAAAATCATAAATCATAAATCAGAAATCCTAAATCCAGATATTTTCGCCGAACATGTAAATCGCGCGGCGGATGCCATCGGGCGGATTCTGGGCGTTATCGGCGCGGATGAAATTATGGATGCAACATTTGGCCAACTGTGCCTTGGGAAATAAATCAATTCTATCGAGTCATCTACTTTGCGTTTGCTCGTTTTTGATTCGGTCATGTATTTTGTATACACTCTGTCGTCAAAAACTTCGCAATACGCAGTATCTAACCCAATATAATTGATTTCTTTTCATATTCTTCGGACAATATGGTGTCTTTTTATTTCGCTGTTTTTGCCTTGAATCGCATTGATGCGTGTGCGCCGTTGCAGAACGGTTTGTTCGCGGATGCGCCGCATCGGCACAACGTTTGTTTCTGGCGAACTTCGTACGAACGGCCGTCTGCGGATTCGACGCGGATACCGCCACGAATCCATAATGGTCCACTGATATGCAATCCGCCATCTTCGATTGTGTGAACTTGTGGTTCTGTGTTTTCTTCCAGTAATTTACCATCGTTTGTAAACATCATCAATCGCCCGGCGGGACATAGGTTGGCTTCTTCGGCGGATAATTTATCTGCTGCTTTGCCGCCTTCCATTACCAAATTCCATACTCGCCCGCCACGGTCACAGAAGCGTGCGAAAGCGCAATATTGTTGGTTGTCCAATAATGTTTGCGTTGGGCCACGAATTGCTTCGGCGGACGGTTGTTTCATTATTGGCGTGAAGACGGCCGTTTCCGTTCCGATAAACATTGCGTCTGCGTGACTGCCGTCACAAAAGGGTGCATTTTTCGAATGTCCGCATCGGCACAGGCATACCGGGTCGGATTTTATTTCAAATGTTTTTCCATCGCCGTATTTTACTGATATACCATTTTCATCGGTCAGTATGATTTTTTCAGAAATTTTCGTCGCGCCGTACAGTAAATATGGCCCATTTTCTGTGATTTTTATATATGGTAATTTTTGTTCGGACATTAAAGACTCCTTTGCCGGAATCATAAAACATAAATTCGAAATCATAAATAGGAAATGCTTCTCGTAAAAATATACTAATAAAACATGTAAAATAAGGGTGGTCGGGATCCAACAAAGTCAAACACACTTGACCACCAGGCTTTCATGCAGCGCACTGTTATATAGCCCGGTTATCCCGACCATTTAGAGAGAGTCGTATTGGTCAAGCCAGTCCCGCCGCAAACAAGCAAGACTGGCTTTTGTGTGTTATCAGGTTGTTGGCCCGACCATAATGACTATTGCTTTTTTTGGCAACCTTGTTTTTATAACAGCTTATTTTGTGAAAGTCAATTTTTATGATATTATTGTGGCGAGAGTCCGCGCTATGCCAGACAAATATCTTTCCATTAAAAAAAATACCACTGGGTTTTCATTTGCGAACCTGGGTCTTTTTTCTGGATTTGCGGGCAGTATAATAACTGCGGTTTATTCGCTGGTACTGCTCGACATATTTCAAAATTCCGCAGTCGTTGGTATGTATATTTCGGCATATTATGTGTTTGCTATGGCGGTCGGCCTGTTTGCATCTGAAATTTTCAAGCGTATATCCAAAGCAAAATTGTTTTACGCCAGCATGCTGTGTGCCGGCATAATATATGCGATGATGGCGTTTTCCGTTGCGCCGGCAACATTTATCGCGCTTGATTTAACCGGTGGTATTTTTCAGATTATGATTGGATTGTTGTTGCCGTTGTTTATGGCGGATTTTTCAGGCGGTACAGGCATGGAAAAGCTGAATGCACGATACTGGTTCTGGATAAATATCGGTGCGTTATGTGCGCCGATTTTGGCATTGTCCGTTGCAGATATATATGGCATACGCGCGCCGTTCTTTATATCGGCTGCTTTATACTTGGTCGGATTATTTGTATTTTCCAATATGAAAATCATACAAGAAGACAAGAAAGCCGCGGCGCTTCGCGCACGGCAAACCGCAAAATCAATATGGCGTAATGTAAAAAAATTCTTTGCCCGGCGTTCGTTCGTTCGTGCGTATGGCATATTGTTCGGCAGCTATGCTTTGGTGGCACTGCGTTCTATTTACGTTCCGATTATGGTGATTGAAAACGGATTTTCCAAAGAAACACTTGGTATAATTTTAACACTCGGCATAATTCCGTATATTGTGTTGTCCCAGCCTATGGGTATGCTTGCCAAAAAATATGGCAAGCGAACATGGTTGGCTGCTGGATTTCTATCGTTCGCTGCATTGTCGTTCTGGGCGTCTTTTGCGACCGGATGGACATTATTGGCTATATTCGTATTGTGGCAGATTTCAGGCGCGTTTATCGAGCCATTGCGTGATTTGGCATTTTTCGATACCGCAAAAAAGGACGAACGCCAAAGATATTGGGGTATATTCCGTACGGCATCATCCGTTTCGCGCATTATCATACCATTGGTTGCGGCGGTCGTAATTTTTGCATTCGGCGCCACGTCGGTTGTGTGGATTGTCGCCGGGTTGGCGGCGATTGCAACGGCATTTCTGGTTATGAAAAAATAATAAGTTCCCTTGACGCAGCCTGCGTTTTCTCCTATGCTTTGGGCATCTAAAAAAGGAGAAAATTTATGGCAAAAAAAGAAGAAAAAATGGCCACAGCACCAAAGACGAACGCGGCGCTGGAATCGGCTTTGGCGCAAATCAGAAAAGAATTTGGCAAAGATGCAATTATGACCATGGGCGATGGCGCGCAGCAGAATATTGATGCGGTGTCATCCGGGTCGCTGGGGCTGGATATTGCCCTTGGCATCGGCGGATATCCAAAGGGTCGCATCATTGAAATTTACGGACCAGAATCGTCCGGTAAAACGACATTGGCGCTGCATGCAATTGCCGAAGCGCAGAAAAAAGGCGGCACTTGCGCATTTATGGACGTTGAAAATGCGCTGGACCCGCATTATGCGGCGAAATTGGGCGTTAATGTCAAAGACCTGATTATTTCCCAACCAGAATCCGGCGAACAAGCACTTGAAATCGTTGATACATTGGTCAAATCTGGCGCGGTTGATGTTGTCGTTGTTGATTCGGTCGCGGCGTTGGTGACAAAGAATGAACTGGAAGGCAATATGGGCGATACGCACGTCGGAACCACTGCGCGCTTGATGTCACAATCATTAAAAAAATTGGCCGGTTCTGTTTCGCGTTCGAATACATTGCTGATATTCATCAATCAAATCCGTATGAAAATCGGTGTGATGTTCGGTAATCCGGAAACAACATCTGGTGGTAATGCGTTGAAGTTCTATGCGTCCGTCCGCCTTGATATCCGACGCACCGGTGCGATTAAAGATAAAGAAAATATTGTTGGAAACGAAACGCGTGTCAAAGTCGTTAAAAACAAAGTTGCGCCGCCATTCCGCACTGTTGATTTCAAAATCATGTACGGCGAAGGAATATCGCGCACATCGGAAATTCTGGACATGGGCGTGAAATTCGGATTTATCGACAAAGCCGGTTCGTTCTATTCTTATAATTCGGAAAGGATTGGCCAAGGCGAAGCAAACGCGCGCCAATGGCTGAAAGACAATCCGGTTGCTGAATCAGAATTGCTGGATAAAATCATGTCAAAATCATCTGGTATCGCCGAAGAAATGACCACAGGTCCATCAGTGGAAGACGACGGTGAAGCTGAATAAAGGGGTTATCATTGCGAGGAACGTAAGTTCCGAAGCAATCCAGTCAAATTGATAGTTTATTGACTGGATTGCTTCGCGTACGCTCGCGATGACAACTGTATTCATTATGGGCACAAAACTAAAAATTTTATTTAATTCAATTCGCGATAATCTGATGCTGGGGCCGGTGCGGGCGGCGTTGATTCGCCGTCGCGACGCAGCGCGCGAATATCCGAATTTTTTATCCGTCGTTGCGATAATGAAAAACGAAGCGCCGTATATCAAAGAATGGTTGGATTATCATATCGCGATTGGCATTGATAAATTTTATCTGTACGATAATGAATCGACGGATGATATTAAGGTGGTTTTGGCGCCGTACATAAAATCTGGTCGTGTTGAATATAAACTGTGGCCTGGTTCGCGTATGCAGTTACAAGCATATCGCGATGCGGTTGCCATGCATAAAAATGATACAAAATGGTTGGCATTTTTTGATATCGATGAATTCTTGATGCCAAGCCCGCGCGAATTTTTGAAAAAGCAGTCGGGCAATGTGGCCCAGGTTACGCTTGGCTGTGCAATATTTGGAACAAATGGTCATAAGACAAAACCGGTTGATGGATTGCTTTCTAATTTCACGCGGCGCGGCGCCATTTCCGATGAATGCAAATCGATTGTAAATCCGCGATTGGTTCGTGCAATTCATTCATGTCATTATTCTGCAGTCGCCGGAAAAACAATTAATGCGTGTGGCGCACGAATTGCGGCGTCACGTGATGCGGATTATCCAATTGATACGTTCCGCGTTAATCATTATAAAACAAAATCGGTTGCGGAATGCGCAGCGAAATTTGGCGTAGGCGATGCTTTGTATGGCGCACGGCCAATGGCATTGGAAAAGTACCTGGAAAAATATGACCAGAATGAAGTGTTGGATAAATCAATATGCAGCAAAAGAAAATAGACTTAGTTTATCTGTGGGTTGATGGCAGTGACCCAAAGTGGCGTGCAAAGAAAAATGCCGCATTGGCCGCCATGGGGCGTCCGCCGATGAAGGATGCAGTTGGCGACAACCGATGGATGGATAATGGTGAATTGAAATATTCGCTGCGTTCGGCTGAAAAATTTGTGCCGTGGATAAATCATATTTATATTGTGACAGATGGCCAGGTTCCGAAATGGCTGGATGCCAAAAATCCACGCGTAACAATAATTGACCAGAATGAAATTATTCCAAAGAAATACCAGCCTATTTTTAATTCTGCTGCGCTTGATTTATTCATTCATAAAATTCCGGGTTTGTCCGAGCATTTTATTTACGCAAATGATGACAAGTTTTTTGCAAAAAATTTGTCGCCAGATTACTTCTTTGATGCCGATAGAAATCCAATTGTAATACTCAGTTTGTGGAAACAAAATGACGCATTATTTTCGCAATCCGCATCCGAATATAAAAAATTCTGGAATGCGCATGACATGTTCAACCGGATGATAATTAATGCGGTGCGATTTATTTATGAAAAATTCGGAAAAAAGTATCATGTGCATATGACGCATTCTTTGGAGCCCATGCGAAAATCATACCGCGCCGAAAATGTAAAACAGTTTGAAAAATATTTTATGGATACGACGGCAACGACTTTCCGGTCGGATGCTAATTTGCAAAAGATTGTATTTCCGATGATGGATAATGCCAAAGGGCGAAATACAATTGTGCTGAATTGGCGCGCTGGGTCGCGGCGAATTATTGTGACGCCGGATATGTCATGGATGCGCATAATGTATATCAAGGCAATTGGCGGCATCGCCAAGATATTTGGATTTCGCCGACATGATATTCACGGCGGTGTAAAAAACATGGCGCGCGATGTTCGTATTACAAAGCCCGCGATGTTTAATATTAACGATAATTATGCAGATTTCAACGCATTCAAAAATGCCCAGAAATTTATGGATGAAATGTTTTCGGGTAAATCGCAATTCGAAAAATAAGTGTAAGTGTTAGTATTATTTTTAAGGGTTGTCTACTATGGTAGACAACCTTTAATCATTAATTTAATTAACTATATTAACTATCACTAATCACTAACACTTACACTAATTTTCTAAACCTTTCCGGCAATTTAACCACCCAGCGCATTTCCAACATCGACGGCTTATTCCATGCGTACGGTGGGCGGAATATTGTTTGGATAAGGCGGGCAATCCAGAATACTTTGTCGCCCTTCATAGCGCGTCGCGATGATATATCGTCAACGATGCGAATGCGTGCACGTTTAAAATGTGCTTGTTCACCGCGGGCGATTATGTCCGCGCTGTTATATTTTGTCATTAATGCTTCGTAATCCATGTTGCCTGCGTGAATCAGGTACAGATTCGGGTCGATTTTGAAATTATGTTTGCGTACGCGATGAAATCCCCAGCCCCAACGAACCGGCTTTGATATAACATTCGTTTTTGTAAAACGTGAATTTATCCGTGCGTATCCACGTTGGGCCAGCAGCGGCTTTGTTTTATCAAGCGTTTTTTCTTTTTTCAAATGTTCACCAACGTCCAGCCCCAGCCCCGACACAGTATCTTTGATTTTTATAGATGATAAATATTCGGCCAGGTTCATGCCGGTTTTCGGGTCAGCAATCAGGAATTCATCCGAATCCGTTCCAATAACAATTTCATATCCAGCGGCAAATAATTCAGCCGCACGTTCGGACATAAAGCCTGCGCGCCATTGTTCAAATTTTTGCAGTTTTGTTAATTTTTTTTCCAGGATAATAACATTCGCCTCGTCGGCATTTGCAGGAGGTTTTTGGTCCAATCCATCCAGATATACATACAGATTTTCTTTACCCAATTGTTCGCCGTAATATTTAATCCAACGCGACAGAAAGAATTCGTCATTGCGCGCCATTACGATGGCGGCAATTTTTTTAATCGGTTTTGAATCTTTTTTCAAAATAGACTCCTTTTCCCATGGATGATATATGAAAAAACGTGGGCTTGCCACGTTTTATTTTCGTGCCTTTTTTCGCACCCCGGAATCGAGTTCTTTTTTACGCAGACGGATTGTTTGTGGTGTTACTTCGACCAGTTCGTCGTCTTGGATATATGACAATGCTTCTTCCAAGCTGATGCGGCGTGGCGGCGACAAGAATTGTTTTTCATCTGACCCGCTTGCGCGCATATTGCTCAGCTCTTTGCCTTTTATCGGATTGATTTCCAAATCGTTTTCTTTGGAATGTTCGCCGACAATCATACCGCTGTAAACCAAAGTTTGCGGTTCTATGAACAATGTTCCGCGCGGTTGCAGGTTAAACAAAGCGTATGTTGCCGCCGCGCCATTTTCCATGGATACCAGAACGCCCGGGCGGTATTGTTCGATATCGCCGCGATACGTGCCGTATTCCGAAAATATCCGGTTCATAATTCCAGTGCCGCGCGTATCGGTGCGAAATTCGGACAGGTATCCAATCAGGCCACGCGACGGTGCGGAAAACACAATGCGCGTTTTGCCGGCGCCGGATGGCTTCATTTCTGTAATCGCCGCGCGTCGGCGTGTCATTTTTTCGATAACGACGCCAGAAAATTCATCATCGACATCGATAACGACGTCTTCAATTGGTTCTGTTATATCGCCGGATTCAGATTTTCCGAACACAACGCGCGGACGCGATACGGATAATTCAAAACCTTCGCGCCGCATTTGTTCGATTAAAATGCCCAGTTGCAGTTCGCCGCGACCGGATACATCGAATGCTTCGTTATTTTCTGATTGTGCGACGTGCAGTGCGATGTTTGTTTCGGCTTCCTTTTTCAATCGGTCGCCAATCATGCGCGATGTTAATTTTTTTCCGCCCGACCGCCCGGCCAACGGCGAAGTGTTTACAAAGAAAGTCATGGTCAGTGTCGGTGGGTCGATGGGCAATGCTGGAATCGGTTCGGTAACATCCGGCGCGCATAATGTGTCCGCGACGGTCGCCTTGCTGAATCCCGCGACAACAACGATATCGCCGGCATGCGCGGAATCCAAGGATACTTTTTCCATCCCGCGCTGTTCGATTATTTTTGTAATTTTTGCGTTTTCAATAAATTCGCCGTGCATATTGATTGCCTTGACCGATTGTCCAACGCGCACGGTGCCAGATTCGATTTTACCGGTCAGGATGCGTCCGACGTACGGGTCTGCTTCCAAAGTAGTGGCCAGCATGCGGAACGGCGCATTAATTTCACAGCGTCCATTTATGCCGCAATCAGGCGCGGGAACATGGTCGATTATCAATTGGAACAGCGGTGTCAAATCTTTGCGGTCGTCCGATAATTCCCGCACTGCCCAGCCTTCGCGGCCGACAGAATACAGATATGGAAAATCCAGTTGCGATTCCGTTGCGCCCAATTTATCGAACAAGTCGAATGTTTCGGATAACACTTCGTCCGGGCGTGCGTCGCCGCGGTCGATTTTATTAATGCATACAATCGGGCGCAGGCCCAGTTTGAGCGCCTTGCCCAATACGAATTTCGTTTGCGGCATTGGGCCTTCGGCACTGTCCACCAATAATATAACGCCATCAACCATAGACAAAATGCGTTCGACTTCGCCGCCAAAATCTGCGTGTCCGGGCGTATCCACGATATTGATTTTATAATCGTTCCACATAACGGATGTTGGTTTGGCGGAAATCGTTATTCCACGTTCGCGTTCGATTTCACCAGAATCCATCATGCGTTCGGCAACGCGTTCGTTTTCGCGGAATGTTCCGGCTTGTTTTAACATATTGTCAACCAAGGTCGTTTTGCCGTGGTCAACGTGTGCGATTATCGCGATATTACGTATTTTCATTATAATGCCTTTTTGCGCGCGGAATTATACAGTAATAAATCGCGGGTTCAAGAAAAAATCCGGCGGACGCCGGATTTTTTATTTTGCCGTGCCGATTCTTTTTCGGCCGCGCATTAATGGTTGCAGGGCGGCCGGGATGTTCACACTGCCATCTGCGTTTTGATGGTTTTCAATCACTGCGGCCAATGAACGCGGCAATGCCATCGCGGTATTGTTTAGTGTCGCGCAGAATTTGACTTCGTTCGTGCCATTTTCGCGATATCGCGTATTTGTGCGGCGCGATTGGAATTCGCCAATTGATGAACAGCTGCCCAGTTCGACGTATTTGCCTGCACCCGGAAACCATGCTTCGACATCGTGTTGTTTTACTTTGTTGAATCCCATATCGCCGGTGGAAATATTCAGTACTTGGTACGGCATTTCCAAATCAATCATGATTTCTTCCAGGATTCCAAGCAGCATCGTGTGCATTTCATCGCTCTGCTGTGGCTTGCAGAATATAAATTGTTCGACTTTGTGGAATTGGTGTACGCGTATTAATCCGCGCGTATCGCGTCCGGCCGCACCGGCTTCTTTGCGAAAGCACGGCGACCATCCGGCATATTTAATCGGCAATGCGTCTTCGGGCATGATTTCATTATTATGCAAAGAATTCAAAACGATTTCGCACGTACCGGACAAACATTTATCCGGTGCATTCAGGTAGAATACATCATTGTCCATAACTGATAAATCTGTGCCCATAAAGTGGCCAGCGTCAAACACGCTTTGTGGTTTTGTAATTGCGGGTACTTGGATAAATTCAAATCCGCGTGCGGCCAATTTTTGAATTACGAATGTTTGGATGGCCAAATCCAGTTCTGCAATTTCACCGCGCAGACAGTATGTCCGGGCGCCGCAAACTTCGGCGATTTTTTCCGGCATCCACCAATTATTCATGTCCAGAATTTCATAATGCGGACGCGGTGTAAAATCGAATTCACGTTTTATGCCGGCTGTCTTGACGACAACGTTGGAATTATCATCCGGACCGATTGGCGAATCCGCGCTGGGGATTTGCGGCACGCGGTGCAACAGATTATTTAATTCGGATTCGGCCGATTTCAATGCGGATTCGTCATCTGCGATTTCGCTACTTATTTTTTTTGATTCTGCGACCAATGGTGCGCGTGCGCAAGTGTCTGCATTCGCGATTTGCGATGTGATTTTGTTTTTTTCGGCCGTTTTGGTTTGTGTTGCAGTTTTAAGCGCGCGAACACGCGCATCCAATTCCTGTATCGCGTCGGTTACGTCATCAAATCCTTTGACGCGGCACGCGTTTTTAACCATATCTGGATTTTCACGTATAAATTTTATATCAAGCATTTAATTCACCTTTTGAATATTGGTGAATTGTGCCATACAGATTGCGCGGATGCAATTAAATCTTGCAATTGGCGCAGGTTGCATTTAAATCCGTCGGAACGTCCCAATAATTGTATCCGTTAAATCCGGACGGTCCGGCAACCCACGGCATATTTTGGTAATAATTTCCGGCAAATCCGAATTTTTCGCCGTAATATTTATGCGCCCAATCGTTCATATTGCGTTTTTCAAATTCGGCCTTTATCGCCGCGTCGGATGCGACCGCGATTGCATTGGCCAGCACTTGGATTTCATCATTATATCCGTATGTTGAACGCGTTGGGTATTCAACTTGCAAGTATCCAAGCATATCCAGATGCAACATCTTTGCACCATTCAAGAACGACCGCACGATAATTTCATAATCATCCGCAACCAAGATATCAATGTTATGACCACCGATTGCATCGTAGAATTTTTTCGACCAAACGCGTACGTGATTTGGCACGGCCATCAGGCGCCGGATGGTTTTTGGATTAATCGGCGTTGCAATACATTCATCGAATTCATGCGCGTAGCCATTCAGTGGATTCACGGCAACTGTCTTGCGATATGTGCCGTACCCCATTGCGAATCCGCATTCGCCAAAATGTTCACCGGGGCTCAGAGAATTATCCGGATTAACGACAACCGAAGCGCAATTTGAATAAATAAAATCAAAGCCATCGCCATTTTTTAATATCGTGTCCGTCAAATCTGGCATTAATAAATCATCATGGTCCAGTTCAGCCAAGAAATCGCCAGTGGCCAGTGTCGCAGCGCGCCGCTTGGCCAATCCGATAAAGCCACCGCTGTTTGGAAACCGCATATATTTTATTCGGCCATCATTCAATGATGCAAAGAATTTTTGCAAACGCGTTGCGTCCGCATCATTATTTGAATCATCGCCCAAAACCCATTCCCAATTCGGATTTGTTTGGTTCAGCAATGTCCGCGCAGTACGTTCAATCGATTTTTGTGGGGTATTATAAAGCGACGTAAAATACGAAACTTTTTTATTATAAAAATCGCGCAGGTTATATGTTGGATTAAGCGCAGGCAAAGAAAAATCTTTGTAATAGTCCAATTTTATAACTGGAATTTCTGGTACGTTATCGGCCAATTTTTTTATCACGCATATGCCGAAATCATACGGAAATGTGCCGATTTGTAATCTTGAAGCGGCTGGTGAACGCAATGCAGATACAACGGTCTTCCAAATTTCGCCGTTATAGAATTGTTTCTTTTTAAATGCTTCCCATTGTGTGGCTTCAAAACTGACCGGCACGGCATCGTGCAGAACAATAAATCCGCCGACGGGAATCAGCTTCATCGCATTGTTTAAATCTTTCAAAGATTGTTCGTACGAATGGTCGCCATCGATAAATACGATATCGAATTTTTCAGTGTTTTTTGCGAAAAAATCATCCGATGTTACGACGTGATTAATAAATTTTTTAAATTGTTCAATGGATGCCGTGTTATAATATTCGCATTCCATGCATGGGTCCACGGAAACCCGATGCGCGCATTTTATGCGCAAGAAATTTACATACGGATTCGATACGCCAATTTCCAAATATGATGACAGATTATTGTCAGCAATCAGTTTATTAATTATGTGTGTCCGATTAGCGGTGATGGTTTGTTGCATATTTCATCCTTTCAGACGAAATTATAGAAAAAAAAATCCGGTTGCGCAACAATCGGATTAATAGAAATAATTCCCATTATGCAACTGCGGACAATGGCAGCTGTGTTGCCAATTCGTCGCGGAACAACTGAGCGTCTGTTTGGACGCGTTCGAATGATTTCACAAATAAATAATCAGACAAGCGGTTCAAGTATTGGATAATTGGTGTAATGTTGGCCAGCGGCATATAACGTTCAGATTCAGACAAAGTGCGTTCGGTTTCTGCGAATTCGACGATGCTGCGTTCTGCGCGCCGGCAAACTGCGCGCGCAAGCGACACCGCGCCACGCGGATTTACAAACCAAGGTGGCAATGAATTATTGTGTGACGTGATATATTCTTCCAGTATTTCAACTTGGCCACGCAGACGATTTTCATCCAAAGTTTTATAATACAAATAGCCCATCAGTTCCGACAAGAATGTTTGAACCGAATCAAAGCGGTCGCCTTCCATCCCCAGGGCACATGAAAGTTCGTCCAGGTTGCCCATAATCGCAATCACCGGGTGCGTCTTTGACGCAATCCGATCCGGATTCAATTGGGTCATTCCTGTGTCGCCTGCTTTGGTCGTTATTAAAGCCATTTCCCGAACCTTCGTTTTTTGTTTATACTATTTCACATGCGCCGCCGTGACATGCAGCTTCGGCCGCAAAGTTAACAAAATTTTGTTCTTCGCGGATATCGTCCAGTTTGAATTCGCGGTGCGTGGCCGCAAATTCTTTATATACTTCTTCGTTCGTATCTTCGAATGGTGCTTGCTGGTAACTGGCATCGGAATAGGGCAATAATGATATTCCCGTATAACAATCGCGGTTTTCCCACATCCATTCGCGGATTTCATCCCATTCATGATTTTTCACATTACATGTGCAAGAAACGTTGTTGTAATTATCGCCTGATACATGTCCTGGTTTTACCCAGTTTTCGAACATATATTTCACACGCTCCAAAAATTCTATGGCGGTTTCATTACGGCGTGTTACGGCGCCATCCGGTGCGCGGATGACCAATGACAGAACGCCGTTCTTGTCCGGTTTCATAACATCATCTTCAATCATGTCTGGGAAATTTTCCGCCAAATATTCATAAATCGGTTCCAGTTTATTGATGCGCAAGCGGCGGATATAATGTTTCGCGTGCCACGGATGCACGCCGCTGGATGTGCCCAGAACCAATGCACCGGTTCCATCTGGTTTGATGTTTGTCACACGTTCGGCCGGATTTATGCCCAATTTTTTTGCAGTTTCTGCATTTGCGCGCTTTGCAACTTCGGCCGCGGCGGCAAAATCCAGCGATGACAAATCAGGATGCGATGCCAGACCGGTCAAAGACACGCCAATCAAAGACATTTTATCTGCGTTTTCTTTCCACTGCGGGTGCACGTATTTTAAATCTGTATATGATGCCTGCAATGTGCCCATAACGGCTGCGTAATAGACGCGTTCTTCCAAATCGGCTTGGTCAGTCACAGTGCCGACGTTAACAGATGTCAGGTTGCAGAATCCGCGCGATGGCATGGAAATTTCTGCACATGGATTAATTACCCATTCTGGATTATTGGTCCAAATGAATCCGGGTTCGCCGCAACCGCTGGCCTTGCATTGCGCATAGATTCGGTCGAATTCTTCTTTGGTTGTATTGCCGCGGTCGAATTGCACGGAAATATTTGCCAATGCACGTTGCGGGTTATCGACCCACCATTCGCCTTCTTTGGCATGCAGCATACCTTCGTCATCTTTGTCGAACAGGCAAATCATCGCACTGCGCCGAACACCGCCGGACAACACTGCATCAGAAATAAAGCAGCATATATCAAAGCAATCAACCGAAGACAGAGTATCTTCGCCGGCTGCCACCTTGCGGTCCAGCATTTTTTTAAGCAGAGCCATCGCATCGCGCAACGGTTCCGGGCCGGGTGCTGGGCACATGCTGGATTTAATCAGCGCGCCTTTTGGCCGAATGCCTGAAAAATCAAATTCAATATCGTCGCCGGTGACAAAGTATGCATTCATCATTTCTTTGACACAATCAGCCCAGCCTTCGATTGAATCTTCGGGTTTAAATATTGTTGTTTTGCCAGTGCGCGCAACCATTTTTGGCAATTTTTCAATAAAATTGCGTCGGACAGAAAATCCAACGCCGCAACCACACAACAAAAGATAGAATAAGTCCGAAAAATCGCGGATTTCGCTGATTCCCACCGCAGAACAATTATAAATACGATTGTGATTTTTAAGAATTCCGTCACCACCGAACTGCATCGAACGACCAGATGGTAAAATCTTGCGGTCCAACATAAATGAATAAGTTTTATCGATTAAATCTTTTTGCTGGGGAAAACGCGACAAGTGCATGGTTTTATTGCGTTCAACCGTTTCCATCCAAATTTCGCGACGTTTGTTATCCGGCAGATAGCGTGAATACTTCATATAGTATGTCAAATCTGATAAAAGTTTTAATGACTCGTTCATGGTGCCCCTAATCCCATAATTTTACTATACTTTTCTTTTTGCCCTCTCCGTCAAAAATCAACAGATAGTGGTTATTTTAACATTTCGGACACAATATATAGTATTTTTGGGAAATTTTCCTGTGAAATATTTTACATTTTTGTGAAATTTGCACTTGCATAATTTTACCGTGCGGAAATCTGGGATTTTTTTTAAACGATTCGCCCTAGGAATTTATACAAAAAAACTTTTGGTAAAATGCATTTCTGATTTAGGATTTATGATTTCTGAATTACGCTTGCCAATATATAGTTGAGAGTGTAAAATCAGCCGGAAAATAGTTGCTGATATTTACTTGTGCGAAAAACAAATCATAAATCAGGAATCATAAATCAGAAATGGAGTTATACATGTACGATGTAATTATTTTGGGTTCGGGGCCGGCTGGGTTGACTGCGGCACTGTATGCAAGTCGGGCGGGAAAAAAGACGCTTGTTTTGGGCGGCGACCAATTGGGTGGCCAATTAAATGTTATTCATGCGCTGGAAAATTATCCGGGCTTTATTGGCACTGGACCGGAATTGGCCGCGTTTATGAAAAAACAATGCGAATCATTCGGCGCAGAAATTGTAATGGCAAGCGCCAAAACAGTCAACAGTCAACAGTCAACAGTCAACAGTTATAAAATTGTTGCGGATGATGGAATAGAATACGAATCTAAAACCGTCATAATTGCAACGGGGGCAAAGCCGCGTAAAATGGATGCAGCGGGTGCGCGCGAATTTATTGGCCGCGGTGTTTCTTATTGCGCGACATGCGATGGATTCTTTTATTCTGATAAAGACGTAATCGTTGTCGGCGGTGGAAATTCTGCGTTGTCAGACGCACTATATATGGCCAATATCGCAAAATCGGTAAAAATAATTTATCGCAAAGGTTCTTTTGCACGCGCCGAAGATGTTGTGGTCAAACGTGTGGAAGAAACCGAAAATATTTCTGTATTATGGAATACCGAAATTGCCGAAATTGGTGGTTCAGACATGGGCGTTGAATTTGTTATAACAAATACCGGCGAAAAAATTATGGCGGACGGTGTCTTTATTGCAATCGGACACGAAGCAAATACAGATTACTTGGATGAATCGATAAAGCGTGACGATGCCGGTCGTCTGGTCGCGTCAACATTGCCAACCGGAATGTATGTTGCCGGTGATGTCAGGGCAGGTATCAAGTTACAGGTTGCCACTGCTGTTGGATGGGGTTGCGAAGTTGCAATGGATTGTATCGAACACTTGAATTCTAACAAATAATTTTCTCTGGATACTTATTTTTCCATCGGTCCCATTGCACGCCTTTTTGGTCACTCATGTACTGTCCGTACACTATGCGACTAAAAACGCGTGCAGTCGGCACAACGGATAAAAATAATCAAAAATTTTTAATCTCATTTTTATTTCCGTATATACAGATTTCTTTCATAAGTCCCGGGCACATAATCCCAATCCCAGGAACAAAGTCCCTAAAATCCACGATTTTTTGAATTTATAATTTTTTATCGTTTTTACCCCTTTACTCGATTCGCCCATTTGTGATAAAATAGGTTTAGCAAGAGAGAGATAAAATAAACCAAACCCGCAGAAATCAAGGATTTTACAAGATTGTAGCCATTCTTGTTTTGTATATACAAAGGTAAAAAATGTTGAAAAAATTATTAATTGGATTGTGTGCAATTTTTGTTCTCGGCGGATGTGCGGGACGTAATGTTCCGGAATCTATTGATGGCCGTCGTATTTATTTTGAATTTGATTCTGCTGAAATTTCAACCGAAGCAAAACAAGAATTAATCGAAGTTGCACGTTTCATGAAATGGAACCACGATGTAAATATTATTATCGAAGGTCATACGGACGCACGCGGCAGTGCGAAATATAATTTGGCGCTGGGGTCCGTTCGTGCGGCGAATGCAGCACATGTAATTTATGAATATGGAATTGCCGCCGACCGTGTGAATGCAGTGTCGTTTGGTAAATCGCGACCGGTTGCAGATGGCAGCGGCGAAGAAGTATGGCGACTGAACCGCAGTGCAACAATACGCGTCGTTGAATAAAAATTTATAGCGGAGAGAGAGAAAGCACAAAGGAATATGGATATGAACAAAACAAAGTTTTTATTGGTTGCATCGCTTTTGTCCGTTGTAACGCTTGGCGCAGGTGCCGCGCAACGCGCAGTCGCACCAGTATCACGCCCGTCAACATTGACCCGTACAAATGATGGATATCAATTGTCTTATAAATACGAAGCGCCGCGCGTTCGCAATTGGTTTGTTGGTGGCGCATATCAGCATACATTTTTATTCTTTACCGAAAAACAAGATACTGGCGTGCCGGGTGGTCCGACTGAAAGCATTGACCGCAATGGCGTGACGCAAATGGGCCTTAATATATTCGGCGGACGCAAATTGGATGACAATTGGCGACTAGAAGGGGAAATTGGATATACCGGAAAATATTCAAACTTTTACCAAGGCTGGGAATTTTCGACATCTGCGCCGTACGTCCAGGTTGGCGCGACATATAACACACGTGAAGCACAATGGGGATGGGTCTATGGCGGATTGGGGCTGGGCGCGGCATTTCCGACAACAAAAATCGAAACCAATGCTGTGTTAATCGGCGGGGAAAGCAAAACGACTGTATCACCATTATTTGCGGCCATGCTGGGATATCGTACACATATTGCAGACCATTGGTTCTTGGATTTGGGGTATAAATTTTCCACATACAAGGGTTCGGATATAAAACGCGAATGGGAATGCGCGGGACCAGATTGTTCGCCAATCGGTGCGATATTTGAATTCACGAACAAGGTCGGTTGGTTTATGAACCATTCGATAAAGCTGGGTCTGGCATACGAGTTTTAATTGGGCGGCCCCGGTGCGCACGGGGATAAAAACAAAGAAAGTACAAAATGTTTGGAAATAAAAATACTTGTCGTAAAAACAATGTCAGCATTTATGCATTGTGCTTTGCTTTGTCTGCTTTTGCAATTGGGACGGCGCATTCTGCGGCAACTGTTCGCACAGCGCCGGGCGTGGCGACCGGGGGTGGTATCGCGGGCGGTGCAACTGTTGGGGGTACTGCGGCCGCACCTGTGCGTGCAGCAACGATTGGTGGTACAACGGTCGGTGGCACCCAAGTTCGCAGCGGCGTTGTTGGAACAACCGGGACAGCGGGCGCCGGAACTGTACGTCGGTCCAGTGTATATGATTATATCAACAGAAATACGGCTGGTCCGGGTGTTACAAATGTACCGGGTGCGGGCGGCGGCGGAAATATAGATTTATCTGCATATGTCACACAAATTTATCTGGATACAATATTGGCAATGCTGGAAGGTCAGATGGACGACCTGGGCGACAGAATCGACGGGCTCAGCCTGACTGGCGGTCCGCAAGGCGCACAGGGATTCCAAGGTCCGCAAGGCGAAATTGGGCCACAGGGCCCCCAAGGTATTGCTGGTCTTGACGGAACGCTTGGCGCACAAGGTGCCCAAGGCGCACCAGGTGCAACCGGACCCCAAGGTATCGATGGTTTATCCGCGTACGAAGTTGCATTCTTGGCCGGATATGTATCTGACATGGATGAATGGTTGGAATTAACACGCGGTCCGCAAGGTGTGCAGGGTGCACCGGGTCTGGATGGAACACTTGGCGCACAGGGTGCACAGGGTGCCCCCGGTATTGATGGAATTGACGGGCTGCCGGGTGCCCAGGGTGCCACAGGACCACAGGGAGACATTGGACCCCAAGGTGCCACAGGCCCGCAAGGTGTTGCCGGAATCGACGGAATCGATGGGTTGCCGGGTGCGGCAGGCGTCCAAGGTGCAGCCGGTGAAACGGGACCGCAAGGTTTGTCGGGACCACAGGGATTGCAAGGTATTGATGGTTTGTCGGCCTATGAAGTTGCTTTCTTGGGTGGATATGTAACCAACATGTCCGAATGGATGGAAATGCTGCGCGGTGAAGCAGGTTCGCAAGGCGCCCAGGGCGCGATGGGTCCCCAGGGCGAAGCGGGACCGCAGGGTATCCAAGGTGCAGCGGGCGCGGATGGAATTGATGGATTACCGGGTGCCACAGGTGCCCAGGGGTCAGCCGGTGATACCGGACCACAGGGCGCGGCCGGACCACAAGGCGAAGCAGGTATCCAAGGCGCAGCCGGTGAAACCGGGCCGCAAGGCGCAACAGGCCCACAAGGATTACAAGGTATTGATGGTTTATCTGCTTACGAAGTCGCGATTTTGGGCGGATATGTAACCAATATGACCGAATGGCTGGAAATGATTCGTGGCGAAACAGGCGCCCAAGGTGCCCAAGGTGCCACAGGACCACAAGGCGAAGCCGGACCACAAGGAATTGCAGGTGCCGATGGTGCCCAAGGCGCGGATGGTGCCACGGGACCACAAGGCGAAGCAGGTGCGATTGGACCGCAAGGTGAAACAGGTGCCCAGGGTGCAACAGGCGAAGCAGGTCCACAAGGCGTTGCGGGTACCCAGGGTGCGGCTGGATTATCTGCATTCGAAACCGCGGTGCTTGACGGATTTGTCGGTGATATAAATGACTGGATGGATTCGCTGCAAGGTGCAACTGGACCCCAAGGTACGACTGGCGCAACCGGTGAAACCGGACCGCAAGGTGCCGCCGGTGCCCAAGGTTCCAAAGGTGACCAAGGCGACCCAGGTATTGGAATAACATACAAAGACACAGTTGCTACATACGCAAACCTGCCAGCCAGTGCGAGCGAAGGCGATGCTTATTTGGTTCTGGCGGACGGATTGCTTTATATATGGGGTTCGACCGGATTCCCGGCCCAGGGCGGCGGCGCACAATTCCGCGGACCGCAAGGTGATGCTGGTGCTGCCGGTGCCCAAGGTGCGACCGGTGAAACCGGACCACAAGGTGCAATGGGCCCCCAAGGGGCGTCGGCTGATTTGCCAACTTGTCCGACGGATGCGAATTATGCGTTGGTGCACCGGTCAACCGGCGACATCACCTGTGTCAGAATTGTAGAATAAACAAACGAAACGATAAAAAACAAAACGAAAACCCAGAAAAATGTGCTGAATAGCAAAACAAACCAAATAAAAACAAAAAAACCAAGGAAGGAAAACATGAAAGTAAAAATGATTTTGGCTGCAACCGGTGCGCTGCTGGTTTTGCCAATTATGTCTGCAAACGCGAACATCGCGTCCCAGAACTATGTTGATGTCGAAGCTGCGAAACGCATAACCAAAATTGCGGGCGCAACCGGCGGATTGATTGCAACAACGACAAACACCGGCGAAGTTGCCGAAGGTACAATTGACCCGGCGAACATCATCACAACCGGTAACGTTGGCGATACAATCAACAACTTGATTACGAATAACACCACAATCCAGGATACCATCACGAATGTTGTCCAAGCGGACTTAGACGGCAAAGCCGACCTGCAAGGTCCGAATGCCGCTGTGTACGTTGCAACCGTTGATACAACCGGTCAATATGTTCGTTCGTCATTGACATTTGCTGACCTGCAAGTTGCAGCCGGTGACGTTTCTGGCAAAGCCGACAAAGTTACAGGTGCAACAAACGGCAACTTGGCTGGATTGGATGCCACTGGAAACCTGACGGATTCCGGCGTCGCAAAGGCGACCATTGATACCGCCATCACCAACATCACCAACTTGCAAGGGGATGTTACGGATATCACAAACATCATCGGTGGCGTGACAGATTTGACCGCAGACTTGAATGCAAAACAGGACAAAGCGAACATATCCACGACAGCGACTGTTGTTGCAGATGCCGCATCTGAAACCAAATATCCGTCCGTCGCAGCAATGGGCAGCGCGATTACAACCGCAGTGTCAAATGTTTCGACAACAATCAACACCAACATCACCAATATCGAAGGCGATATCACAGATATCAAAAATATCTTGGGTGATGTGACCGATTTGGAAGCTGATTTGGCCGGAAAACAGGATAATCTGGGCGGTGCAACCGTTGCGGGTCAATTGGTTCGTGCCACAGCAACCCCGGGCGTTGTAGAATATGCGCCGGTTTCCAGCATTGCAATCCCACAGCCGCCGGTCGCATGTTCTGCGATGGGTGCACAATGTACACTGACATTCGGTGATGCAGGGTACGTTTGGGAACCAATTGCACGTTAATCACGTGACGATTTGATGGTGCGCGGCGGGTACGCCCGTCGCACACCATCGTCTGAAAATGTGAAGTCATGGAAATTTCAGTTAAAATACCTATTGCGTCTTTAACTGAAATTTTTGTAAGATAGCCTGGATGTGATGAATTTGAATAATTCGAATTTTTATTGCAAGAAAAAAGTCAGCATAATCACAATATGTGCAGTTGTCGCATTGGCACAGATGCCGTTTTCTGTGCGCGCCGAAGACCAGGTCGCATCCAGAGCATATGTTGACCGACAACTTCAAAATGTTTCTTTGACGCCGGGACCACAGGGTACTGCAGCCGGATTCGGCACGCCGACGGTGAATGTGAATACACTGGCTGCTGGTCAAAATGCAACGGTTTCGGTTAACGCGTCCGGTGTGGACACGGCCAAAGTTTTTGATTTTACATTCGGTCTGCCCCAAGGAATGCAAGGCGACCAGGGACCCGTTGGAAATCAAGGTGCAACCGGCGCCCAGGGTGCGGTCGGTAATCAGGGGCCGGTGGGTAACCAAGGTCCGGTCGGAAATCAAGGCGCACAAGGTGCTGTCGGAGCACAG